>Ga0207416_1000438_pt1 | contig 73431 bp, 59 predicted proteins | sample PaiPotPPM11metaG_FD_184107 | JGI IMG/M metagenome (GOLD analysis project Ga0207416, IMG submission 184107) | Iron sulfur acid spring bacterial and archeal communities from Banff, Canada, to study Microbial Dark Matter (Phase II) - Paint Pots PPM... ... | reverse complement strand
CCACAAGTTTTTGGAGCCGCCTGCAGAGAGGATCGCCAAAGCAGAGATTATACGTGGTCTCTTCAATACAACTTGGCTTGTCACCATGGCTCGTAAAAGTGTCCCAAAAGATGTGGGTAATGATAAGGCTCTGGAGGAGGGGTGATGTATTCATCGGAGCCTCTCTTGCTTCAGTTGACGTTTACGTGCTTTGGTCCGCTGGGGAAAAGCAGCGAGCAGCTTGTCCAGATAGGGTGTCAGCCCATCTTTGCAGTCTTGTTCCTTGAGTCTAGAGAGCAGAACAGCCATTGGGGGTCCTTCATCTACAAAGCTGCGAATGTAACCCTCCGGCTCGGCCAGACGGATTGCCTTTGAGAGGGCATCGAGAGCCTGGATCTCCTCCTGGCGCATCTGGTGGGCTATCGCCTGCAAGAGCCGGATCTCAATGACGTGGCCCCAGCGCTGGCCCGTGGTCGCTCTCTGGAGGGCGGGCTCCAGTCGCTCCAGAGCGAGAGCCGACTGGCCCTTAGCTAAGGAAATACGAGCATATGCTACTTCCTGCCGTTCGCAAGCGAAGGGTGTGCTATGGCATTCTCCCACGTCTAGTCTCTCAGCCCAGCGCGTGGCATACGCTAGCTCCCCGCAGGCCAGCCAGAGCCGAACCTGATCGACTGTGGTGAAGCAGGAGCGGAAATAGAGAGAGATAGGCTGGTTCATACGCTTGCTAATGCGATCAACCTGCTGGAGGGCACAGCGTGCCGCATCCAGTTCTCTGCGCGACAGAGAAATACGCAGGAGTATTGCGTGTCCCATCAATAGAGAGATAAGCGAGGCGATCGAGGTGGTCTGTTCGCACAATGAAATGGCCTCTTCTATCAGAGAAAGCGCTGTATCCAACTCGTTCCACTCACGTAGAATCTCTGCTTGAAAGAGAGAGGCATAGCCTACATCAGGTAACACAAGTCCTTCTGGCAGAGTACCCATCTGAATCGCTTGCTGGCTTAGCCGCTGTGCCTCGTGCAACTGTCCTGTTCCCAGCATGTGTTGAGCAATTAATGCTATGATACCGATAGTGAGGGGGACTTGCCCTGTGGTCTGAGCGAGCTGGACTGATCGGAATCCACTTTCAATAGCAGCCACCACATTGTTGGCAGAAGAATAGGCGAAGAACTGGGCACAGCCGACTTGTACACGAGCAACCACATTCTCTGATGAGAGCAAGGCAAGGGCCCGCCTGCAGAGCGAGAGTGCGGTTTGTCCATCCTCCTCAAAGCTTCGCAGGAAGGCTTTCCAAGCAATCACCTCTCCGAGCAGATTCTCCTGTTCCTGCAGAACTTCTGGGAGAAGGATCATGGATGAGACCTCCTTATGGGCCTGTGTTGTGAGCGAAGCGGTCAGGGTAGCTTCAGCTGCGTTGAGCCAAGATTGAAGCCTGGGATATGGGGTAACCGCCCACAGTATTCGGGCACAGGCAAGACAGAGACGGGGTCGGGACAGCAAGACGTCTGCTGACAGTTGCTCAAGCCAATGGCGGAGCAGGGCCAACTTATGTTCACTTGCTCCCCAAGTGAGGGAGAGCAACTGGAGACTCTTCCGCTCGATCAGTTCAGCGGCCCACAGCCACTGGTGGGCGCTGAAGGCATGCAGAATGGCTTGGATGGTCTGGTCATGCTGGGCATACCAGAGGCTGGCACGATGGTGCAAGGTAAATACCAGATCAGGATATGTATGCTCTAGCCGATAACGCAAGGCTTGGGCAAAGAGAGCGTGATAGCGATACCACTGGCGCTTGCTGTCTAGGGACACGACAAATAAATTAGCTCGCTCCAGATGCTCCAATATCTGTTGGCTGCCACCTTGCTCCATGACGGCATTACACAGCGAGGCATTCAGCCGATCAAGGATGCATGTGGAGAGGAGAAACATTTGCACGTCCTGGGGCTGCCGCCCGACTACCTCCTCAGTCAAAAAGTCCAGGATGTAGCGCTGGTCTCCACTGGCCTCCTCTAGCAGAGTAGCAGGATCGGCATGCCCATGGAGGGAAAGACTGAGCAATTGCAAGCCCACCAGCCAGCCCTCTGTCTGAGTCGTCACGTCCTGAATCGTCTCCTTAGGGAACTGGATACCTATCACCTTCTGAAAGAAGGCTCTGGTCTCCTCTGCCGTACAGCGTAACTGATCGGTGTGCACTTCCAGTACTCGCTGGCGTGACCGCAATAGCGAAAGGGACAAAGGAGGATCAGCTCGTGTGGAGAGGATGATATGAAATTGAGGAGGAAGGTGCTCTACCAGATACGAGAGAGTGGTGTGTACCTGCTGCTCTGCGATCACGTGATAGTCGTCCAAGACCAGTACAAAGTGCTGAGTACTCTCCAGCAGAAGATTGATGAGCATCGTCAGGATAGCTTTCAGGGGAGGAGGTTGCGGAGATTGCAGATACTTCAACAGTGATGTAAAGCGTTGCGATTGGTGCATGTCCAATGCCGCAAGGACATAGGTCCAGAACAGTCGTGGGTCATTGTCTTCCTCGTCCAGAGATACCCAGGCCACCACGGGATTGTTTGCTGGCAGCGATTGTACCCAGACAGAGAGGGCGGTGGTCTTGCCGAAACCAGCGGGAGCAGAGATGAGCGTGAGGGGATACTTCAAGCTTCCCTGCAGCAGGGCGATCAGACGAGGACGAGAGATCATGGTCCTCGATACAATGGGCATAAAGAATTTCGTAGCCAGAAGCTGGCTCTGTATGACCATCGACGTATTCATTGGGAGCCTCTCCTGCTCTAGCATAAAGGTGTGTGCAGAAATAACCTCCCTATCTGGTGTGCTCTCCTGCTCTGTCAAACGTACGGAAGTTGTTTTCGCACGGTCCCTAATTATTCCAGTTCTCCTACCAAGCGACCGATCCATCTTATGGCAATACCCGCTGCTTGGTTATTTTACCATAGCAAGCAAGGTCATCTTTTAGAAGTATTCATATTGAGGAGAAAAGAGAAGCGGGATATTGTATCCTTGTCTGAGGGCAAGGGCACTACTTTTGAGAACGAAGAGGGCATCGCTCTTGGTCTGGACGAGGGGGCCGACAATTGTATCAGGTCGCCCTGCTCCTGGCCTGAATTACGAGTACGAATCAGAGCACTCTTGCGCCGTTGCCAAAGGAGACTGTCTTCTCAGGGGGGAACATCATCAGAACCATTTTTTACATGCTGGCGATGTCCACATTGATCTTGCTGGAAGGGTCGTAATCCATTACAATCAATACATCCTCCTGCCTGCTCGCCTGTTCGATCTGCTGACGTACCTGGTACGCCATCAGGAGGTGGTTTTGACACGCGAACACCTCCTTGAGCAGGTCTCGGGAGACGGTGGGACTCAAACATGCTGGAGAGCACTGCGGAGGCAGACAGTTGATGCTCATATGTACCGGTTACGTGGCTGACTTGAACAAGATCCTGCTCAAAGATCCTGCTCACTCGAAACACATCCAAACGGTGCGAGGGTTGGATACCATTTCAACATGGAAAAGAGGCAAATCTGCTTTCCAGTTTGAAATATATCAGGAGAGAGAAAGGAAGTACCAATGAGCCATCATCTCACTAAAGGTAGGGTAAGAGAAGCATTTTTGAATAAAAGATACAAGCAAGAAGAGAATAAGCGGATGTGGGCTGCGTATGTTGCAGAAGGGTTGGGCACCTTTGGCCTCGTCTTTGCTGGATGTGGAGCGATCATGATTGATACCCTATCTGGGGGGCAGGTGACCCATGTTGGCGTGGGCCTCGTCTTTGGACTTATCATCACGGTGATGATCTATGCTCTGGGACACATCAGCGGGGCCCATTTCAACCCTGCTGTGACCCTGGCATTTGTCCTGACGCAGCACTTCCCACTGCACAAGCTCTTGGGATACTGGTGTGCGCAGCTCGTCGGGGCACTGCTTGCCTCCCTGGGTCTCCGATTGCTATTTGGAGATGTCGCCCACCTGGGAACAACACTGCCTCAAGGCCCCGGTGGAGCTTGGCAGGCTTTCGGGCTAGAAGCATTGCTCACCTTCTTCTTGATGCTGGTTATTATGGCAATGGCGACCGATGCGCGTGCGGTCGGCCAAGCAGCAGCACTTGCTATTGGAGCGACGGTTGGCCTTGAAGCCCTCTTTGCTGGTCCTATCAGCGGGGCCTCAATGAATCCTGCCAGATCTCTTGCTCCCGCAGTGCTTAGTTGGACCTGGACAGCACAGTGGGTCTATGTTCTCGCCCCGTTCCTTGGAGCGATTCTTGCAGCTTACGTCTATTATTGGTTACGTGAGGCTGGAATACGGGAAACGCCCTCTGACCACGAAGAAGGAGTACCAGAATGACGGAACCAGCTTCCCCGTTCCCTCTCGGATCTTGTTTCTCTGTACACACAATTCGTCACGCTCGCAGATGACAGAAGGTCTCTTGGGTGCTCGGGGAGGATCAACCTTTGAGATTTTTAGTGCAGGAACGCATCCTCGCTCGGTGCATCCGCTGGTGGTGAGGGTGATGGCCAAATTGGATATTGACATCAGCGAAGAGGCTGGGCATCGTGCAAAGGGCATTGAAGAGTTTGCTCCTCAGCATCCAATGGATCTGGTCATCACGGTCTGTGATGAAACACAAGAGACCTGTCCATTTTTCTCCAATGCCCATCGCCAGATCCATTGGAAATTTCCTGATATGCGGCTATTGGCACGGAGCAGGAACGCTTGGCGGTCTTCTGACAGGTCCGTGATCTGATTGCGGCACGAATTGCTCAGTTTCTCAGGGATCAGGAGAGTCAGGAGGAGGGATGAGACCAATTGCTTCAATAGCGCGTCAAGATCATAATGAAACGTCATGCGCTCAGGGGCGCATGACGTTTCATTATGAGGTTGTACCGAAATCTCCTATACTACAATCAAATTGATATCAACATGCTACCAGAGAGACTACTTCTGAGCAGCTTCAGTGACCATCTGCTGTACTGTCACAAATTGGTAGCCATTCCTTTTTAGGCCCTGGATGATTGTTGGCAGAGCTGCTACGGTCTGGCTACGGTCCTCTCCGCCATCATGCATGAGCACGATGGTGCCATTTGTGACGAAATTAAGCACATTGTTGATGATATCGTTTTTCGTTGCTCCTCCCGCCAGAGTCTGGGTCCAATCACAGGAATCTATCGTCCATCCGATTGTGGTCAGCCCCAGTTGCGAAGCTTGCTGCTGTACATTCTTGTTTGTCTCTCCGAAGGGAGGGCGGAAATCCTTTGGTGTGCTTCCCGTGGCGTTCTTAAGGACCGTTGCTGTCATCTGAAGTTCATCTTGCACATCGTGTTTATTTCCAAAATTATTCTGATCTGGAAGCAGTGGAAGGACAGGGAGATGAGGATGAGTCCAGGTATGATCAGCTACTTCGTCTCTATCCTTTTTCTCTTGTTTCACCAATTTCACCTGATCTGAGTTCGGATCTACTTGATTAGGATCTAGCTGTTGAGGGTCAGAAGTTACTTGTTCGCCGATCACAAAGAATGTCGCATGAATCTTGTTCTTTTCCAGAATGTTTAATATAGCTCGGGTGTTATGGGTACTCTGTACCGTACCGAATGGACCGTCATCAAACGTTAACGCGACTTCCTTCTTATCAGTTCTGCCTTGATAGAAGACTCCATCTGCAGGCGTCCATGTATCCTGTAGGCCTGATGTACATCCTCCCGTGAATGTTTGGGGACTTGAAGCCTCAGAGGTTGTAGGATGTGCATAAGTGGCAGTTAGAGGTCCAGTGAACTTCAGTACTCCTGTTAGACATACCACGAGTAGAAGAATACTCGAGATAATGAAGGGCCACTTTGCCAGCCCTTTTAAAGAGAAGACGAATCCTTTCATGGTTATGATTGCATAGCACAGAGATGTGTGCTAACTCCTTTCTTCATCAGTCTTGTTCTGAGTATAGCCAATGTAGGTGTTTTTTTCTAGTGACAATCATGACAATCTACACTGTCCCAGCAAAAAGAGCAAAGTTGTCAGATGAAATGTGCCAAATGTGCTACCTCTGTATCATCTGATATACGGCACATTAGCTCACTCATTTCACAAATACAACGAAGCACCTACAAGCGGAACTGTTACCCATCGATATCCGGGTGCGTGTCTGACACAGGAACTACAAGACTCTTTCACCAGGACTTCGTGCCACGAGCGGGCTCCAGAAGCGGCTTTATCCCCCTTTCCTCTACCGGATAACCTAGCTCCGACAAAGAGTAATAAAAGCATGGAAGTAAAAGAGGCATTAGAGACCTTTGAGTTGAATCTTGATAACAGATCAGAAGAGACTCAAACCTACTACATGAATAAACTACGGGTATTCGCTGAGTGGTGTCAAGAGCATAACCTAGAGCTAGAGCATGTTACCCCATCTGTTGTTAAGAAGTTCGTAGACCAGCTAAAGAAGGCAATTAATCAGAGAACAGGCAAGCCGCTATCTTCTGAGACGGTTCATGGTTACGCCTACGTTGTCAAGCTATTCCTAGGTTTCTGCTCAAAGGATGAAATGTACTCTGAATATGTTACCAGTAGGACCGTCAAGCTTATTTCAGTTCCAAAGGTAGAAGATAAGGTCATTGAGATTTTCAAGCCGGAAGAGATAACAGCATTGTTTAAGGCATGCGAGAGGAATACCATAGATGAATTGAAGTATCGAGATAGAGCTATTCTTTCGCTGCTCCTTGATACTGGAGTAAGAGCTAGCGAATTATGCCAGTTGACGGTTAGGAATGTTGATCTTAACCCTAGAGACTCCTATATTAAGGTGATGGGAAAAGGTGGTAAGGAGCGAGAGATAGGCTTAGGAGAGAAGTCTAGGCTAGCATTGCATCGATACCTGAGAAAGAGGCGAGCAAAACCAGACGAGACAGTATTCCTGACTAGGTATCATGAACCTTTCAACAGGAACGGATTGGACCAGATTCTCTATAGGCTAAGAGATTGGGCTGGATTAGAAGGAGTTACAGTTAGGGCTCATAAATGGAGACATACCTTTGCTACCACCTATCTAGTTAATGGAGGTGATGTTTATAAGCTGTCGAGATTAATGGGTCATAGCTCTGTTAGTACTACTGAGAAGTATGTTAGGTCTATGAAGAATAGAGAAGCTAGAAAGGGCTTTAGCGTTTTAGATAGTATGACAGAAGATAAGAAAAAGTAGCGAGGTTCTTGTCTTTCCTGTCAATAAGAGAAATAGAGAGAGACTTTCTTGAGAGAGAACGCAACCGGATAGCTTCGATTGGTAGCAGTTCCGCTTGCTTGTAGTAACTTCGAGCCCTGCCGCGATAGACTGAACTTGAAGGGCTTAGGTTTCAGAAGAGCCTAGGTCCTTTCCGTCTGTCGCTGAGTCTGGAATACTCTCCAGCAGTTCAGAAGCATCGACGCCGAGGACCTTTGCTATTTTGTCGAGCGTTTCAGTGGTAACGTTACTGGTAGGACGCCTGAATATCTTCTGAATGTTCCTGATATCGATGCCGGAGCGTAAGGATAATTGACGCTGACTGACTCCTTTTTCTATTGCTATCTCCTTGACCTTCAGCCTAATCATACCGCTTTTCTCCTATCGTCAGTCAGTATAGCAGCCCAATGGTCTTGACAGTAGTTAGCCTGTAATCGTATGGTTTAAGGATAAATGATTTCTAAACAGGGTGTTTTCAATGAGGCGACAGAAAGGCAAAGCTATGTTAGACCAGTCAGGAGAAAGTGATGTTCAGAAGGTTAGAGCGGCCATTGAGCAGGAGGCGGAAGTCTTACGATTGCTTAGCCAGGGTATGAGGACAGTAGCTTCTCATAAGATTATTGAAGCGGCCTATGATCGGCTAGGGATGCATCAGGAACAATTAGAGCAGTTGATTGGGACGAAGGAAGCAGCGATAGAGGTGGTAACTGCCCTTGGGAAAGAAACGGTAGCCTCGCTTGAGATTGAGCCGAAGTATCTGGAGGAGACGAGACAGGTTCTAGAGCAGAGTGGGGGACGGCTTGAGATTGGAGATAAGGTCATAGCTCATTTGCCTCCTGGGACTGTTAAGCAATGGTTTGAGCCTAGGAATTGCTACGAGCTGATATTTCCTGATCAGAGCGGCCTGCTACTTGTCGAGAAAGATGGGAAGAGTACCCTTTTGCCTGATTTTGAAGAGTATTTAGGGAAGTAACTTCATTTCTATCGCTAGTATGTTCCTACCACCTAGAACAGATATTCGACTGGCTAAGAGCGAGAGATATCTAGGTCTCATGGGGCTCTAGAGGCTGGCTCATCTGGAAGTAGAGTATTATAGTTTTAATCGATAGGAGTATTAAAGTAGCCTGAATCTATTCCTAAACTGCCTTGAAACAGCCTGAAATGGTCAAAGTAGCCACTCTGTGGTCAAAGATTGTAGTTAAATTGCCTATAATATGAGGATAGTTTAGGTGATAGATCGGGTAGAATGGGTTTGACGGGATGGCTAAAAGTGATCCGGCCAAGCTCAGCAGTATGCTATACTATCCTATAGAGAATAAATTTTACGCTCAGGTTTAGCAAAGAAAGGGAACTAATCACGTACTGAAAGGATACCAACAATGGAATTGATCCCCCTTAATCAAGACCTCTCGATAGCAGAGTTAGCAGACAAGATTGCTACTCAGGCTACATTCTACGACTATCAGACCAGAGTAACAGCCAATACGTTAAGGCGACAGAAGGCAGACTTGGACCTATTCGCTACCTTCCTAGACAAAGCTGGTCTGGTGGTCGGTGACTTGATGAATGACCATAGCTCCTGGAATGGCTTAACGCATGGTCTCGTCAAGGGCTTCGTTTACTGGATGGGGCAAGAGGGTTATGCTGTCGGCTCAATCAATGTCAGACTGGCAACGATAAAAACCTATGCTGGTCTAGCGTTTGCAGCAGGAACATTATCAGAACCCACCTATGCCATGATCAAACTAGTCAAGGGCTATCGGCATAAGGAAGGTCGGAACTTTGACCAGAAGCGAGAGGTTACTAGAGTCGGCGATAAGAAGTCCCAAGCGGTCTCAATTAGTCCCACCCAAGCGGCAGAGTTAAAGTCCCAACCAGATACGTCCCAAGGCAGACGAGACGCGCTACTCATGACTCTCCTGCTAGATCATGGCCTAAGATGTGGCGAAGTGGCAAGCTTGGCTGTTAGCTCTCTCAATCTCGCAGAGGGTACCATCCAATTCTATCGCCCTAAGGTTGACATGGACCAAACGCATAACCTAACCAAGGATAGTCTACTCGCTGCAATCCGGTACTTTGAGGTTGCCAAACCAGTAGATAAGCTCCTGATGGGTTCTAGAAGAGGTGGTAAGCTGGAGGGAGAGATGATAGAACAGTCAATCAATGAGCGGGTTAAGGTCCTAGTGCAATCACACGAGACCTCTTTGGGAAAGAGGGAAAAGCATTGGGGACACCCCAAACCCCGCCAGGGGAGATCCCCTGGACCCCCTTTTCCGAGCAACTCTCGTGATTCTGCACTAGGAGAGAAAGTAGGGTTACCCAGTCTATCACCGCATGATTGCCGACATTATTGGGCAACCCAAGCGGCTAAGCATAAGACAGATATTGTAGCCCTTCAAGAGGCTGGAGGTTGGTCTAGTCTTGCTATGCCGCGTCGATACGTAGAAGCCTCCAAGATAGCTAATGAAGGGGTTAAACTTCAGTAAAGAAACTTGATAGTAACGAAAATCGTGTTATCCGACAAAGAGAATACTAGTTTCCGACAAAGAGAAATGAGGTTTTCAAGAGGAAATGTAACCCCTAGAACAGCCTGTAAAGCCAGTTGCTAGGGGTGGGGAAAAGCAGGAACTACAAGACTCTTTCACCAGGACTTCGTGCCGATACATAAAGATAAATTAGAGATTATTATGCCTACTTAAGGAGTCTCTCGATGGAGTGTGAGGGTAGTGAACATCTCCTGCTGGCAACAAAACTTGCCATTCCGCCAACCTATCGTAAAAAAATCGTTCCTCGTCCACGCCTCTACAGTCAGCTAGAAGCAGGAGACCTACGCCCTCTCACGTTGATCACGGCTCCGGCAGGCTTTGGGAAAACCACCCTGATCGGAGAATGGCTCCGGCAGTCTGATATCCCAGTTGCCTGGATCTCCCTGGAAAGCAGTGACAATGATCTGGTCCGTTTCTGGCGCTACGTTATCAAAGCCTTGAACAGTCTAAATCCAGCTCTCAATGAGCATATTGGCCACCAACCCAAACTGTCACAACCACACACGTCAGAAACTCTAAATTTAGAGGCACTTCTAACCATACTGATCAATACCCTGATGACATTACCTCAGACTATCATCCTTGCGCTAGATGATTACCAAACTATTACTGAGCCAGCTATTCATCAGAGTCTGCAGTTCTTACTTGAACACTTACCATCCCAGCTTCATCTCTTCATTATGACACGGACGAATTTCCCTCTGCCAATTGCACGACTGCGTGTGCAAGGGAAATTAACCGAACTACGAGCCGCAGACCTGCGCTTTACTCCCGACGAGACGGAGTACTTTCTCACCCAGGCTATGGGACTTTCTTTGAGTACGGCAGATATTGCCACTATTAATGAGCACACTGAGGGATGGGCAGCAGGCTTGCAAATAGCTGCTCTATCGTTGCAAGGGTGTGATGACCCAACAAGCATTAATAAACTCATCAATATGTTCAGCGGTCAACAGCGTAACGTGCTGTGCTACCTGACTGACGAGGTCTTTGCGCCTCAACCTACAGCGGTACAAGACTTCCTACTAGCAACCTCGGTGTTGGAGCGTATGAATGCAGATCTCTGCGATGCAGTAACCGGGCAGAACAATGGGCAGGCCATGCTCGAACAGCTTGATGCCGCCAATCTCTTCCTTCTCACCATAGACGAGCAGGAGAAATGGTACCGCTACTATCACCTCTTCGCCGATTTACTACGCTATCATCTACAGCATACTTGCCCAGAGCGTGAGCCCGAACTACATCTGCGGGCTTGCACCTGGTATGAGCAACACGGCATGATTGTAGAAGCAGTCACCCATGCCTTGGCCTCTGGTTCTATGGAACGCGCCGCTGATATCATCGAAAAGCATACCTGGTCCTTGGTCTGGCAACAGAACGATAGCGTAGTCTATTCCTGGCTTGCTCAACTCCCTGAAAGCGTTTTCGCCACCCGTCCTGGACTCTGTTACCTGCATGCATGGATACTTTACACCAGTGCAGATATAGAGGCTTCAGAGCAGGCACTTAAGCAAGCAGAGTACCTCTGGCGAGAAGAAAAAAACAATGCCATGCTGAGCCGGATCTACAACTTTCGTGCTTACATGGCGCTGCTCTGCGGGAATGGAGCACAAACTCTGAGCTATATGCAACAAACTCTCGCTCTGGCAAATGGCGATGACAGGCAACTCTATGCAAGTACACTGGTCGCACTGGGAGGCGCATACCTGCTCATGGGCCAGATAGCACAGGCACGCATGGCGCTGAGCGAGGGCTACTACCTGAGTCAAAAGAGTGGCAACATTATCTCCATGCATTTGGCGACTATGTGTCTCGGCAGAGTATATATCGTGCAGGGTAATTTACGCACTGCGCACCAGACATACCAGCAAATGCTTTCCGAGGTCGGTGAAATCCAGGCATGGTATAGTGCTGATGCCCATGTGCAATTGGCAAAGATTTATCGAGAGTGGGACGACATTGCGGCGGCGCATGAACACTGGGAACAAGCCATGCACATCATCGAAAAGACCGGACGAGAAGGCTTTGCGAGCACAGAAGGTTTCGTCCTAGCAGCCCAACTAGCCTGGATACGTGGCGAACACGATGGAGCATTTACATGGCTTGACCGGGCAGAATACAATTCACGACGCTTTGGTACGCATCACACGGCACTGGCGGAAATTGCCAACATCCGTGTGCATTTCTTACTCGCCCAAGGGGATATGAACGCAGCTATCTCCTGGGGCAAACACTACAAGCATGAGACTGCAACCAGAGCAGAAGTTCCTCTCATTCCTTTTCACAACTCTGGCTTCGATCAGTCAATGGGAGCAGAAGTTGCTCTTCTTCCACTCAACAACGCGGCTATCGGGTCTAGCTCTGCCCAGCCAGTCGGAGCAGAAGTTCCTCTCATTTCCCCTGACAACAACACTGCCATATCTAGCCTCACTCGGTCTATCGGAGCAGAAGCACTTCCGATTGCACTCGATAACAACACGGCCGTATCTAGCTCTGCTCAGTCAACTGGGGCAGAAGTATCGCCGTACGAAAAGGAGGCTCATGCCTTGATGCAAGGGCGCTTACTGATTGCCCAGGAGAAGTCAGGAACAGCTATTGCACTGCTGGAGGAGGTACTACAGGTTGCACTGGACCAGGGACGACGTGGCAATGTCATCGCTATCCTGGTCCTACTGACATTAGCTTATCATGCAGAAGGAAATACGCAGCAAACTCTCCAGACACTCGAACGAGCCCTGACCCTGGCAGAATCGGCTGGCTCTATCCGCACTTTCGTTGACGAAGGTCCCACGATGGTCATCCTACTGACCGAATTTTGTAGCCGCTATCAGCGGCGACCAGTAAGCGGGCAAGAGAAGGTCTCGTTTGAATACATCTACACAATATTAGCCGCTCTGGGACAGGACTCACTGGCATCCCGGACCATATCGCATCAGGCCCAGGAAAGGGAGGAAACGCTGCTCGATGCACTCAGCGAACGCGAGCATACCGTCCTGCTTTTAATTGCCGAGGGCTTATCTAATCAGGAAATTGCACAGTCACTGGTAGTAACGGTTAGTACGGTCAAAACTCACCTTAATAACATTTACGCGAAATTGCATGTCCACACACGTTTACAAGCCGTAACTAGAGCGTACGACCTGGGTCTGTTGAGTAGAGGGGAAGCGGAGATTGACCGACTAAATCATCTGGATCACTCGGCTAAGGTATAACAACCGCCAAGGCGTGAGCCAGCTGGTCTGCACTCCAGGACTTCTCAAAAGTCTTTTTTCACGCCGCTTCTATTGCTGTGCTAACAAGCCGTATGCATATGCCCTGGTCAGAGCTTGCAGGCGGGAGTTGACATTGAGTTTGGCATAGATATTGTTCAAATGTGTCTTAATGGTGCTTTCCGCAACAACGAGTGTCTGCGCAATTTGTTGATTGGAGCGGCCTTCAGCAATCAATCTAAGCACCTCTTGTTCGCGTTCACTGAGCGGATCGATCATCTGTCGAGCAGCCGGAAGCACTGATATCAATGAGCTGTTTATTCTCTTGTGTGGGGCGTTTCCATTACAATCACCCTGATCAATGTTGTACCCAAATCCTGTGAGCAAAGAGCACATATATGCAAATATACCATTATTATGTGCATGATATTTCTTTTGACGTTCATACATGCGGAATAGCAAAGAGGCAATTGCATGCCCTTCATCGATGAATACACGACGATATGCACTGGGTTCGCCCAGAAACAAGGCATGTTCTAGCACCTGCTTCCCACATCGGGCATCGCCAGCTACCTCATAAGCACACGCCTGAAGGACCAAGATGGCTATTTCACTATGTACCCGACCCTGCTTCTGCGCTAGAGAGCGTCTGTCTTCCAGTACGGCAAGAGCTTCTTCTTGCTGTCCCTGAGCAATAAGGAGCCTTGCACATGTCAGGGACCGCATATCACCTGTGAAGAGAGATGGCTTAATTTCGTCAGAAAACAGTGAGTGCTCGTAGCGCTCCCACCAGTAATGAGCTGCGTCTACATTCCCATCAGCAAGCAAATATCGTACGCGTAATGCTAGAGCATATGCTAGGATAACACGTAACTCACCCAAGCGTCGTGCATCATACTCGGCCTTATCTAGCCACTGCAAGGCTTGTTCTTTTTCGCCATGCAGCCAGGCGATACGAGCAGCCAGTAGCGGGACCCAGGGCAAAATCCAATGCACAGCAATGTCGTCAGCCATTTGCATAGCTTTCCGCAGATGCTCTTCGGCAGATGAGACATTGTTCAACTCACAATATACCTCACCTAGATGGCAGTGGGCGACGATTGGATACCAGGGCATATATTCATCGAAACGTTGAATGGCCTGCTGGTAATATGACATAGCCTCTTGCAGACGTCCCTGGCACAGGTAAAGATCACCCAGGTAAAGCGCGGCAGCCGACGGCAATACAGAATCCCGGTCACACTGGCAGTTCCGCTGGCCGTGAAGCAAGGCGATATGTGCCTGCAATAAATCCCCGCAGGAGATATAGCTCGCACCGAGCAGCACCTGCGAGATACCTGCCAGGCTCGATCTAACTGGAGCGAGTTCCAGAGCTTGCTGAGCATACGTCATTGCTAAAATGCCATCATCACGCAAAAGTGCAGTATACGCGTGCAAATGATTGATCTTGCTCAACATCTCCACTTGTCCGCGCTCTCGCCAGCATTGTTCTGCTTGCAGCAGCGATTGCTCGTAATCTGCCAACCGACCAGCATGCAGATAGTTACAAGCATAAAGATATGCAAGCAAGGCGTGTGTAGCAACTATGCCTCTCTCTTGCAATTGTTTCAGCCAGGTATAAACGATCCCGACTTGCCCCTGCCTGAGAAGGGAGCTGGCATGCTTTTCCAGCAGCAAAACCACGCGTTCAAAGGCAGAGGCGGCAATAGCGTGGTCGATCGCATCAACTGGTAGATTATGATCTTCATACCAGGTACTGGCTCGAAAATGGAATAGCGGCAGTAAATCACGATATGCTTGTTGTGCATGGGAATGCAAGAAATGGCCGAATAAGCGATGATAGCGATACCAACCGTTTGTATCATAGGCTGTGGAGATAAAGAGATTGGACTGATGAAGCCACTCTAACATTGCCTCACCATCGGTATGCCCAGTCACCATATTACAAAGCTCCGCATTCATCGACTGTAATATCGATGTGGCCAGTAAAAAGGTCTGCACATGTTCTGGCACGCCAGCCAGCACCTCCTCGAGGAAATAGTTCACGATATAGCGGTTGTTTCCCACGTGCGACAAACTCAAGACAGGATTGATAGAAGATGCATGATGATCTTGCAACGAAAGAGCGGCAAGTTGGAGAGCTGCAACCCAGCCTTCAGTATCCTCATGCAACGACCGAATAGCCTCTATAGGTAATGATAGACCCATCATCTGGCGAAAAAATGTCATCGTTTCATCAAGCGTAAAGCGTAGGTCCGCCATACGCAGTTCCACCATTCGTCCTTGTACACGCATTTGCACCAGAGGCAGCGGAGGATCAGTTCGAGAGGAAATTACCAGATGAAAGCGTGGCGGGCTATGTTCAAGTAGAAACGCAACAAAGCGATGGATAGCCTCAGATGTGATCACATGATAATCATCCAACACAAGCACGACATCGACGGACAGCCCTGCCAGAGCGTTGATCAGCACAATCCACATCTCTTCACTGCTAGAAGACATCAATGGTTGGATGATTGCTCCAATAGGCAAATTCAACTTCTCCAGAGCGGCAATGAAATAGGACCAGAAACGTAAGAAATTGTTGTCATTACGTTCCAGTGCCACCCAGACCGGAAACGATGGTTGTCGGCGCAACCACTCGCTGAGCAAGGTAGTTTTGCCAGATCCAGCGGGAGCGGAGATGAGTACGAGGGGATAGTTGGCTGCATCATCGAGTTTGTGGTATAAGTGCAGGCGAGGAACAACCATTCTGACATAGCATTGTGGTATGGTAAGTTTGGCAGCGAGCAGAGATTGATCAATCTGATCAAGCGTCATAGCAAACTCCAAGTTCCAGTTAACGCTTCCCTGCCCACCAGACAACAAAAGCCCTAATAAATTATACAAAAACCCAGAGTAATCTGTCTAGGGTAGAAGACACGTTTTAGCAGCAGGTCTTTGAAATTATCACCTGCAATACTCTTCATAAATAAAATACTAGGATCGTAAACTTTGCATGAGACAAGCACGAAATTGTCTTTTCCGGCCTCTTAAAATGAGCATACACCAAGCTAAGTTTACGATCCTAACCATCAAGATAGATTGACATTCATTACAGAAGGGTTACTCCGCTGACCAGTTGCATCGATAACAATCAGAGTGACTTGGAATGTGCCCGTACTGTTATAATAATGGCCATCTTGCGAATAGCTGGTTCTGTCAGTACTTCCATCACCAAAATCCCATTAGTAAGCAGGGCATGCGTCAAACGAACTTGACAGTTTCATGCTTGTACAAGGTCAACACTGTCAAGCAGAATCACTCACTTTTGACGCATGCCTAAAATATATAAAAATAAATTCTCATCATTCGCGTAACAAGATAGACACAAGAGGTAGAAACTAAAATGTCAGATGCCTTTTAGCATAGAACTAGTGTTTGCAGGTTTATTTGGTGGGACCATAGGTAATGAAATATTTATCCTTACCAGGGCAATGGTAGGATTATTTATTATGATATCAATAATTATATCTTATTTCGGATATAATTGTTTTAGTGAGCGGAAAAACTATATTGGCCGATAAGGGAGTTCTACAAAAAATGTAGTGCCTTTCTCTTCAGATGACTCTACCCATATATGCCCACTATGTCCCTCAACAATCTCTTTGCATATCGGAAGACCAAGACCCCATCCCTGCTCATTACTCGGGAGACGATAAAACGGCTCAAAAATATGTGCCTGATGTTCCTGAGGGATGATTGAGCCATCGTTATGAACTTGAAGTGTCGCATAGGTTTGATTCTCTCTAGCGCAGACCTGTATAAGCATATTTTCTGGTGAATACTTCACAGCGTTTGTAACGAGATTGATAATCACTTGAGTAAGTCGTCTGCCATCCGCCTGAAGAAGAATAGGATCGGAAGGTATTTCTAGATCGATACTGCGCCCCGAAAGAGCCTGCTGATCCTCAACAACTTTTCGGCAGAGGCTTCCAAGATCACACTCAGCAAATTGCAATGAGAGTTTTCCTGAGTCGATACTACCCAGATCAAGAAGATCATTCACTAATGTATGCAGACGATGGGTTTCTGCTTCGATCTTTTCCAGATGCATAGACAAAGAGGGGCGTTCAGGGGCTGTTTGCAATCTGGCGGAGCGGCGTAAAGCAAGCTGCGCTTGAGCTCGTATCGCAGTAATCGGGGTTTTTAACTCATGTGATGCTAGTGAAAGAAATAGGCTCTTAAAGCGGTTAGCTCTATCAAGTTCCCGTGCTTCTGCTTCTACTTCTTGTTTAGCTTTAAGAAGATGGCGACGGCGAGACTCACTTTGGATTGTGAGAAAAGCTATCACTAATTGTACAAGTATAAAGGGACCAAATGTTATCATATCGTCCCATCCCTCAATGATGAACACGTGGAACGGAGAAACAATAAAGATATCAATGGCGATGTATTCAAGCACAATAGCGAACAGCACAGTGCTAGTTCCCCAAAGTAGGGCAATGACAGCAGTTACAAATACAAACGGTTGTCCAAGGAAATACGGTACTGAAGCAAAAGTTTTGAGCATATAGCTTAAAACTACTGCCAGACCAACGAGAAGTATGCTAGCTGGGTACCCAATAAAATGAGAATGCCACCAGGAGAGTTGTACAGCAGAGGAGCGACCGATCTTCCTTCTCCGAAGTATCCTGGAAAGTTGTTCTTGGGAATGCCGACCTCTTGCTGGCACCTGCAGAGAGATCTGTGGGCTCATATGCCTTCTTTGCCAATCTGTAAGATTATCGCTCATTATATTCTCCTCTCCCATTTATAACAGGAGTTTTCCAGCTATAAACGAGGAAATGGATGTGTTATACGCTTCGCAGTAAGGAAGAGTTTTATCAATGTGAAAATTATGATGAGACTTTTTGTAAAACCATCAAAATTCTCTACATAATAACTATACTATAAAAATGAGAATTTGTAATAGAAAAAAAGAAGTGTAAAATGCATGAAGAGTCTCGTATACAAGATCCGCTAATGTCTCTAGTGAGCTAGGTGATCCAATTTTCTCTCTAATCTCGTCATTCATATAGCCATATGCTCTAGAGCGAGGCTTTTAACTGCTGCAGGAACTGGCACGAACATAATAGAGCACTTACCAGTTCAGATTCACACCCTGCAAGACCGACACAGGGTAGAAGATTCTAAGCAAGAAACAATGCATCCGTTAGATATTTCGCGGCATCATTATAATAACAATAGAAGATAATGTGCAAGAAACGAGAAGCATAAGAATGACACAGCTCAGCATGTTTCATTCCGGAGCACGTTCACATTCCTCATCACGCCGCCGTGAGGGAAAAGCTGAACAATCCGAATATTAGGCAATCCTTTTATTTGGACGTGATGAGAGCAGTGCTTCGACGTTGGGGAAGTGGCAATCGAAAGGGAAAGAGCCAGAGGTCTTTAATGTGGCAACTTCACAAGCCACTCAGATAAACAGACATACATAAATCCAACCCTTTTATCCACCATCTGGTGGAACAAAAATCTAACACTTCCTTACTATACTAATGCTGTAAGACCTTGTTCGTAAAATCGACAAAGGGATAGCAACTATTTGCGCATGTGACAGCAATAGAAAGGGGGACCTAAATTTGTGAGCATCTTCCTGTGCAGAGCAGACTGTCTGTTGCTCCGACCAGAGAACTAGAAGAGACATACAGAATTGCCAGCATATGGGTTGTCAAAATACCATTATCGTTGTTCGTGTTATGTGGGGAGGTCGAAAACTGGCATGCCCCGATCGCATACTAGTATCTAAAATGGAGTGAAGAAATGATGGAAGCTGAAGAACTGTTGACTGTTCGTGAAGTCGCACGCCGCCTGCGTGTTGATGATACCACTGTACGCCGCTGGATCAAACATGGAACGCTAGAAGCCGTTTCCCTGCCACATGTGGGCAAGCGACAAGCCTACCGCGTACGTCGCCGTACGATTGAGAGTCTGCTCAATCAACCCAGTATGCCCTCCTAAAAAAGGGCAAGGGAAAGGCATCTCTATACTCCGATTAACCCAGCGAGGCTAGAGGCAATAGGAACTTTGTCAATCAGAGCAGAGAAAGCCCGCGCGAAAAAAGATTCTCGCGCGGGCTTCGCTGTGCTAGCGAGACCCCAGAGAGATACGCAACTTGGAACAGGCACGATAGTAGTACGTCTTAGCAGTTGTCATCGGCATCTCTAACACCTGACCAATTTCCGAAAAGCTATACTGGTGAATATAGCGCAGGAGTACCACCGAGCGGAATTTCGTAGGTAAGGACTGTATGGCACACATGAGCCTACATTGCAACTCATTGAACTCTGCCACTTCATCTGGCAATGGATGCAAATCTGGCAATGTTGCTAGCGGTGATATATCATCCTCTTCCGCCTGCCATTCCAGAGCCGAGAAAAGCGTCACGCGCCGTCTGCGGCGTTTGCGCAACTCATCGCGACAGCTATTTTGAGCCACGCGTAATAACCACGGCTTTAACTGATCACCGGTCAACAGTTTTGGAAGAGAAATATAGAGCTGGAGAAAGACGTGCTGTACTACATCGCATGCCTGGTCATATTCCCCTAGGTAATGATAGACAAAACGATACAATAACGAATGATACCGATCCATCAGTATTGCAAAGGCATCATGATTACCACCTAACACTTGCTGTACAAGGATACTGTCAGAGGCCTCTCTCAGGCATGGAGAAACACATGTCAATTTTTGCATGAACAATACCTTCCTGAACGGATCGTGCATCTACTCTACTGCTTGCCACGTTGCAATACTCAAAAGTGTAGCGGATAGCTGAGGGGATTGTCATCCACCAAAGGGACGATTCATGAGATGAGAGGGCATGAGAAGGCGTGAGAAGGCATGGATAGTATCAATGAGCCACAGGCCAGACATGCACAGTCTCATCGCTTGCAGATGCCAGACTCCGCCCATTGGGCGACCAAGCCACAGTCCGCACCCAGGAGGTATGCCCCATATACGTTTTTATGGGATCTTCAGCAAAAACAGACCAGATCTGGACAGTAGTATCATCGCCACTAGAGGCTATCAAGAGGCCATCGGGTGACCAGGCTACAGCTTTGATAGCATGTGTATGACCACGGTAGATACGAATGGTGTTGCCTGTCCGCACCGACCAGATGTGTGCCGTCGTGTCCTGTCCAGCAGAGACGATAGCAGTACCATCAGGTGACCAAGCGACAGCATAAACTGGTCCTGCATGTGCTCGATATATGATGAGGTTGTTCCCATTGAATGCATCCCACGCCTGTACAGTACCATCAAAACTGCCCGAGGCGATGCGTGCTGCAGCTGGTGACCAAGGAGCAGCGAAGATACGGTGCTGGGTATGATGTGTGAAAAGAAGTTTGCCAGTCATAGCCTCCCACACCTGTACGCTGCTATCCCCGTATTCCCCACCTGACGTGATATAGTGACCATCTGGCGACCAGCAGAGGCTACGAACAAAGCGCACATGGCCACAGTATGTGAATAAAACTTTGCCGCTATCGGCACGCCATACATGGATAATACCTGCCGTACAGCCAGAAGCAATGTATTGTCCATCAGGGGACCAAGCCACGGAAAGCAGACAATCGGAGTGACCATCAAACGTGAGCAGGCATTTTCCTGTCGAGGGTTCCCATACTCGTACAGTCCTGTCGCGACCTGCTGAAGCTATCAGATCTCCATGAGGCGACCAGACCACGGCAAAAATCTTATCGCTATGCCCGGTGTAATAATTCATTTCCCTTGACACTTGCCTGTTTAGTGTTCCTTAGGTCCCTCAGTCAACAAATTGATGGCATGTGGCAATACTGGTAGGACATACTCGAGGCACTCTTTTACCGCTTTGGGGCTCCCTGGCAGGTTGATGATAAGGGTACGACCCCGCATGCCTGCTACACCACGTGAGAGCATTGCCATAGCTGTATACTGTAGACTGATGGAACGCAGTGCCTCCGCAATGCCCGGAGCCTCACGTTCAATTACTGCTTTTGTCGCTTCAGGAGTAACATCGCGCGGAGCCAGCCCGGTACCTCCGGTGGTCAGGATAAGATTGAGTTGCTGCTCATCGCTCCATGCACGTAGTAATGCTGCAATCTGATCTTGCTCGTCAGGAATAGTTGCCTCGATACTGACGGTAGCATCGGGCAATTGTGCAATCAGAGAGCGAATTGCTGCCCCGCTGAGGTCCTGCCGTCCCTCCTTAGACACACTATCACTGATAGTCAGTATTCCAATAGTAATCATATATCATCCTCGTGGAGCCAGAGCACGCATGATTGCTCCTATCTGCCGACGTGAACCGTAGAGACACACGCTATATTCATCAGGCAAATCTTCCACTTCAATAAAACAACCCATCTCGGTAGCAAATTTGCGCATAATATCCAGGAACTGTCCGCGTGCAGCCTCGCTACGGCTCTGCGTATGTAAGACGAGTTTTCCCAGGCGCTCTTCGGGACTCAGCACGCCATTGATGACATCAGCGAGCTGTTCGAGACCAAAGAGTACCTTCAATGGAGGGAATTCGCTAGCCTGTGAGGGGGACAAAGCAACTACCCGGCCACCATTCACATGCTCCCCATTCTCGTCATCTTCCTGGTGCACTTGTGTTGCCACAATGTCCTTGTAGGTTGTCCGCAACTTCTCTAGGATCAGCAAGCGAGCCTCATCCGGAATATTAGGGCGCGGGTGCACGTATGCCAACAAGTCATGTGCTGGGTCAGAGTAAATGAAGGGAGTCGCAAAGGCTGCACGCCGTCCACAGTTCGGGCAGGTGGCCACGTTTACTAGACCTGCAAGCACAATGTAGCGCAACAGTGGATCTTCTGCCACATTCACATATTCGTACTGTTGATAAGTAAATACCTTGCCACATGGACAGGTAAATGTGTGTGTAGTCGAGCGAGACATAAAGCGACTTCTTTGTTGTTCTCCAACTAGAGACCGATCTTGAGATGTGTCATTATACCAAGAGTATAACATATATGTCACCTTTTTATATCTCATTTTTTACCTCCGCAACGGAGTGCTAAAGAAGTGATAGAATAAAGCAGCTTCAAAGAGAGACGCGGATATAGACATGCCAAACGGCTATACCATCATTCTTGCACCCAACTCCTCGCTTCTGACAGGAGCAGGAACCAATACGATCGTGCTGGGAAGGCCGAGCACAGGGGCAATAGTCATCGATCCTGCCGAAGACAATCTGGAGTATCTTACCACCATTATCCAGAAGGGACAGCTCCGTGGCGGCATCCGGCGTATTCTAATCACCCATGGACACTCCGACCATATCGGCGGAGCCACGAGCTTACGTGCTCAACTGGATATTCCCATTCTTGCGTTTAGCAGACAGGGAGTTCCTTTTGCAGATGAAGAAATCGCAGATGGCACTACTTTTCCGGTAGGAGACGATTCACTGCGTGCTATCTACACACCAGGTCACCGCTTTGATCACCTCTGCTTCTTGCTGGAAAAGCAACGCACCCTCTTCGCTGGCGACCTGCTCGCGAGTGGCAGCACTGTCGTAATCCCGCCACCGCCCGAAGGTGATTTGCTAAACTATATGGATGCTCTCCAACGCCTGCAAAGCCTTGATATCGCCGAAATCGTTCCGGCGCATGGTCAGATCATAACCAATCCGCAGGAAAAGCTGGCCGAGTATATTGCGCATCGCCAGAAACGTGAAAAGCAACTTCTCAATCTGCTGCGCAGCATCCCCCACGGAGTTGATATAAAGACAATGGTGCAGACGATCTATGCCACGATTGACCCACGCTTGCATCCCCTGGGAACCCTCTCAGTTGCAGCCCATCTACATAAGCTAGAGCGAGAAGGCAAAGTAAAGCAGGTTAACAGTGAGCAAGATGGACAGCCAGACTACTGGATGCTGGTCTAATATTTTCCTCTTATTCCATGTAAAGATCTTCATACTTGAAAATGAAATATAACTAAGATTTTGAGCAATCTGCTAAGCATAAGATTTACAGTTATCAGTCTAAGCGAGCTAAAAAGGTATATAGTGCTGCATAACCGCATCGTGCTCGAGTAGATGGGTTGGCTTACTGGTCAAAGAGAGGCGATTCTGGTACAATCTGCATGGCAAGTTCCTTGCACGGCTGAATATCTAAATAGTTTTGTTCCACTCTGCATGCGGGCCACTTGTCAAGTCCCTCAGGTATCCTTTGTTTGGAGGGAATTACTTCCGAACCTCTTTCATGCTGTCGAATGAGGGCAATGCTTCGCCCTCGTATTCATCAAAAAGGCTGGTGAAAGTAGATGACCACAATTGAGACGCAGCAGTCTCCCAAACCCGTGTCTATTTATCGAACATTCTCTATTTATGTGATTGTCTTGTTAGTAATTGGCGTAGCAGTCGGCTATGCCTCAAAGTACTTTGCAGGTGCATCAGCAGGACCATTCAATCCCAATGCGATCAATTCAGGCGATACAGCCTGGGTTTTAACGGCAGCTGCACTGGTCCTATTGATGACTCCAGCAGTCGGATTTTTCTATGGGGGAATGGTGACTAGCAAGAATGTGGTAAGTGTGATTAAACAATCGCTGCTCATTCTGGCTATTGTCAGCATTCAATGGATCCTGGTAGGATATAGTCTGGTCTTTGGTACAGATTTCCATGGCATTATTGGTGGACTGAATTTCTTTGCACTGGCAGGAGTCGGCTATGCACCCAATGCCAATTATGCAGGGACGATTCCCCAGCTTGCCTTCATGATCTTCCAGGCTATGTTCGCCATTATCACCCCAGCCTTAATTATCGGATCATTTGTTGAACGTATTCGTTTCCGTACGCTGGTGCTCTTTGTGATTTTATGGTCAACGCTAGTCTATGATCCGATTGCCCACTGGATCTGGGGTGCTGGCGGATGGCTGCATACTCTGGGTACCCTCGACTTTGCAGGCGGAGCGGTGGTGCATATCAGTGCTGGTTTTGCAGGACTGGCAGCCGCGATTGTGATTGGCAAGCGTCGAGGCTTCCAGCGAGGAGAAGCCATTGTTTCAAACAATGTTCCCTTTGTACTGCTAGGTGCTGGTCTGCTGTGGTTCGGCTGGTTTGGCTTTAATGCAGGCAGTGCCCTGGCGGCTTCCCCACTCGCAGTAAGTACCTTTGTTGTCACCAATACAGCTGGTGCTACCGCAGCCCTGATCTGGCTGATCTTGAGCTGGGCAGAAAATAAGAAACCCAGTGCTTTGGCCACAGCCACGGGGGCAGTATGTGGTCTGGCGGCCATTACACCCGCGAGTGGCTTCGTTGGCCCTGTGGCAAGTATTGCCATCGGTGTCATTGCAGGCCTTGTGACCTATCTGGCTCTACACTTGCGCAGCAAGCGAACGCACATTGATGATACACTCGATGTCTGGGCTGCACATGGTATGGGTGGTGTTACCGGTATCATACTAACAGGCGTTTTTGCTGAGAAGGCGATCAATAGCGCAGGCAACAATGGCCTGCTCTTTGGAAATCCCGGCCAATTGGGAACGCAAATCCTGACTGCGCTTGTGACACTGGCATATGCCTTTGTCGTGACCTTCATTCTGCTCAAAGTTCTTTCTCCACTTGGCTTACGTGTGTCTCATCAAGAGGAAGAAGAGGGCCTGGATCTCGCCGTTCATGGTGAAGAAGGTTATCGTCTGGCAACTGCTCTGGTAGAAGTTGAGGGACTGACTACTCTAGAACTTGCGAAAGCGGAGAAACGGATTGCACAACTGGAAACAGGTGTGAATGAACTGCACTTGCAACTGGAAGTGGAAAACAACGAGTTACGCCAACGACTGCAAACCGAAACGAACGAACTGCGCCTGCAGCTGGAAGTAGAAAACGCCGAGCTGCGCCAGCGATCGCAAACCGGAAACGTCGAATTACCCCACCGACGCCAAACCGAAAACAGCGAGGACCGGATTGCGAGACTGGAAGTGGAAAGTGGCGAGTTACGCCAACGACTGGATGCGGCAAAAGACGAGCTACGCCAACGCTTAGAAGCCGAAAATGGCGAATTACGCCAGCGATTGCAAATGGAAACCGCCGAATTACGTCAGCGATTGGATGCAACAAATGGCAAAGAACGCATTGCGCAACTCCAAGTGGAAAACGGCGAGTTACGTCAGCAATTGCAAGAGGCATTGACCCGGATCAAGAAGAAGGAGTTGGAAGGGCAGCCGACAGAAGACAGTCACAATGATAGCAGTGCCTCATCCAGTGATGACCTGAATGGCAAAACGCATCTTCAGCGTGCGACGGGCACTATAAGAAGAGGTGATGTCTAGCTGGAGCTAAGAAGCTCTCAGTCAAGTCCGTTGTTACCTCTCAGCGGACTTGGTCTTTTTTGTGCTCAGGTAAGGCTAGTAATCTTTATTTTAGGGATTTTGAAATAGCGATGGAGCCTGATGCAGATGATGGCCTTGTCTGAGCTTATAGGGATTGGGACATAGGGATATAGCGAGGCAATGTGCTATCTCCATGACATAGCCTGCTGCGAGCTTTGTGCATTGACATATTCTTGAGCTTCGAAACTGGCTGGGGAGATGTGATAAAGGAAGTTTTAGTGGCAATTCATTCGCTAGAGCGCGACGTAATTCGCTAGAGCGCGACGTACTATCACTTTTGCTCTTCATCGTCCTGGCTATCTGGCTCCAGGACATAAGCGTGGTAGTTACCCGATGGAGGGTCCCACTCAAACTTGACCTTTTCACGTCTGATTGGCATATTGGCATAGAGCATCTCTGCGCCGTCTGCATTCGTCAAGCTAACCTGTACCTGCTCTTCATCAATGGCTAGACGCCGCGAAACCACTTCGAGGATTTCCTGGCGGATAATTTCGAGCTGTGCAGGATTGAGCTTCAGACGGTCATGCACCAATAATACCTTCAAGCGCTCTTTCGCTAATTCGCCGGGGGTCGGGTTCTTACGACCAATCCGGAACTGAAAAACACCCATATCCCTATATTCCTCTAGGACGACTGAGAGCGTATACGCTTCTCGGTCGGTGCGGGGCCAAATCCAACTAAGCGGCGTAATCGTTCTAATAAAGAAGGAGATTCTTCAACTTCATTGAGTGGTATTTCCTCACCGAGCAGACGTTGCGCAGTATTGAAAAATGCGTGCCCAGCTTTTGAACGTTTGTCGTGGACTGCAGGTTCGCCTTTATTGGTAGCAATGATAATTGCTTCGTCTTCAGGAATTATTCCCAGCAGGTCGATCCCTAGCACTTCCAACACATCTGCGACATCCAACATATCACCCCGCTTAACCATTTCGGCACGCAAACGGTTGAGAATCAGGCGTGGCTCCGACTTGCCGGCGGCTTCTACCAGGCCAATAATGCGGTCAGCGTCACGCACTGAGGCCATCTCTGGGTTAGCAACAATCACAATTTCGTCTGCGCCAACGATGGCATTGCGAAAGCCCTGTTCGATACCAGCGGGCGAGTCAATCACCACAAAGTCGAACTCCTGGCGTAGCTGTTGACAGAGCTGCTCCATCTGGATACTATCCACTGCATTTTTGTCGCGTGTCTGGGCGGCTGGTAATAAGTACAGTTCGGGGAGCCGCTTGTCTTTAATTAAGGCCTGACGCAAGCGACACTGACCTTCAACCACATCCACCAGGTCATAGACGATTCGATTTTCCAGGCCTAAAATCGCATCGAGGTTACGCAGGCCAATATCAGCATCAACCACAGCCACCTTTTTCCCCTGCATTGCCAACGCCGTACCCAGGTTTGCAGTCGTGGTTGTCTTGCCAACTCCACCTTTGCCCGATGTGATAGTGATTACCCGGCTATCCATAAAAAAATCCTTTCTGGGGACCCATCCCGTTGAGGGGATGGGAGGAGAGAAAGGCTGCCCGCAGACAGAACTTTCCAGTGAGCATGGTCCCCTTGCAGGGGAAGGGAGAGAAGTGCGGTCTCCCCCTTCGTGCTAGAATGGCTAGTACCCTTTTCCGCACAAAGTAATGGTGGCCTCGACAAGGTTAGAAAGCGGTTTGTAAGTCAGCAGCACTGGCTTAACCCTCATAGACCTGTTTAACCACTGACCGTAGAGCATCGGGCTGGCCTCGCACCCTATGGTACCTATGTATTCGCTCCTAACGTAGCCCCGTCAGTCTGAAGACTGGTGGCTGAGTCTGGTCAGGTGAGCTTGTGAAGCGGACGGGCAGATACCACCCCCTATTCACATGCCTATCCCCTTTCGGGGATCGGGTTCCTGACGCTATACTCCCTCTATAAAGACCTTTTCAGGCTTTTGTTGGAGGACGATTTGTTCTTGGTCCTTACAATGCTCTAGTATACCACGAATTGTTACAGGAGCAGAGGGACAATATTCATATAGTCCTAATTTATAAATATAGGTTTGTATATGAGAGTGTGGTCTGCTTCTACTTACGTGGTGGGTGTCCGTTGATCCAGGTTTCAACGATAATCTGCTCTTGGCGGATAGATGCGACTTCTGGTCGTTGCTGGGCCTCAAAGCCCTCTGGAGGACGCGAGAGGAGGTGTGCGATACGTAACTGGACGGGGGATAACTGCAGCGAGCACACCAGGGCATTTTCATTATCGGGATAGCCTGCATGGACCATGCCCCGTAAAACTCCCCAGACGATAATGTCTCCTCCAGCAATAATCTCTGCACCGTGATTGACATCGCCAAGGACAACAATGTTACTATGATGGTGGATAGCCTGCCCTGAACGGACAGTGCGCCGTAAAAAGAGCGTATCCTCAGATTCTCGTGGATCGCGCTGCACATAGTCTATACTTTGTGTCATGGTCTCCTCACTCACAGAGTCTGACAGGGGCTGAGTGACAACCTTTACTTCCTTGCGCTGCTCGATAATCGCGTCTAATGGCATGATAGACATTTGATAAAGCGCAAGTAGATCTTCAAGCTGCATGCGCTCAGTGCTACGTAACGCTCGTTGACTGGTGTCAATGGTGATTGAGGCACCGCGAAAAAATGAAGGAGATTCCGCAAGCCGATCAGCCAGTGCACTTAGCAGCTCTTTAAAAGGAGTCTCTGGTTCCAGTGTCAAGCGCAAACCATTACGGGTCCCTTTTATGGCAATGTATCCTGACACAGACTGTTTCTCCTCTCTTTCCAGTCTGTCTACATTTGGCTGTGATTGTGCCGTCGACGCTTCTTTTTCCAATTGCTCCCCCAAACCCTCGTTTCCGCCAGTTATCGCCAGAAGCAAGGCGTATAAAACGATGTACAAGCTACTGATGAATAAGAGATAGTATGTAAGAATAATAATACATATATGCACATGTATGTACACATGCATTGGGGCCGCTCATAGGGGTCCGGGATTTCTGACCCCTATCCTGTTGTTGAGAATGAGACAACTCAACAGTTCTCTTGATATCATACAGTATAAGTAGGGAGCTTGCAAGGCGCCATGGGCTGAATTTAGGACTTTTGAAAAGGTGGACTGTCCTTGACCTTAATTCAAATCCGTTATATGATCCAAAAGAGCCGGACCAGTGCAATTATTAAGGCATAACTAGAAACGAAGATATGTGGAAGGGAAGATAGGTTGTGATGATTCCACCACAAAAGCCCGAGGCGCAAAGCCATGAAAATCTAGCAGGACGCACACTGAAGGACGGAGAATACCTCGTTCGATGGATGTTGGGTCAGGGAGGCATGAGCAAGGTCTATCTTGTCTCGCATCCAACACTTGCCATTCCTTTCGCTGTGAAACAGGTGCGTGCAGATCAGCCCTTGCCGGAGAGTGTGGTTGCCGAACTAGATGCTCTGCTACAAACCAGCGATGCTGCCCATCAATCTGCTGGTGATTCTGTCTCGGGAGAGATGATGCCCTCCAGCGGCGGTGAGTATACAGATCGTTTTCTACGTGAGGCCCTATTTCTGGCACGCTTGCGACATCCTGCTATTCCTACGCTCTATGACTTTTTTTTCGAGAATGGGAATTGGTATCTGGTCATGGACTATATTCCTGGCCACACATTGGCAGAACAGATGCGCAATCATTCCCCCATGGCTCCTTTAGAAGCTTTGGGCTATGCGATGCGATTATGTGAGGTGCTGAATTATCTCCACAGGCAAATGCCCCCCATTATCTTTCGAGATTTGAAGCCTTCTAATGTCCTGTTGAAGCCGGATAGTACCCTCGTTCTGATAGACTTTGGCATTGCACGCTACTTGAATGATGAAGTATTCAACGGCAATGTCGATATTGGCTCGCCGGGGTATGTGGCTCCCGAGCAGTATCGTACTGATGGGCTGCATGATACGCGTTCCGATCTGTATAGTTTAGGTGTGATGCTCTGTGAGATGCTCACCGGACAGCGTCCTCAGGAGGGAGAGGAACTCACCGCCTCGCAGCGCATCAATTCCCCTCTTTCCTATGCCCTGGGTGGGCTGGTGAGACTGGCAATTCGAACCGATCCGGGCCAGCGCTTTCAATCCGCATATACATTCTATCTGGCATTGGAGCGCGTGTATAAAATCGAGGAACGACGAGTCTATCAGCGTTACGCTCTTTCACAAATGAATGATCTTCGCAATAAAAAAGGAACGCAAGTACCGCCTACTGTGCAACAGGAGTCTCTAAAGGACGAAGATACAGCCCCACTACCGTCTGTGAACCCACAAAAGACGCCTCATACTGAGGCTGTGCAGCCTGCCGCTCTGCCCTTGCCTTCTCTGGAACAGCGACGACACATACGTGAAGCACTCCATCGAGCACGTCAGGAGCGCCTAGCACAGGCGCAACAGGATATTCAACTGGCTTCGGTCGATGAAAGTCTGAAGCGCCGTGCCTTGCAGCCACTTTCGCAAACAGTGCAGCAAGCCACAGAAGAAGTACATCAACCTCCAGTGGCGCCCCCGTCTGTAGTACCGCCGCAGCGTGCTAGACGCCCTGCAATTACGCCGCAGCGTGTTATTCAGGTTAGCTTCCTACTAGCTGTGATAGTAGTCCTGGTGATGGCTTCAGTGCTTGTCTACGTGCGCATTATACCTCGGCCTCAGAGTAATACGTCTCTTCCCCCGACGCCAATTATGCTTCCTCATCCAACGCCGACTCGGATAGCTAGTGAGAAAGCAGGAAACAGTTCTTGGCAAGCTCTGCCATCGTTACCCGTTCCCAACGCTGATAATGCGGCGGTCTATATTGAGGAGCAGGGACGAGGCTCTATTTATATGAGTGGTAGCTATCTCGGCTCGCGTGCCTCCTCCGATTACTACGACCCCAGCCTGTATCGTTATGACATTGACGCAGCCTCCTGGGAGGTTGTCTCCAAACATTTTCCTACTATGGTGAATAACGCAGCGGCAGTAAGTGAACATGCTCAGATCTTCTTTACGGCTGGTTACTCGCCTGACACACGTACGGTAATTTCAGCTCTATATATGTATCAACTAAAAAAAGGCTTATTAGAGAAGATCAGTGTGCCTGCTCAGATCAGACTTGGATTTGGGAACTCGATGCTGGCCGACCAGCAGGGCCATCTCTACATTACGCAGGGTTTTATGCAGGCAGCGGACCCGCATGCACTAGGCAGTACTGGCTGGTATCGCTACGATGTCGCCACGCAACAATGGCACTCGCTAACTCCACTTCCAGTAGGGCTAGGCTATGTAGTCCTTACCAGTGATGGCAGGGGAGGCATTCTTTTGCTAGGCGGAGCGACGGATGCGGGACAACATATGCAGACAAATGAGATATATCGCTACGATCTCATGCTCAATATCTGGACACAGGAAGCGAACACTGTACCGCAATGGCTCAGTGGTGCAGCAGCTTGTCAAGTATTGCCTGGTCAAATGGCATTCATCGGCGGCTATGATGTCGTACATAATACGGGCCTTAATTCTACCTGGCTTCTCGATCTGCCCACATTTCATTGGCAAAAGTTATCGCCACTTCCTGCTGGTGGCAGCCTGCTGGGAACGGCCACCTGTGATGGCAATGGCCATCTGTTCCTGACTCGCGGTGCCAACGATCCCAAAAAGCCTACTCAGGATTTCTGGATGCTAACGGTTCAGCCAAGACAGGGGCAAGCGGCAACAAACTAATCTGTGCCAGGACCGGGCCTGACCATTTCTAGTCCTTCTCCATTGTAATGTCACTAGTCCGACAAAACAATGCGTATGGAATCACTGGTGTAGCCATTTCCTGTCTCTATCTGATACCGATTAATAGTTTGGCTACCCAGACGTACATTGCGGTCAAAGACGAGCTGCCCATTGGTGTACTGATAGACATCTGCTTCTTTGTTCAAGACACCCTGAAGGACTATCGTATCGAATTTGTGCTCATCATACTTTTTGAAAGCTTTCAGTAGTGTCGCGACCTGTTGCCATGGTGCACATTGCTGGTAGCTGATACGCACGATTCTTTTCTTACCGTAGCTTGCGGCATCATTGATCAAGGTATATGGGAGAGCGCCTTGCTCGAGCGCCTGCAATTGTGCCATCGTTTTGGGCGGAAATGGTGCTGGTGGCTCTGGGGCAGGTATAACCTGTATTGAGGTGTCTGGTATAGGGATGAAACTCCGTTGCCTGGTTACTAATGGTGCTTTTGGTGGGGTAAGCGGCTGTGGTGAAATAGGTGGGGTGATCGGCGACCGTTGAGGTTGTGGAACTGGTGGTCGTTGCCCGAGACGTGTTGGCTGATATGATGGACGCTGTGGTGTTTGTGTTGGTTGTGTTGCCGTACGCTGATTTGGAGGTGTCTGTGATGACATGTCTCGACCACAGCTGACACAGTATTTCGCGGTATCGAGATTTGCGCCTCTACAATAGGGGCAGCGCATAATTTGCCCTCCCTCTTAAAATACTACCTTTTGACGTAGTATACCACACACAGTCTTTTTCATAAAAGCATGTGAAGGACACCACTTGACCAGAACATGCAGTGCCTCTACAATAAAGAGGGGGAGTTTCTCTCGTTCAATCTTTAGCTACTCACATCATAAATAAGGAGGAACGACAATGGTGGACCAGCAAAGTTGCGTCGGCCAGCAGATTGGGGAGTATCGTCTGCTACAAAAGCTTGGCCGAGGCTCCTTTGGGATTGTCTACCAGGCTGAGCACATTCATGATGGCTCGCAGGCGGCAGTCAAACTTCTTCAGCTCCAACTCACCCGATATGAGGACCTCAAAGGCTTTCTCACCGAAGCTCGCACTATGCGCTTGCAGCATCCTCATATTGTATCCTTGCTCGACTTTGGCCTCAGCCATGAGAATATCCCATACCTGGTGATGGAGTATGCTACAGGAGGCTCTTTGCGGGATCGGCATCCCTCGGGTAAGCCTCTTCCTCTTTCCACCATTAGCATCTATGTCGCCCAGCTCGCTTCTGCCTTGCAGTATGCCCATGATCGTCATGTAATTCACCGCGATATCAAGCCACAAAATATCTTGCTGCGTGCTGATGGCACGCTACTGCTCAGTGACTTTGGCATGGCCGAGGTAATGGAGCAGAGTAGCTTGACTAGTAGACAGGGGTTGGTAGGCACACCAGCCTATATGGCTCCTGAGCAGAGCCAGGGCAAGCCAAGTCCAGCTAGTGACCAGTATGCGCTCGCCGTCCTCATCTATGAGTGGCTTGCGGGCCGACTTCCCTTCCAAGGTACCCCTAAGGAAGTTATGGAGCGACACCGATTTGATAAGCCCCCTTCGCTACAAAAACTCCGTCCAGAATTGTCTCCTCAGGTGGTACAGGTGATTTCCCAGGCCCTTGCCAAGCAACCAGAGCAGCGTTTTGACACGATCGAACAGTTCGCGCAGGCGTTGCAGACTGCTTTTGCGCCCTCACTGTTGATGAACCAGACAGCACAGATGCGTGCACTACTATCACTCTCAATGTCCTCCACTCCCCCTGGCCATATGACTGCGCCATCTCGTTCCCGTCGGCTTCGTTCCCGTCGGCTTCCTCGCGCCCGCCAGAGGAAGGGTTCAGGTCATGCGTGGCAGGTGATGCTGGCGTGCCTAGTCCTATTGGCTGGTATCAGTGGGGCAGGAATATGGATGCTGACCCAGCACCATCCGCAGAAAACCCAAGTTGCCACAACAACAGTGATGACCTCTGTTACGGCAACCTCTTACGATGCTGCCATTGCCACCAGGGATATCCAGTTTGGTTTCGATGCTCAGCATACTCGCAACAATCCCTATGAGCATATAATCTCGCCATCAAATGCGTCCCGACTGAACAAACGGTGGAGCCACCAAACTGGCTTGTTTATCAGATCCTCGCCAGTTGTGATGCACGGCTTGGTCTACGTCGGCTCTGATGATCACAGCCTTTATGCCCTGGATGCCTCCACAGGTCAGAAACGCTGGAGCTTCCAAACTAGTGACACTATCAAATCCTCGCCAGCGGTGGCAAACGGCCTAGTCTATGTCGGCTCTGGTGATCACAGCCTTTATGCCCTGGATGCCTCCACAGGTCAGAAACGCTGGAGCTATCAAACTGGCGATACCGTTAAATCCTCGCCAGCGGTGGCAAACGGCCTAGTCTATGTCGGCTCTGGTGATCACAGCCTTTATGCCCTGGATGCCTCCACAGGTCAGAAACGCTGGAGCTTCCAAACTGGCGATGCCATCGACTCCTCACCAGCGGTGGCGAGCGGCCTAGTCTATGTTGGCTCTGCTGACCACAGCCTTTATGCCCTGGATGCCTCCACAGGTCAGAAACGCTGGAGCTATCAAACTGGCGGTACTATCGACTCCTCACCCACGGTGAGTGGCGACTTGGTCTACATCGGCTCTGCTGACCACAGCCTCTACGCCTTGGATATCTCCATGGGTCAGAAACGCTGGAGCTATCAAACCGGTGGCACAATTCAAGATTCCTCGCCAGCTGTGGCAAACGGTCTAGTCTATGTCGGCTCTGCCGACGACGGTCTCTATGCCCTGGATACCTCTACAGGTCAGAAACGCTGGAGCTACCTGATTGGCAGTGCTATCACCACTTCGCCCATGGTAGCAAATGGTCTGGTCTACTTCGGCTCTGCTGATGACAGTCTCTATGCCCTGGATGTCTCCACGGGTCAGAAACACTGGAGCTATCAAACTGGCGGCTTTATCGATTCCTCACCCACCGTGGCGGATGGTGTCATCTACGTCGGCTCTGCTGATGATAGCCTCTATGCCTTCCATCTGTGAGCATGAAAAGGCTGGAGTTATGTGCGCTTAGATGACAATCCCGACAATCGGGCGAATATGTGAAAACAGCAGCATCAGTTCGTTTATGTATGCAGGTTTCTGGAAGAAAGGAGATAGCACTTGCTAGGTCAAGGCATGAAGTGCTATGCAGTGATTTGAAATATATAAAAATAACTTTACACGAATTATGTGTACTTTTGGTGATTGCAGGCGCTTTTGGGTTGCGTGTCTTCCTTGCTAGAGAGTACTGGCCACTGCCAAATAGTGATGAGGCTATGATAGGTGTGATGGCTATACATATTCAGCATGGGGAGCGTCCGATATTTTTTTATGGACAGAATTATATGGGGTCACTAGAGGCCTATATTGCTGCGATGCTATTTTATCCATTTGGTATCACGATATTTGCACTCAGGTTGGGTCTGGTCATCATCTATATACTCTTTCTGGCGAGTACGTATCTACTAGCTCGTACTCTTTACAGCAAGAATGCCGCACTCTTTACAGTACTAATACTGAGTATCGGATCGAACGCGATTTTATCACGACAACTCAGTGCTATTGGAGGATATACTGAAACGTTGCTCTTTTCCGCACTGGCCTTTTTGTTTGCGGCCTGGCTGGCACTTTCTCCGCCAGGAGGGCCCTTAAAAAGAAGGCTATGGCGTCTGGTAGGTTTTGGAGCTTGGGGTCTGGTTGTCGGTCTAGGTGTCTGGAGCGATCTGCTCATCGTGCCGTTTGCAATGGGTTCTTTTTGTGTGCTTCTCCTGTTCTGCAGGCGCGAACTTGCCCGAGGAGCTATTATTCCCTTGGTGATCTGTCTTGTAATTGGTGCATTTCCCTTGATTAGCTACAATGTTGGGCCAAAAGACCCCGGACAGGACTCATGGTCAGTGCTGGAGTCACAGCAAGGGCAGTCCCCACAGTCATTTAATGATCTCAAATTTCGTGTCAAGCAGACTGTCACATTTAGTCTACCAGTAATTACAGGTAGTCCATTCTGCCACCGTGCCGAGTATACCGGGCTCTTGCTTCTAGGATTTGAGACAAACTCTCCCGATACTCGTCAGTGCTTGACAATTGATAGAGGGTGGTCTATCTCGTATTTGTCGCTTTTTTTAATATCTATTTGTATCACTGCTTTTGCCCTGAGCAAAAGAATATACGCTGCCCGTTCCCGTATAGGAATCATAGAAGAAAGATCCTCAATTACCCGAAACACAATCCAGCTTACTTTGCTTGCGAGTGCGGCTCTCACGTTAGTGCTCTTTATTCGTAGTCAGGCTATGTTCCAATTTCCATCGGTTTACTCGCGTTATATGATAGGTTTGTGGGTTGCGACTCCTGCCTTACTCTGGCCTCTCTGGATGGGCGCGAGGGTAGCACGAAGCATGAGCTTGTCAAGACAGGTGCTTTTGCTGGTGAGAGTATCGATCTGCCAGGGCCTGCTCTTCCTCATTGTGGTGATTTTCTTATTTGGGACACTGAAGACTGTCAAAGAGGTGCCTGCAGCCCGCACTGCTGAGAGGCAAGAGCAAGGGCTTATCAATACTCTTCTGAAAGTACATATCACGCATATTTACTCGGACTATTGGGTATGTGATCGCATTGAATTCCAGAGTCTGGAGCGAATTACATGTGGTTCGCTTTCTCATGAATTATCTCGGTCTTCCTTTAATAGGTATGAGCCTTACTATAGCACAGTGAGTCATGACTCAAATTCTTCATACATGTTTCCACCGGGACTTGGCTTTGAGCCTCAGATTGAGAAGAGACTGAAACAGCAGGGAAGACGATATCGAACTTTTACTGTTGATGGCTACATTGTTTATCAACCCATATAATGCTGGGCTAACACTTGCAATGCCATCAGATTACGATAGTGTCAATGTCGCCATTAACTGTCCCTGAGTATAGGCTGTGACCGCTCCTGCTTCTCCCACGATAGGCTCGATTGTGCCATTGCCATTCTGATCAAAGCCATGGTAGGCATGGTCTGACCGGCTCACTATCTCTGCTACTTGCGTTGTAGCAGATGGGTTAGCTAATAGCTGAAGTGCGTCTCCATTGATTTGCTGCACCAGGGCTTTGATACTATCTGTGCATGCCTCGACCTTTTTGGCCTGATTGCGGATAGTATCAGTAGCGTCGGTCGCAGATGCGGCAAGGAGAGCATGATTAAACGCTGTAGCAATGTACCCATGATTAGTCGCTGTAGGCCCTGGATCGAGAAGACCAAAACCATCGCCTGTCTCCATAATGTTTTGGGTTGCGCATACATCAGGGAGTGGTTTATAATCAGCACCGTTTGTGCCTTCGCTAATATCAACAATACTCTGGGCAAGACACTGTCTTACTTGCGCCTTATCATTACCAAGGTTGTTCTGTAAAAGCGATGCCTGCGTATTGAGCTTTTGCGTTTCGTTTAATAAGCCCACCAGAAGACCAATCTGACCCGGTGTTGTAGGAAAACCCGAAAGCAGGTGACGTATATGGACAAAGGCGTTAGGCGGAAATGCTCCAGAAAGGATAAGTTTTCCTGTTGGCCCACTAACCTGGCCCTGCTCTTGCGTAATTTCAATCTTATTTCCCTTCCCAATGAGATTAGTTCCAGGTTGATTGCTTTGAAGGTTAAAGCTAGTGCCCTGTTGGCTCAACGTGCCGAGGAGAAAAAATTGTTCATTATCGGTATCAAACAGCCAGGCATTATATTGATATCCAGCTGGAGGATTACTCAGACCTGAAGTGGTGATTTTGAATGAATTGCTATTGCCAGAGACGGAGGTCTGACTATCAAAAAAGCTTATCTGTCCAGTAGCAGTTGCTGACGGAGACGGAGCTGGCTTTGGTCGAGTGAACAAGATAGTACCTGCAATCGCAGCTCCAACAATTACAACTGCTAAAAGTAAAGAGATAAACAGCTTGCGTCGTCCCTGTCCTGATTGCACTGGTGGCTGAAAGGGTGGAGTATATGGTTGTTGGCGCTGTGATGCTATATTGTTTAGCTGTGCACGTTGCTCCTGTTGAACGTTGGGAGGCACACTAAATGGTTCACGATCAGCGTAGATAGTTGATTGCATATCATTCTGATTCTGCGATTGAGGATCAGCCGTTGCTGGCTGGATGCTGTTGGGTCTAGTCAAGATTGTAGGGGCACTATCTGGCACATCGGCTACAGTAGCAACCTCAGCTCCCGATCGTGGCTTTAAAAGAGCTCCACAATGCCCGCAAAATGCAGCTCCATCTTCTAAAGGCTTATTACATCGTGGACATTTCATGATTTTCTATCCCTTTCTATAAATAGGAGTAGCTACTCAGCAAAAAAAGCGGACGCGATAAATGCTGTTCCTACCAAAGACGATAAATCGTGTTCAATTCGAATATTCTTCATTATAGCACACTGATCACTTTTCATAGGGCTTGCTCCTCCTGCACGCAATTTATTTCTTTGAATATCTTCCTAAGGCAAAATATGCAAAACATTTGTGAGTAGCTCCATTCCTCCATGGAAGAGGATAATTATAAGTGCTACACAGGCAAGAACCATATGTACAGAGCGCCATACGCGAATTGTGTGAACAGCTCGTTTCTGTTTGTGAAGAGATTGCCTCAGACTGATATATTGCCTTAAGGTTTCTTGTAACTTTTGAAAGTCTTTCTGTTCGCCGGTGCTTAGCGCTGGTATCGTTGATGAAAGCTGCCTCTGGTATTCAAGAACAGGTGTTGCGTACTGCTTAAACTGCTCAGATTTGCCCGCACAGAGCCGTTCAATGGTATACTCCAGTTCTAACAAGCGTTCTTCGGCAGCTTTGATGATTCCAACTCCATTGGTATTCGCCTCTTGTGCGATGATGTACGTCTGTCTTCGATCAAGAAAACGGCCAACTAAGCCACTGACTACTAGGAAAAGCAGGGCGAAAAGGGCACTTGTTCCTCCCTCTGCCTGGGTAAAACAACTCAGATCTGTGCAGTAATCATGGAAAATGTGTGCATAGTTCTCGTGTAGGAACGCAATAAGGAGTGCTGTGATACCAATCCATGTGTGCATCCATAGCCAATCTTGTGCCTTTCCTGGTAGCCCTCGTACAAAGCGGCGGCGCAGTGAGTACGAGGCCGTAGCAAGGACAAGGACAAAAGCTATGATGCCAAACGTACGTAGTGGTTCAGCAAGCGGGCCAGCAAAAGATTGCGTATGGATAGCAGAGAGATACCAGGCAAAGATCACACCATAGAGGAGGATACAGAGTAGTAACCATAGCCAGGACGCCTTTGATCTGGGAGTTCTCCAGATGCTTCGGCGAGCTTGTGCCTTTGGCTTTACAGCAAGTGCCATAGTATTGTTGTACCTTTCTGATTTCACTCAGCAATTAGTATCATACCGTACGTTGGCGCAGAATGCCTTCTGTCGAACCAAAGAATTGTGTAGGCTGGACACGGAAGGCTGCCCCCGTTGGACAGGCTTGTACACAGGCCTGATTCTCATAGCCAGCACACAGGTCACACTTGATTGCCACTTTTTTACGCATCTCGCTCACAGGGTCAACAGGCAGGTGAGTAGAGAGTGGACCAGGCGCGGCTTGGCTTTGTGCCATGGGCAGCATTTTTCGCCCACGTTCTTTCCCGCTTCCCTTCGTAAAGAATGAGCCAAACCTCTGTAAGCTCATGGAAGTATCATCCTCAACCCCAATCTCATCTTCAAGCGTCATAATGGAAATGTTATCATAAGGACAGCGCTCAGCACAGATACCGCAACCAATACAGCTGTCTGTAATGTAGACCTCTCCCGAAGGATGACGAGCAATACCAGCGCGGCTACACAGCATGCAGACGGGGTCCTGGCACTGACGACAAGCCGTAGCAATACTGATATTGCCAATCACCATCCCCTTGCGATTCATACGCGAATGCCCATGCCGACGCGCACATGCTTCTTCACATTCGTTGCAATGGATGCATTTTTCAAGATCAATGACAAGAACCTCAGTGCCTTCGATAACACCTCCTCCAACCAGAGCACGCAATCCTGCTCGGGCTGCCGGGTCTGAGCGCACTTGCATCGTTTCTGTATTGTCTTGTTTCAGTAGATCAAAGGTTGTTGTCTGCGCGGCAGCGGCAGCTTCAACATATTGCTGAGAACGAGCCTGAAAACGATAACCGACTTCGGGATAGCGTGCGAAGAGTGTCAAAAGGGCCTGGTGCGGGACTTTGGCCGCGCGGGCGCGTGTAATTGCACGGACTGTCACCGATCGTCCATCTCCCAATAGGTCGAGACCCCCGGCAAAATAATCTCCACGTTGCCTGTAGGCAATAATACGCTCATCCGTTTTATTCCGACCAGTACCCGCCTGCGTAATGCGTGAGACTTTGACGAAGCCATCTAAGAGTACATGGAGCATCTCTCTTGCTGGTTTTCGATCGCTCTCCTCACCAAAGAGGTATTCGTCCCGCTCAAAATGCCCCACTTCTGCTTGTTCTGCAAGTTGGCGTATGTCAATATCCGATACGTCTTGAAACAAAGTCATATTTTTCAAGATGGCTTCTAGTGAACGGATCGTACTCAGCTTTTCAAAGAAGGTCTGCACCGCTGGAACAATCTCCATCAGACGCTGCATTACCTGCTCGGGAACTTCCAGCACCACCGCAGCTGTTTGCGTACGAGCTGTAGCGTTACGAGGCTGGCCTGTCATCATACCATGTTCGCCTAGGTACTCACCAGGACGCAATATCGCTACCAGCAATTGCTGCCCATCTGCACCAGCGGAGAATAGTTCAATATGTCCCTCAAGGATAAGGTAGAGTGCGCGACCGTACTCACCTTCATTCAGGATAACCGCCCCGGGCAGCAATGTCAGCAGTTTGGATGTAGCCACCAGATGCAAGAGATAGTTATCGGGGATAAGCCGTGGATCATTGAACATAGGTTGTTCGCGTAGGCGATTTAATAGCCCTGGCACGTTCCATCCCGGTGGCAAGTAGTTGAAGATACGGTTCATATCAACTTGCCCATCCCATGAAATACCAAGACGTTGTTTCAGGGAGAGCATTAATAGATCGCGGTGGTTGTCAACCGGGCACACCGGGACGCAGGAGCCGCACATGACGCACTCATCGGTGAAGCGTGCCACGTGTGCTGGGACATCATCCGTAATCGTAGCCTTATTGAGATCTGCAATAGTGACTGTTGAAGACATCGGCACAGGACAAGCTCTCATGCAGCGATCACAGCCAATACACATGTCGATTTCAAAACGGACCTCTTCTTCAGTGAAGGGACGTACATCGTGCCGATGTTGAATGCCTATAATAGGTAGCATTTTTTTATCTTGCATGTTTTTTGTCCTCTACAAACTCGATGACGCAGCTACCGATGCTTATACGGTCGCCATTGGCAAGCAGATAGGGATTGTCGATTCTGGTCTGGTTGACTGCGACACCGTTGCTGCTTCCCAGATCTCTGATGTAGAAACCGTCGCTACCATGAAATATCTCCGCATGCTGGCGAGAAACTGTGATATCTGGCAACTGTATATCCCCTTTACGATCCCGTCCTAGAATAAGTCGCTTCCTGCTAGTTATCTTGATGCTCTTTGTCTCATCTACGGTCTTTATCACCAATGTTGGGCCTTCTTGCAGATAAGGTGCGTTGACCGCTAGGGGAGCAAAGACGGTGGCCGTCTGCCCAGAGGTTTTATCTGCTGATGAGGATGACATGGATACTGCAGGCAAGGTTTCCATGACAGTTTGTCCTCTTGCAATAGATTGATGATCCTGTGACGACAAAGCTGGTCTGTCATATAAGACTGGGCGCTCCTCAAAAAGGAAGGCGATTTTTTTTCCGAACTGTATCCTATCGTTTGGCTTTAGAATAGAGGCACTACCAGGCTCTAGAGCAACATTATTCACATATGTTCCGCTAGTGCGGCTGAGATTACGTAAGATATATTGTCCATTGGCATAGCGTATTTCTGCATGTTCACGTGAGACAGAAGGATGATCGACGCATAGATAAACTCCCTCTCTACGCCCTACGGCCATCACCTTTGTCTGGCTTAGCCGTACCTCTATCATAGAAGGCATGTCGGATTTCTCGTTTGTGATTGGTATGAGCCATCCTTCAGTATAGGTGTGTGACTCAGTGATAAGTGTGGGATGGTTGGTCCCTGTGTAGGCTATCGTCTGTACATCGCTATCGCCAGCTCGTCTCACTCCTAGAATTGGAGGTGGCACACCCTGTTGATCGAGCCACTCATTTAACTTGAAGGACGGATCTGCCAGCCGCCGTTCTACAGCTGAGAGATTGACGCGGTGATCGATTGCACGCTTAAGTGCCATAGTGCCATTGCGATCACCCAGGGCTAGCATGCCAACTGGGATACCCTCCTTAAGGATAATTTTCCGATACAAACGTGGTTGTGGATCGGCCACAATCTCAAGATACCCTTTGCTCTCCTTGGGAACTTTGGTGAGCCCGACCGAAGCGAAAGCGAGGCTATAGAGAAAAGTTGCATTGTAGAAACTTAGCGCACTGAATGGTTGCTGTGTGTCAAGCAAGCTCAGCATGCTATAGGCAGCCGCGCGAGCTTGCTGGATCGCCGGATACCATTGTCCAACCACTCGCGTACGCCCGGTCAAGGCATCGGTCGTCTCCAGGACATCGCCAGCGGCATAGATATCGGATGCACTGGTCTGCATAGCGATATCCACTTTTAAACCTCGTCCACAGATAATTCCGCTCCGTTTGACAAAATCGATATTGGGTTCTACGCCAATAGCGATGATGACCATCTCGCAGGGAATACGTGCCCCACTGGTTGTGACCACTTCTCGAACCTGCTGAGAGCGAGACTGAGGATCTTTACTTCCCCTGATCTCCGCAATCTCCTCTTCTCGCCGAACATCGACGCCATCTCGTTGCTCCTGTTGCAAGGCTAGATCTGAAGCAGTCTGGTCGAGTACCTCGGACCAGAGCAGCTTGCTACGGATGAGATGAGTAACCTGATATCCACGGTGGCGCAGGGTTTCAATGGTCTCTAACGCCAACGTACCACTGCCACTCACTACCACGCGACGTACGCCACTTAGCCTGCTCAGCACACGCTGATAATCGGCTACAGTGCGCAGTGTAGTAACGCCCACCAGGTCAAGGCCTGGACAGGTAAGCGTGCTGGCCCGTGTTCCCGACGCTAACAAGAGACGAGAATAGGGAATGCTCGGTCCACTCTGCAAATAAATGCTGTGTTGGTTCGGCTCAATAGCTACGACACGTTCCCGCAGAAAACCAATCTTCTGCTGCTGATAGAAGTCAGTGGAGCGTGCCCACAGCTTGCTTTCCTGTACACGTCCAGCCAGATAATCCTTGAGAGCTGGCCGATAGTAGACAGGGAAAGGATCGTCAGCAATAACAGTAATTGCAGCAGCCGAATCTTCGCTACGTAGGGTCTCAGCGGCAGTGATCCCTGCTATGCCATTGCCAATAATGATGTAGGATGTCTGTTCCGTGCCCATATTTCACTCTTCATTTCTCATCGTCGTTGCCACAAGCTTCTCAAAAGCAAAAAGGTGCTTCATCTTTTGTATGCAAGTGAATAGAAGGTGCTTTCTCTATGCATAGTATAGTACAAATCTAGGGGTAAGTTCATGGGTAAGATTACTCATCTTGCAGTGACTGGACAGCGACATCTTGTCACCAATAACAAGGAGGGATGGCGGCCTCAAACTAACAGAGCAGATGTGCCTATTCAAGATACTAAAGAGAGTGAGAATTACGAAGAAATTGAAGACAAAGAAGTAAGTCAATTATTATTGTTTAAATCGAACCACAAATGATTTATTTTACAGTAAAGGGATTTTACTTTTTCAAGCATTTAGAAGAGATTAAGGAATCGTGCATAAGTTTTTTTGTCTAATCCAAGTAGAAACTCTCGTACTGGACTTGTTCCATTTTCAGTAACATAATACTCAATCGACCATCTATCATCTGTTCCCTTGATACTAATTTTAGTATCAAAACTTGCTTTTGTTAATCGTACACAAACTTGTGGGTACCTATATGTCACAGCATAAACTCTGAGGGATAAACTCACCCCGTCGTAATCGTGCCATCAGCATTCACGCTGATCTTGACGGCAGCCAGTGGAGTTGGCGCTGGTCCCTGCGTGACAGCTGCATTGCTGGCCGGATCAAATTTCGCCCCATGACATGGACATTCCAAAAGCTTGCTCGTTGGATTATATGCCACCGTACAGCCCTGATGAGTACAGATAGTATCAAAAGCAACAAAGCGGTTATTCGGTAGATGAATAAGTACAGCGGGATCACCCTTTCCCGCAGGTTGGAATGGAACGGCATGGTTAAGCGGAATATCAGTCGTGTGCGCTATAACAGTGCCTGTATGTGCCCCTGTGGATGAAGTTGCTGGCTGTGTTGGGGCCGACTGGGATTGGAATGAGGGAGTTATGTTCTGTGCAACTGCTGGGAGTGAAGAACCCGTGTCTGGTCCAGATCTACTGCTTGCCCATACGACCCCTGCAATTGCTGCAGCCGTCCCTACGCCTGCAATAACAAAGAGGGCTTTGCGCCTGCTGACGGATCGTGAACGCTGAGCTGTGCGTCCTGTCGAGCTAACCACCCTGTTGTTTCTCCTCCGTCGATCAGATACCGGTTGCACAGAAATTGGTGCTGGTGTCATCAATGGTTGGCGGGCTCTATCTCCAGGAGCAACAAGCTGGTGGTAAGCATTGGCAAGCTGTGATGCCTGTTGATAACGCTTCTCTGGTTGCTTTGCCATAGCCGTTTGTATAATACCGTCTAGGTGCTGAGGCAGATGAGAAGACCATTTTGCCAGTGATGGAACAGGAGCTTGACTCATATGATTGCCGTCAAAGACGCTATGTCCTGTTAGCATTTGATAGAGGATGGCTCCCAATGCATAGATATCGCCTGCTGGGCCGATTGGTCCGCCGGAACGTTGCTCTGGCGCACATATTTCCCAGTCGGGATGTGGTTGCTGGCTGGCAGGAGAAGCTTGCTGACCATTCTGCTTGCTCAGCCTTTGTAAACCTGTCAGGCCAAAGTCTGCCACTACCACAGACCAAGACTGGGAGGATGAGGTGGGGATAACGAAAATGATGTGCGGGTTGAGGTTACCGTGGGGAATGGCATGGAGATGTGCATACTCCAACGCAGAGGCGATCTGGTCCAGGTAGTAGCCAGCTCGCATCACGTCAAGGGGGCCGGACTTTTTGAGATGGGCTGTCAGGGAATGATGTGCTGGAATATATGACGAGATCAGATATGGCTTGCTATCATGGTTGCCATATTCAAGTAAGGGATGGATGGCAGGATGCTGTAGCGCTGCAATCTTGCTAGCTTCTTGCTGGAACTGCCCCAGATACACTAGCCGTTCTTCGGGCGATAGGTTCTCTGGCCCATTGAGCAAGCGGATCTGGTACATCTGTTCGGTATCGGGATAGCGTGCTAGGAAGCTTGCCCCAAGGTCATTCTGCTCGATAAGTTGTGCTAGTTGATACCTTTTAATCGTCGCTCCCACGAGCTTTTCAAAGGAGGAAAAGTTTTTCATATCATTGTCCTTTTTATATGCACATACACAGAAAATAGCGATCACTGCCAATTTCATGTTTGGTGGTGTCCCGAAGAGGCTTGAAGTTTTTTCTATAAGCGTAGTATAGTTCAGACAGAGGATAAAGTCATGGGTAAGATTACTCAATTATTCTGCCCTGAAGTTTTGATAAAAGCATTTTTGCTAGAAGGCGAGATGAGATGAACGATCCCTTTGCTTACCGAACTCGACCCAGAAAGCCCCCATCTTTTAAGTGGGAGATGAATAGGTCTTCCTTTTTATGGAGGGGCTTGGGCACCGGGGCACCGGGGGTAAGATCTAGTTGACAGATGTGTCTATGTCTGGTATACTGTAGACATGGAGTACATTCATGATAACCACACAGTCTACTTAATTGTGTACCATATCATCTGGTGTCCTAGAAGGCGGAGGAAGATACTCAATGGTCCAGTTGTGGATCGCCTCGAGCAAATCATCCATGAAGTTGCAAATGAGCATAATTGGAAGATTGTTCAATTGGCAATTCAAAGTGACCATGTGCATCTCTTCGTCAGAGCAGATCCGTATACTTTGCCAACAGATATCGCGAGATTGATTAAAGTGCGTTCCTCTCATCATATGAGGAAGGAATTCCCTCATCTTGCAAGGATGCCAAGTCTCTGGACGAGGTCAGCATTCTATTCGACAGCAGGCAATGTGAGCAGTGAAACCATTCAGAAATATATCGAAAGGCAGTCCAAGCGTGATTAGGAAGAAACCAAAGAAAGCGGAAGTGCAGAAAGAGCCCGGGGATCTCAAAAACACCGTCCAGATCCGGCTCTATCCGACCAGAGCACAGGCCAGGATGCTACGCGAACACTGTCAGGAATATATTGACTGCGTCAATACACTCGTCCAGGCTCATGATGCCGATATGCTCCCGAAAGGTTTTAGCACCAAGGACTTTGGTGCCCCACTTCCAAGTGCCGTCAAGAACCAGGTGATCCGTGATGCGAGAAGCGTCTATAATCGCTCGTTTGAGCTTGGACGTATCCCGCATCTCAAAAAGCCATTCGCTCAGTGGAATAACCAGAACTGGAAACTTGAGATGAGTGATACCCGATCTCACAAAAAGGGTGGACTCAAAGGAGAGCTGATCATCCCTATGTGGAACGGGACCAAAACCAAGCAAGTCAAGATCAAATGTTGCGGGGAGATGCCAGTGGGTGAAAAGGGCATTCTGCGGATCAAGAGGAAGGATGAGAAGTGGGTAGCTGATGCGACCACAACCCTCCCAGACGCCCAGCCTGAGCAGGGTGAGATGGTCATGGGAGTGGATACAGGTATCAAGGTCCCGGCAGTTGCCTACATTGAGGGCCTATCAGCACGGTTCTATGGCAATGGTCGGCATATGCGATATAAGCGCCGAAAGTTCTATGCTCGTCGAAAGAAGCTGCAGCGCTTCAAAAAGAAGAAATCCGTCAAGCGGACCAAGAACAAGGAAAGCCGCTGGATGAAGGATGTGAACCATAAGATATCCAGAAAAATTGTGAACTACGCCCGTAAGGAGGCGGTAGTAACGATCAGAGTAGAAAACCTTGAGGGAATACGTCAAGGCACGACACGCACAAGTCGTGGGGCTTCTGCCCAGAAAAACAACCGCGACCAGAACAGCTGGACGTTCTATCAGCTCATGCAGTTCATCATCTACAAGGCTGCGCGACTCGGGATCAAGGTGGAGATGGTCGATCCGGCCCACACCAGCCAAGAGTGCCCAGTGTGCAAGCACCGCAATTCTGCTGATGACAGGACCTACATTTGTAGGGATTGCGGATGGAAAGGCCATAGGGATATTGTGGGAGCGATAAATATTAGTCGAAGGACTGGCCTTGATGGTGATAGTCAAGGTGCTATGGGAGCCTGAGCTGCTCGGCCCATGGAAGGCGGCCTGGGACCGCCTGATCTGGAAAGCGATGATCCCGAAGGTGAAAGCAATTGAGGGGGAGCTGAACTGGAACCCCCGTCATTTGTGGTGGGGAGATCTCATCTGTATCCATACGAGTTTGTACTCCTCACCACGTTTCGCAAGAGTGGGATTGGTATGCCAACCGCTATGTGGTTTGCTCATATATCTTGAATAGATAGCCAAAAGCCCACTGGTTTTACTCTTGCTTGAAATGCGCACGCTTTTGTGACAGAATCAGGCTAAACGAATGGAGAAGAGTGTGCAGCGAGCATCTATAGATCAGATAAAACATCTGATAGTCATAGGGAGTGGCAAAGGAGGGGTGGGGAAATCGACAGTAAGCGTGAACCTTGCAGTAGCCCTGGCCAGGCAGGGAGCTGCTGTCGGTTTGCTTGATGGGGATACGTATGGTCCCAGTGTGCCTCTGATGCTGGGCATTCGCAAACGCGGTGAGAGCCATGGCTGGCGGAACACGTTGCCTCTAGCCCATCGCCAGAAGCTGTCTCCCGAGCAAATGTTACAGCCCCTTACGCGCTATGGCGTCAAGGTGATGTCGGTGGGCTTCTTTGTTGGCGAGGAACAGGCTGTAGCGCCTATGCCCGATGTTCAGGGATTGCTAATCCGTCAGTTGCTCTATATGGTCAACTGGGGAGAGCTGGACTATTTAATCGTCGATCTCCCACCGGGCAATGGAGAACCGCAGGCAACGCTGGTGCGCGAACTGGAGGTGGCTGGTGCGATCCTGGTAACGACTCCCCAGGATGTGGCGCGTATCGATACCGCTAAGGCACTGGCAATGTTTCACTCGGCTAATGTGCGTGTGCTTGGTCTGGTCAAGAATATGAGCGGTTTTACCTGTCCCCACTGCGGCGAAGTGGTGGAGATTTTCCCAACGGGCATGGAGATGCGTGAATTCCTGGACAGTCTGCCAGTGTTGTGTACTATTCCACTCCATCCTCCGACTGCCATCAGGAGCGATAGCGGACAGCCCGTCGTTGTTAGTCTGCCTTCATCGCCCGCTTCTTTTGCCTTTCGTAGCTTGGCGGAAAGGGTATCTAGCGCATTGAAAGGTTCACGCGAGCCAGTGGACCTCGAAAAGAACAGAGAGCGTTGAGAGGGCAGTATAGATCAGCGGCAATTCGACATTGTCCAATGCTGTCATCCACTGCAGTAAATGAAAGCCTTGAAAAACAAAACCAATCTTCTGATTGCGTACGTCGGCTAGTTCATTCTTACTCATTTCGCTCACTGGAACACCATCCAAAATATAGCGCCCATCAGAGGATCTATCCAAGCAGCCAAGGATGTTCATGAGCGTTGATTTGCCAGAACCAGATGGCCCCATAATAGCAACCATCTCGCCACGTTTGATCTCGAGATTGAGGCCGTGTAGCACGGGAAGGATATTTCGTCCCATGACATAATGCTTTTTCAGCTTCTCGAGCCGGATGATAGCTGGAGTGGGAGCAGAGAGAGCATTTGTTGCCCTGCTCGCCGCTTGCTCTTTATTTTCTATAGCTTGTGTTCCTCTCATTTCATCTGCCGCCGCTAGTGCTCGATCTAGAGGCATGGCTACCAAGCTGAGCAATTGCCACGTGGTCGCCATCTTGCAGGCCAGAAAGGGCTCCGGCAAGGTTTCCTTCACGGGATGGCCATTTTCACTACTAAAATTTTATATACAGTTCTAAACTATTATAGCATATTTTTATACATCGGAGTAAATCTATCTAGCGGAAGGTTTGCCAATTGGATACTTTACGCTTAGTGAGGCGGCGAGGCGCGAGGTGCTGAATCTCTTGCTATTCTCTCCAAAATGCCCTGTACCTGCTCTCATGTGCAGTCGGTGACATGTTGGAGGAAAAATTTGATTCGTTCGCCTGGTACGGATTGTGCAGCCTCGTGTAGCATACGGTTTCGATCGGTGCAGAGAATGTAGACTGGCTTGTCCAGCGGATTGCTACTCACGTTTCCTTGAAATGTGAGGGAGCCACTTTTCCCTGTGAAGGAGATTGTGGCTAAGAGGGCATTCACGTTTTGCTGTGTCAGATCTTCTCCGCGCGACACCAGCCAATCAATCGTTTTGAGGTAGGCTGTGGTCGCATCATAGGCGAGGATGGCGTGCGGCGGCAATAACGAGTACTGAGCTTGCACGGTAGTTCGCACTGTCGAGGGACCGAAGAGCTGTTGATAGGTGACCGCAAATGGATCGTTCCTTTCTATGGGTGAGGCATAGACCGTCGAGTACACGATCGAGTAAGGGTTGTTGATGGAATGGGTCAGGTCGTATAAACCATCACCACCCAGGATAGGAATTGGCGATGCTCCTGGACCCTGGAGCGCTTGTAACTTATCCTCCAGCGCGTCCAGGTCATAGGCATAGCCCGCGAAGAAAATGAAGTTCGCCTTTTGTTGGAGCGCGTCCTCTAGGGGCGCGTCCAGCGATGCGGGATTTTCAATCTGGTAGCTTTCGGGGAAGGTATGAATATTGGGCTGATCCTTATCCACATTCTTCACAAAATCATCATGCAGGCTCGTACTGTAAGTGTCTGCACTATCACTGAACACAGCGATGTTGATGGGGGTGGGTTGTTGCTGCGTCTGGTATTCTTGCTCCACAAATTGGACCATTGCCTCACTTTGGGCCAGATCTGAGGAGACCACCCGGTAGAAATTCGTGACGGTATTGAGCAGATCGCTGGTAGCCGAAGGGGACACGATGGGGAAGGCAGCTTGTCCCCAGCCTTTGAGCGTGTCCGTGGCTATCTTAGCCGTTGAGCTGAAGGGAAAGCCGACAACGCCGCGAAATGTTGGGTCGTATTTCATGTACCGGACCAACCGCTGCAACACGAGCGGTATGGTCTGCACTGTTGTCAAACGTGTGCCGATGTTGCCAATCACCAGACACAGTTTGGTCTGATGCCCTTTGATGCTATTGTAGTCCCTTTGTGCCAGATATGCTCCCCGCAGATCGTCCAGCCCAACTTGTGCCGATAGGGTGGCATCATCAACAGTACGGCTGAGCATCGTGACGATGGCGAGCGTGATGTGGTTAGGGTTCGTGCAGGCTGTGACATTTTCTTTGAAAATCAGGATTTCGACCTGCTTTTCTGGGCCATTCATAGCGGAGTGGTCAAATGGGCCGCCCTGATTGATCAAACCAACAGAGATCGTTCCATCGTCAGTAGAGAACGGATCAACACCTAGGCCATTGCCACAAGTCAACTGGATATTGACGGCGCTGCTCACACAAAGAGAATCGTTGAGAGAACTGGCCTGTGAGAAGATAAAATAATGGGTGGCAGGGTAGAGGAATTCCCCCACAAATACCGCCGTAATGACGATAATATAGATCCATCCCAAGCGTTTCCTAATATCTTTCAATGAGCCTAAATAGGCTTGAGCATCAATCGATGGCTTCACCATGGGCAATAGTTTCAAAAGCAAAGATTTTGCCCAATCGACGCCATTTTCTAGCAGCGGATCAAGAACATCAATATATTTATAGAGAAACTCGAAGATAGGTGTCCCTAACAGGAGCATTACAAATACAAAGATACTCGCTAGATTGAATGGCTGATTTAAGACAAAGAATGCAATTGTAATAGTAAAAAGGAGAAGATAGCGAGACCAGTTTGGACGTGGTCGTATAGATTTCCTCTGATCCGTGGAGGTATTATTCTCTGTAAGGTCATCATGAATTGTATGAGCTGTGGGGCCGTTATTAGCTCTGTGAGCTGTGTGGTCGTTATTAGCCATCTCGATCTTCCTTGCTTTGGCAATCCTCAGCGCGAATATGTTTATCCTTGCAGAGAGTGTAGAGTATATTGAAAAGTACTGTAAACAAAGACAGATAAAAGTACTATTCCTAATAAGAGCTGTATTTAAGGACCTGATCTATTCTCCTAACGCGTTGGCAGCATCTTGCGCCCGACTCTCTGCAACCTTCTCATTATTCTGTGCTCTTGAACTGATGAAGAAAGGCAACCATGATTGGCGGTATGCTCCATCCGCCATGCCAAATTAGTCTAAACATCAAGATACAGATACCAGGTTGATACGTTTAATGAATTATGAGGTTGCGTGTTTCTACATGTATGGCATACTCCCCGCACACGAAAACAAAGCATTGCCAAAAATCATGTAACTGTCATCGTTTATCAAATAGTCTGTTATCTCAAAAAGTCAGAGGAGAGTTATTTATGGAGATCACATCGAACACTACGCCCCCTGTCCATTCATCAACGCTTGAAGAGAAATTCAAGCACCTCAAATTCCCCAAGTTCCATCACGAGAAGCATAAACCGATTGTCAATATCAACGAAGTAGCTGATAACCAATTGACGGTCGGCGCAAAAATTGCCGATGCAGTCGCAGCTGATATAAGGTATTATAGAGATATACCCAAAAAACCTAGAATAGCTTCTGTTGGAGAGGAGTATTTCCATCAGGAGGTGTCAACTTGTTAGCGATATGTTTCCTGGCAAGTCCTAATCCGCTTATATGTAGCCATTCATCAAGCATAATAGCTTTTGAACCAGTAACACGAATTACACCAGTTTTAGACGGTAATTTCTTATAAGGGCCTCCAAGGTGAATACCTGTATGTTTCTTTACTATTGAGATAACTTCTTCAAGAAACTTGATAGATCCAGAACAAAGAGTCCAGACATGGTAAAGACAGCCAAAATTCACAGTTGAGGTAATAGAACCATCACCATCAAAGTAACCAAGAAGGAAATCACGTTCTAAATGTTCAGGAAGCTCAGAAGGCCATTGCATAGTCAAGGTCTTTTTGGGAACAATACCGAAGCGTGCTAGATCTGTAACCATCTGAGGAGATGTGAAAGAAAGCGTAGCACTTTCACCTGAAGCAAAACGGGTTGATGATCTCTCTCTCAAGCGCCTATGGATAGTGTGGTTAGGAGCAAGTTCATCTCGAACAAATTCCAATAGTTCATAATCCTTAACCGAGAGTTCAAGATCAATACGAGGCAGAGAACTTACTATCGTACCATCAGCCGCAAGAAAACCAAGTATATAGGCTTGGATAGGCTTATCAACAGCGGAGAAGTATGTATGACAAATAGAATCACGGTTCCATCGGTAACTAGGAGGCGATTCAATGCATTTCTTCTCACGACGTGCTTTATTAGCACTATTAAAGCACGTCTTACACCAAGGGTGAAGACCATCTTTCCATTTCTTGCCACAATAAAACTCTGTAAGAGGTTGTGACTTTGTGCACTTAGTGCAAATTTTCTCATCCATATAAATATGGTATCAAGGTCCATTTATTTTTGTCAACATCAAGTAGAGCTTTAGGAGGAATGTCTAGTATGTCACTGTTTCAACACAAGACTCATCCACATGTTATAAGAAACCCCAACGAACTGCATGATAGCTCATTAACGTTTGGTGATCGAACTTCAGATAGTGTAGCATCATATGTGGGATCGTGGCGTTTTGTGATTTTGATGACGAGTTTACTCATTGTATGGCTTGTATGGAATAGTATTTCATTCTTGCCTCATTTTGATCCTGCGCCTTTTATACTTTTGAACTTGTGCTTATCATTTCTTGCAGGATATACGGCTCCTTTTATTATGATGAGCCAAAATCGTCAAGCAACGAAAGATCGCTTAACTGCCGAAAACGACTATAAGACTGATGTCAAAGGTGAGCAAGAAATCTGCCATATTCTAGAGCACCTGGATCATCAAGATGGGTTAACCCTCCAGATTGCGCAGCGGTTAGAGGTCCAAAATAAGCGGATAGATGAGCAAGAGCAGCTCATTTTGCAGCTTGTGCAAAAAATGGATGAACAGCAGCAATTCATGAAAGAGCAACATCAGGAGATATTGAAGCTATTAAAATCACCATTGCAGGAAAGTCAGGAGTAGGCCAGGATTGGGGGCTCTGTGCCTTAAGCATAGGGCCTCACCTAGCTTGGAGAATAGCACATTAAGGGCACATGTGCGATCTTAATGTACCCTGATAGATGAAAATGAGGTAAACCATGTGATGTATCAATGGTTTACCTCGGTGTATATTGAGAATGAAAAAGAAAAGTCATAAGAGGCTAAATTCGCCTCTTTTTTCTAGGCAAAACGTTGATAAGAGAAAGCCGGAATCCGGTGGATGTTATTTCTAGGCTAGGCCTGGACCTCTTCTATAGAGATCGCATCACATATCATGTTTTAGGAGCATAAATAATATGAAACATGAGAAGCTAGCTCTCCAACGCAGCAATTGCATCATTGAGGCGATCAATGTCCGCAAGGAGTACAATACTGGCCGGGTCAAGGTGCAGGCGCTCAAGGGTGTGGACCTGCGTATTCAACGCGTCGAGGTGGTTGCGATCATGGGACCTAGTGGCTGTGGCAAGACAACCTTGCTCAACTGTCTCAGTGGCCTGGATAGCATCACGTCCGGCACGGTCAAAATTGCAGGCCAGAATCTGCATGGGCTCTCCGACCGACAGCGGACAGCGTTTCGCGCTCGAGAAATGGGCTTTGTCTTCCAGACATATAATCTACTTCCTGTTCTGACTGCCTTGGAAAATGTCGAAATGCCACTGCTGGTGAGCGGGGTGCGTCCAAAGGAGGCACGCGAACGAGCCTGGAAAGGGCTAGAACGTGTGGGGCTGAAGGAGTGGGTGCAGCATCGCCCTGCTGAGCTTTCAGGAGGACAATGCCAGCGTGTGGCTATTGCTCGTGCCCTTGCCACACAACCCTCGATTGTCTGGGCCGATGAGCCAACCGGCGCCCTTGATAGTCAGGCCAGCCAGGAAATCATCGATATGATGCTCTCGCTTAACCATGAGTATGAATTGACATTTGTATGGGTCACGCATGCACTGGAAGTGGCTCAGCAGGCTCGGCGACTGATTACGATGCGTGATGGTCAGATCGAAGATGACCGTTCGCTGCAGATATTGCCGCCTGTGGGGACTGCATCTTCTAGGACCGTCCAATCACCCGACGAATAATAGAGAACCTGCTCACTCCACTATGCCTCACATCTCTTTTTACCTACCAACTCGCGCTGGGATGCCTCTGACTTCAGTTATAAGGTGCGCTGCGATCTAGCGAGCGCAATGGCATGTTCCTTTTTGATTCTATGTGTATGTGTTTAAAATGGATAGTAGGTAGGCTTAAGTACTCTGGACTTCCAGAGAAAGACAGCTTGCCTATAAGCATCTTTGACAATCGAGGGTGTGCTGCACATATGGAAAGAGGTGGATGCTATGCGAATTTTGATGATCTCTCCACAGCCATTTTTTGAGTCGCGTGGAGCCCCTTTTTGTGTCTATCAACATATTAAAGCATTACTGACGCTAGGCTATGAAGTTGACCTTGTGACCTATCATCTAGGTAAGGATGTGAATTTGCCAGGATTGCGAATATTCCGGGCTCCTCGGCTGCCTCTTATCCATTCAGTGAAGCCGGGGCCCTCTCTTGCAAAAATTCCGCTTGATGCGGCTGTCTTCTTCACTGCCTTATGGCGTTTGTGTGTCGGACGATATCGGTATCTCCATGCACATGAAGAAGGAGCTTTTATGGGGATCTTGCTATCAGCAGTCTTCGGCTGCAAGCATCTCTACTATATGCATTGTGATCTTCCTGATCTGGTTGCTAGCTCCCTTAAGGACTATAAATCCCTAAAAGTTCGCTTACTAGTATGTATTGTCGATTTTGTTCAGAAGCTGATGGTTCGTGGAGCCAAGGCTGTGATTACCTTTTATCCTGAACTGGAGACCATGGCTCGTAACATTGCCCCTGCTAAACCAATCTATCTGATTTTGCCTCCTGCCGTTGACGAAGGTGTTCCCTTGGCAACTGAGAGCGATGCTGAGCGTGTGCGCCGTGAATTGAAGCTCGAAGAGGGTCCCACACTGGTCTATACCGGAACTCTTGAAAAGTATCAAGGGCTCGATATATTGTTGCAAAGTGTGCAGGCTGTGTGCGATGTCTATCCGAAGGCCCAGTATGTTATCGTTGGCGGAAAGCCGGAGCAGGTTGAGGAACTGCGTATGGTAGCTCAGCGGCTAGGTGTAGCAGAGCATGTAATCTTTGTGGGGCAGCGACCTACGGAGGAAATGTCCCACTATATGTCCATTGCCGATGTGCTTGTGAGTCCGCGTAGCAAAGGTACACACACACCGCTTAAGCTGTATACCTATTTGCGTTCAGGTAAGCCTATTCTTGCAACTTCCATTGTTTCCCACACGCAGATCCTCACATCCGATGTAGCATTGCTAGTATCCCCTACTCCAGAAGGACTGGCACAAGGTGTTCTGACTCTGCTGCGCGAGCACAAACTAGCACAGAAGCTAGGCGAAAACGCGCGTCAAGCCTATGAGAAACAGTATAGTTGGCCTGTATTTTTAGAGAAGAATCGTCAGGTCTATCACGAATTCAGTCCTTTAAAATAATAGAATAACAAGTTTTACAAAGAATGATTACATGCACTAGGTTGCTGGAAGATAGAGAGGAGAATATGCACGCATGCGTTATTCCCGGTTATATTTTATACCGTTAGGATTATTGCTGCTCAGTCTGATTTTGCTAGTACGTGGCTGTTCTCAACCACTGAAAAACCATCAGACTAAGCGAGCGACGGCTCCAGCTTCAACTGTAGGACATCGGACCCCTGCAGTCATTCACAATATAGAAACGTCGATTCTCGATAATATAAAAGCGAATGGATTTGATGGTGATCCGAGCATTAACAATGGGATGGGTGGATTGTTCATTAACTGGCGCTATGGAACCAACCCCTTGCAGACTAATGTGAATGGGACTGGCGAGCCAGATGACGCTAGTGCGAATCCCCGCCATGATCTGCTGACCGATATTCGCTACATTCACAATCTCTGGTCGTATAAGCATGAGAATCCTGCGGATACACGCTATGATAGTGAAATAGCTCGCTATACACCTATTATCAAGGCTGAGTTCGCTCATCACGAGAATGAGCGCGGATGGTTGTTTGATGAGTTTATGGCGGTGTACAATCTTTCCAATGATGGCTTCTATAAAGACACTGCCTATAGTCTGGCTAGTGGCTATGCACATGCCTTTGATCCCGCAGTCGGCAGCATCTATAAAAAGAATTCCGGCCATTCAAACGGTTCATATCGTGTTGATAACGTTTTAGAAGCTGGCTGTGCTCTCGTGCAAGCGAGCGTGCTATTCAATAAACCAGAATGGATGCAAAAGGGCGTGAGTACGATAAACTTTATCTACGCCCATGCCTATGTAGAACCGTACCATACCTTTGCTAGCCAGATGGATAATGTCTTGCAACCTGATGGATCTGTCAATCCTAATCAAACTTTCTTTTCTGGCACTACCAAAAATTATACGGTTAGTGGACGAAACATCCAGATGGGAGCTGTGGCTCAGATAGCTATTTCCCTGCTGGATGCCTATAAAGTAACCCATAATCAGGACTTATTGAATAAGGCAACGGATCTGTTGGACTCTTATGCGCTTCCTGCTAATCCCCTGGGTATGTGGGATACGAAGAACGGAGGCTACTACTTCTCGGTCAACTTTCTGGGAACATCTCCGACCAATCCCGGCAGACTTAGTCTTAACAAAGCACACAAAGAGGTGGGCCGTCAGATCATTATACTACAAGCATTTCATATAGCCAATAAGCTGGCTGGTGGAAAGTATAAAGAAACAGAAGATCAGCTGCAATCTCTGGCCGTAAACAAGATCTATTATGCTCCCGGGCATGGTGTACTCTATGATGTCAATTCTGACTGGTCACTGCGTAAACTGCCCAATGGCACCTACGAAGACATGGTAACGACCGAAGCGATGGGAGCCGAGCTAGAGAGCCTGTTCTCGTTGAACGAGCAGTAGTCGCCATCTATTACCGGTGCTACACCTGCCAGACCTGCACAGTCCCATCCTTACTTCCTGAGGCAATTTTCTTCCCATCGGGCGACCATGCCACTGCGTTTACACTATCAGAATGACCACTATAAGTCAGGACATGGTTTCCCGTGGTCGCCTCCCACACCTGGGCCGTTTTATCACCACTTCCCGAGGCGATGCGTGTGCCATCGGGCGACCATGCTACTACGTAGACTATCTGGGAATGACGACTATAGGTGTAAGCCTGTTCTCCTGTGGTTGTATCCCATACTTGCACAGTCCCATCCGCCCCCCCCGAAGCAATGCGTGTCCCGTCTGGTGACCATGCCATGGCTAGTACGGCACGGGAATGACGGCTATAGGTGCAAACCTGATCTCCCGTAGTCACATCCCATACTTGCACTGTCTTATCGTGACTCCCTGAGGCAATACGCGTCCCATCGGGTGACCATACTACCCCGCTTACCCCATCGGAATGACCGTTATAGGTCCTGACTTGTTCCCCCGTTGCCGCATCCCACACCCGCACCGTTTTATCCCCTCCTCCTGAGGCAATGTGTGTGCCATCGGGTGACCATGCTACGGCAAACACGAATCCGCTATGACCATTGTAGGTCCTGATCTGTTGGCCTGTGCTGGCATCCCATACTTGCACTGTCTTATCAGTACTTCCCGAGGCAATGTGTGTGCTATCCGGTGACCATGTGACTGCAAATACAAACCTGGAATGACCACTGCAGGTCCTGATCTGTTGGCCTGTGCTGGCATCCCACAGCCGCACCACCTTATCCCACCCAGCTGAGGCAATCTGTATGCCATCAGGTGACCATGCTACGGTAGATACATACTTGGAATGACCTCGCGGAGTCAGGATATGCTTTCCCGTGGTCACATTCCATACCCTCGGAGTCTCTTTTCTCTCTCCTGAGATCATGTGTGTACTATTCGATGACTGCTCTGCCCTGCTTATAGTATCGGAATGACCATGATAAGTATAGAGGAGCGTTCCTGCAGCAGGTAAGGCCTCTGCCACTTGTACAAGAGGCATTGTTGAGATAGTTGACTGCGTTGGCGCCACAAGTCTCCCAGGGAGTGCTGACTGATGTGTAGCGCTGCTTAGCTGTTGAGACAGTAGAACTGACAGAGGCAGTACTGCGATCGCTGACTTCTTTGGATGGGATGCCTGCTCTAGGGCTTGGGCAAACTCCTGGACACTCGGAAAACGCTCTTGAGGATCCTTCGCTAGTGCTTTCAGTATGACTTGCTCTACCTCTGCTGAGATGCCGGGTACCCTGTCTTGCAATGGAGGAGGGGGGTCCATTAGATGGTGCATGGCTATTTCGATTGCACTTGCACCTTGAAATGGCAGTACGCCGCACAGCCACTCATAGACCACCACACCCAATGCATATTGATCGCTGGCCTCACGTGCTTTTCCTCGACATTGTTCTGGTGCCATATAAGAAGGTGTTCCCCCTACTTCCTGGGTACTGAACGTTTGAGTGTTATAGACAGGAATTGCTATACCAAAGTCACCGAGCACAATAGAGCCCTGTGCTTCCTCTAACATGTTCTCTGGTTTGACGTCCCGGTGCACGAGCTGCTGATCATGAGCATACTGTAGCGCTGCTGTCACTTGCTTTACATATGACACTATCGTTGGCAAGGGAACTATTGAGCCATGAGGATGCTTCTTCCGTAATGTGCCACCTGGAGCATATTCCATTACTAGAAAGGGCGTAGAGTCCTCCATACCAAAATCTAGCACTCCTAAGATATGGGGATGCTTGAGGGTCGCAATGGTCTGTGCTTCCTTGAGAAAGTTCTCGAGGGCCTGTGTTTCCATTTGCTCATGCAGGACTTTGACAGCAGCTCTGGTGTTGAGATGGGTATGTTCACCCAGGTAAACATTAGCAAACCCCCCCTGCCCAAGCAGGTGGAGTAAGCGATAGTTACCCAATTGTTGCCCAGTGCGGTTGCGCATCCTTCTGTTCTCCTGGCAGAGCATAGCATCAATTGCTTCTACAACGGCTGATTCTATAACGGCATGGTAGCACAAATTAAGAGGAATATCCAGAGGCTTCTGGCAAGGCAAGACCAGCCATTTCCAGCCACGCTTGCAAGTCCTTGGCCAGCGGAGCTACAAATGTGCATAGCTCGTTGTCGGGATAGCGCCGCAATGTCAGGCTGTAGGCATGGAGGAACTGGCGAGTCAAAGAAGTTGCAGACATTTCACTAGTAGTAGGGAGGGCATACGTTTGATCTCCAACGATCGCATAGCCCAGTGCAGCAAGATGCGCACGTATCTGATGCGTACGTCCGGTCACGGGACGCACATCCAACAATGCATAGCCCTGCTCCACTGCTAGCACTCTCACTAGTGTCGTGGCTGACTGCCCATCAGGCCCAACGATACACCGGCGGCGATCGTCCGGATCACGTTGCAGTGGCCCATCGAGCACAAATTCAGTGCCTTCCGAGCCTATTAGCACAAACGATGCATCAGCAGGCTGTGTCTGTCCATCTGCCAGACGCCGCATGACCGTGAAAGGCGCACGAGGACGTGTCCAATCGGGAGCTCCCTTTGCCACGACTGCCAAATAGCGTTTGACAAGTGTGTGCTCTTCAAACTGTTTAATCAGGTGCCGTCTTGAACGTTCGGTACGTGCCAGTGTCACAATACCTGAGGTATCCTTATCTAAGCGGTGTAGCAGGCAAGGACGTGGCAAAAGCCCTTCCTCTTTCCAGAGACGTTCGATGCGCTTGTTACGTAGCATTACTTGTATATCAGCAGGAGCACCAGCCCACTCTGGCTCATCGGGCAGTTCTGGTGGCTTCCAATCATCCTGACCCAGTTGTTGCGTATAGGCCAGCAAAGCATCCCACAGTGTCCCATCACTGTGCTTATAAGTCGGATGAATTACCACCCCAGCCGACTTATTAACGAGAAGTAGGTGATGATCTTGATAGATGACTGCGATGTCAGCAACTTCCATGCTTGCAAGTATAGGGAGCCTCGCAAGTGGTGTCAATAGTCTTGACATTTTTAACGAACGTTAATGATACCAAACAGCCAGAGGCGCAGCTTCCAGTGATGGGGATTGTCATGATGTGCTAGAATGGTACCATACATTTGCTTGGGGAACAGCAGATCAAGAGGTTTTAGCATGTCACCTATACAATATTACAAGCAGCTAGAGTTACGTGACCCAGTTGTGATAGCAGCCTTCGGAGGTTGGAGTGATGCCGCAGACTCGGCTAGCACCGCAGTCAAGTTTCTTGTTGATCGCTGGAACTCGGAGAAGATCGCGGAGATCGAGATAGAAGATTTCTATGTCTTTACCGAGACAAGACCAACTGTCAGATTTGGTGATGGCATGCAGCGTACCATCATCTGGCCTAGCAATCAATTCCTGGCCCAGCATATGGAGGATCTCGAGCGTGATGTGATCCTCTTCACTGGTGTTGAGCCACAACTCAAATGGAAAACGTTCAGTAACGCATTTCTGGAAATCTGCAATCATTTCTCTGCCTCGGAAGTGGTTTTCCTCGGATCACTCCTAGCTGATGTCCCACACTCTGTCGTTGTTCCTATTACGGGTTCATCATCTGATAGCACTATGCTAGAACGTTTACGAGAGATCGACATCCACAACTCTCGTTACGAGGGTCCGACAGGCATGGTCGGTGTGCTTCATGAGGCCTGTCAACGTATACACATTCCTTCGGCAACTCTCTGGGCTGCTGCTCCCCATTACCTGGCCACCACGCCCAATATCAAAGTGACAGCTGCTCTGCTCACACGCCTAAATGCCTTCCTCTCTCTTGGACTAGATTTGAGCAAAATTCAATCTGACGCCCTTCGCTTTGAGGAGCAAGTTACAGCCTTGGTTGCACGCGATCCAGAAGCTAGCGCCTATGTTCGCAAATTAGAAGAGCAGCTTGCAGACGGCAGCGATGAAGATGAAGATGACGAAGATGAGGAGAGAATCAACCTTGACGGACCTGTCAGCACTGGCCCACTGCCCAGTGCCGATAGCGTGATCCGCAATGTTGAAGAAATGCTCAGAAAACAGCGTGAAAGCAACGGAAAACACGATTTCGAGGATGATTTTGATGGCGATGAGGCAGAATGAATAAGGAGGGAGGTAGAACACGAAGCGTCTACCTCCCTTGCATTGGTAGCATGGTTACCAGTGTACGATAAGATATCTACAGCACGGCACTGACCTTGCGCAACCTGCCATCTCGTATAAACCCGATCACAACCTTTTCACCTGGCTGATGGCGTTGCACAATTCGCTGGAGATCACGAGGCTCCGTTACTACCTCACTATCGGCGGAAACAATCACATCCAAGCGCTTGAGTTCCGCCTGATCAGCGGGACCATCTGAACGGATTTCCAGCACCTGCATACCAAACTGCTGAACCAAATGCAAATTGCGCTGCAAAGCAGCATCCAATGGTACACGTACCCCGCCAACGCCTAAAGAAATCCCTGCCGTTGCCGCCGCTCGTTTCTGAGAGATACGCGCAATCACTGACTTCATCGTATCCAGAGGAACCGAAAAGCCCAGCCCTTGAGCCATCGGCATCATCGCTGTCGTAATACCCACTACGCGGCCAGAACTATCCACCAGCGGCCCACCGGAATTGCCGGGATTGATCGATGTATCAGTCTGGATCAGATTTACCATCTTGCGCGTTCCCGGAACATCCAGCGTGCGCCCCAAGGCACTGACTACCCCGGCCGTCACCGTCCAGTTCAAACCATAGGGATTACCAACGGCAATCACTAATTGTCCAACACGTAAAGATCCGCGGCCCAATTCTGCAACTGGCAAGTGATTGGCACCGATCCGCAGCACCGCTACATCCACATCGGGATCCTTGCCCATGAGCCCGGCATCAAACTTGCGCCCATCGGCAAGCGTTACTCGAATGCGACGTGCGTGATCAATAACATGCGCATTGGTGAGAATCTGCCCATCGGAGGCAAAAATGAATCCCGAACCAATGCCACCACCATACTCAGGAGACGGAGTAGAGCGCCCATGGCGTGCTCTGCCACCCCCTCGATCTATATCAATACGGACAACAGCAGGCCCGACGCGTTCCGCAGCCGTCGTCACAGCATGCGAATAGGCATCCATTGCCAGTGCATCCCTTTCAAAGGCGTTCATTGCAGTGCTGCACTTTCTGTAGAATCCATGTATCTTCTGACATATGAATCTACAACTCAACAATATTGATACTCATTGTATCAAACTTGTCTCTGTGGTGTCAAAATTGATCCTCATTTCCTTTGAGAGGCACTGGAAAGACGATATATGGGGCGACGCAACAAAGGCGTCCCAAACGGCCATTGCTTGATCCAATTGTATCTAAACGACCGTGAGTGAAGACACCTTTGCAAGATTACTTTGGGCGCAAATCAGTCCTGCGTATTATTTACGCTTCCTGGCGTTGTTCTCCGTCGGAAGCACCCTCTTGCTCAACATCGGCATCCTGCGGGCGGAAGTTCAGCGCAACTGAATTGATACAATAGCGCTGCCCTGTGGTCTCACGGGGACCATCTTCAAAGACGTGCCCTAAGTGAGCACCACAGTTTTTACACACAACCTCTGTACGTACCATGAAGAGCGAACGGTCTTCATGCAGTTCCAGATGAGCGGAGTCAACTGGACTGTCAAAACTTGGCCATCCCGTTCCTGAGTCAAACTTGGTATCCGAGGAAAAGAGAGGCTGCCCACAGGCTACACACTCATACATGCCATTTTGATGGTTATTATAAAGGGCTCCACTAAAGGCACGCTCTGTTCCCTTGAAACGACAGACCCGGTACTGCTCAGGCGTCAGTTTTTCTTTCCAGTAAGATTCAGGCATATCTCGTAAATCGCTCATAATAGCATTTCCTTTCTCTTTCGATTAGGCGTATTTTTCACCTGTCCATCTATGAGAACAATACCACGGTAGGCTTTGTTTCCAATAATTGAGAGTTCAAGCAGATCCCATATATCATCTTGAGAATTCCTACCTGCATGGGGCAAAACGCAACCGACCTATACGAAAGAATTCAAGCAGCAAACTGTAAAGCTTTTTGAAACCAGCGGGAAGAGTAAAATACAAATAGCTAGAGATCTTGGTATTTCCGATAGTGCATTGAGCAAATGGTGCAAAGAATTCGGAGTCGGTCGGATGTCTCCTGTTTTCCAACTGGGAATCCATCCAGAGATGCTCTCTCCTGCAATTTTGAATAGGTCAATGCCACGCACTCCAGTCTCAGACATTGAGTGACCTCTCTTTTCGGCTGTGCGGAAACTCATCCGACGAATTTACAGCTCTTCTTGAAGAGTATACCAGATGACAAGCTCATCTGGAAGATGCTACCTGTTCTTTTCCGCACCTTGATCCCGATTTTTGATCACTCAGTCTGATTCCGTCGAACCTTCAGCCTATTTACCATATCGGTGCGGTAGATCATAAAGAAGTCTGGGATACTGCCAACAGTAATTCATGCCTCAGAGAGGCACCAGCATCCATGAAAATAGCGCTCTTTAGAGTATCACATAACGTATAGTGCTATTTTCAGGGGAGTATCGTGGGTAATGCTCGTTGCAACGTGAGTCTCAAGGCCATTTCTGAGGAGCAAAGAGCCCTGGTATCTGTCAGGGCTTCTTTTCATGCTGTCCTTTGTAAGAAGAGAGAGCTTTTCGCAAGAGTGGTCGCGCTCGTTGGAAATACGTTTTGGCTGTTGCCTCTGGCATCTGAAGGACGATACCGATCTGCTTAAAAGGAATGTGTCCAGTGTAGCGCAAGAGCACAACTTGACGGTATTTGAGAGGTAACTCATCTATTGCTTGAAGAAGAATCTGTTGAAGTTAATGCTCTTCTGCAATCTCTTCAGGCGAGAGGCCAGTATCTGGCATGATGTCTACTGGAGAAATGTTGTCTTCTTCTTCTGTTATTTCTAACTGCGAAAAGGAAATGGGGTGCTTGCGACGCAATTCGTCCAAAGCGCGGTTGCGTGCTACTTGGAAGAGCCAAGGTTTTAACGGCTTGTCTGTCTGCAAAGTGGGAAGTGAGGCGTAGAATTTGAGAAAGACGTCTTGTAAAACATCACAAGCTAAATCATAATCATGGAGAAAATGGCACAAAAAATTGAAGAGCGGTTTCTGATAGCGAAGAACGAGGATCTCAAATGCCTGTTGCTCTCCTGCCAGAATGTTTTCAATCAGGGCTCCATCGGTCAGCTCCTGTAGAATGATGGTCTTTTCATCGATCTGGGTAGACATAGTTTCCTCCTTGCGTTGAGCTTTGATATTGTAGGTAGAGCTTTCTCTTCTTAAGCCTACCTTGCTCACGGAGAAAATTCAAGGTTTTTTTTATATATAAGATGTATTTAAAATATTATCAGTAAATACTAATGATATTAGAAAAGGATAAAATTTTCCAAGAAAGGGATAATCCTGCATCTGTTTGGGCATCTCAACCGTGTTAGGTAAAGGATCAAGAAGAAAAAGCTTCTTTTCCTTCGAAGCATCATTTTTTACGAATGTAAGATAGAACGAAACCTTTCTGGTTTCTGATGAAGAAGAGGAGAAAATATCATAACTCTTGGAGCACTTGTTATTGGCGCTGCACTTGCCCCTGGTGGGCTGATCGCCAGGCTTGTCGTTAATCTTGGAGCCCGGCTTGGAGGCCATAGTGTTCAGCCAACATGCGAGCTACTTTCACGATTAGGTAGGATTAAATTTCTGCAAGCCCAAGGTCCCGGTTCATTGCTTTGTTCATGCCATTGAGGAATCTACATTAGCGATTGGTCACTGTCAAGCCTAACGCTGAAACACTAAATATGATAAACTGATAAATCAGTGAATTAAGAGATTATTTAATCTGGTTCCGTCCAACCAGGAGGAGACCAGTTCCGACGGCGAGCCAGCCCACATCGATGATCAACGCTTGAATGGGAGTGTTGCCTCAAATGATGCAACAGATAACATACTGTTGCCGACATTCGAGGTAGAAATGCGAGCGAATGATGGAGGGAACTCACATGCCTGAAGCGATATTCCATGACGGAAGTACCATCGAGATCGAGATTCACGGCGCAGGACCAACCCTGCTGCTGCCAGTCAATCCACAGTCGGTGATCGGGCCGCAAGCCGAGCAAATGCGCAAGTATGGCACTGATCCGGCTCTGGGCCAATCGTTGATCAAAGGTCTGAGCGACGCCTTTCGCGTGGTGGCTTTCGACTATGAAGGACAGTGCCTTCGTAGACCGAAACCGGACACGCTGACGCCTGCCAACACCGCGAACGATCTGCTTGCTGTGGCCGATGCCGCAGAGGCGGAGCGGTTCGCCTACTATGGCTACTCCTGGCTTGCGATGATTGGGCTTCAACTTGCCATCCGGACCGATCCTGGGCACTCATCATGGGTGGCTTTCCGCCACTGGGCGGGCCATATGAGGAGATGTTCCGCGTCACGACCGCAACCTACGAGATGGCGAGCGGCGCACGGGCAATGCCGTCAGCGGATGAATCCGAGTGGTCTGGCGTTTCTCTGTCAAGGGATCAGACACGGCAATTTGTCACTCTGTACCAGGCGCTGCAAGGATTCGATGACCGAGCCGCTCAAGCGCAGATCACCTGCCCTCGTCTCTGCTTTGTGGGTTCGGCGGATGAGATCCAGTACGGCCAGCATTGGGGAAATGTGTCTGTGAGTTTAGCGGGTCCCATCGTGCAGGGACAGGCACATCTCTCGGATCTGGGCTGGGATGTGCGAGTGCTCGATGGGCTTGATCATATCCAGGCCATGCAGGCAAAACATGTGGTGCCAATCCTGCGTTCGTGGTTGGCGTCCCAGCTTCGGTCATAACCTGTTTTGAGCAATAGCCTAGCTTCGCATGAAAGCAAGCAAGCACATCAGTCCCGATTTTCTCTGTTGCTTCTCACGTCAGGCTAGGCACGGCCTAGAAAATAAGATGCGTTTGCCCTGTGGTCGCTTGCTTCAAACAGAGACAACAAGACCTTACAGGACTTTTCCAGACAAATGTGGCTCATTTTTTCCGAATGTGTGCTACTGGCATGGAGAATGCTTCCTTTCTCTTCTTGCCAATTTTAGGTCGGAACATCTCCATGCGAGAGCGTGATCCTTTTGCTAGCAGGAACAGCGCGTGCTTCCTCCTGATGTCCGAACCTTCGGCGTATGCAGTCGAAGCCCCATTGCAGCAGTCTCTGCACGGGCCTTGTTCTGTCCGTTGGATGCAAGCGAACGAGACACAACGTGCAGGGGACCTGCTCCAAGAGACGCTTTACCACCTCAGGAGGCAGCAAGACCGTGGTTCCACCTCGCAGGAAGAGCAGGATCCCTTCACACAGCATTTCCTGGGCGAACAGACTGATACTCCGCACGACCTCGCGCGTTTCCATTACATATAGCTCCACCACCACTCCAACTGGTGTCGCTTGATCCTTCACCGCTTCCAGGAAATCGTTGCTGATCTCCAGCCGCGCCTCTTCCCGGTCGCAGTGACCTATCTTGTTCCTGAGCGCCTCGCTCGGTAACCAAGGCCAACCATCTTTGAAAGGATGCAGGTACCCATGTCGACTTCAGGGATAGGGAGCCAGGGATGAAGACGAACACCAAAGTTATGTAAGGCATCACCAACCGGAATAAAGTCTACAGTTTTGTGCTTGTACAAGGTCAACACTTTCAAGCAGAATTGTCCACTTCTGACACATGCCGGGTAAATCTCGGTGATACTCTCTCAGTGTGTTTTTCCGTCCTCAAAATTGTCCCTCTTTCCCCCTAGAAAAAGGTCTTCTTGTTAGATATCATTTATAGAAGGAAGTGGGACTAGGAGAACTTTTAAGTTAACAAAAATCTTTAGCTATGCATCAAATCCACTTGACAGTTTTGTGCTTGTACAAGGTCAACACTTTCAAGCAGAATTGCCCACTTTTGACGCATGCCTCGATTTATGCTTCAGTTAACAGGAGGATGCGATGTCTTCTTCTATGACCAGTATAGCCCTCTTTTTGATGAGCTTGAAAAAGAGGCTCTTTGCCTGTTTCAGCTCAGAAATGCTCTGCTTATCTGAGTTACGAAACGCCCTCAAGGAAGACAAGCAGAAACGCAGCAAGGCGACAATTGGAATTGATGATTTCTCTGGTTGCTCTCTGGTGGCTTTCTTGGCTTCCCATTCGGCATCCTGGGTGGCTTTCTTGGCTTCCTATTCTCTCATTTGGGCGTCCCATTCGGCAGTTATCTCCTTGTGAAGTGTTTTTTGTTCGTCGTCGTCATGAATGTGCGTTATGCCATCTAAAGTGTATTGTTCTCTCATGGTGGTTTGTAAATAGCACATTTTAGCTAATTTTTCAAGAAGGAAAAAATAATGAGTGCTTTAGGAAGACAGGGAGTAGATTACGAAAAAGAGCTTCTTGATCGTTTTACTATTGAGGAATTGGAAGCGATAAATAACCTAAGTGATTATGATTTTTATTGGAAAACAGATGAAATACCTTTATTAGATGGTTTATGGCTTGAAGAACGGAGAGCCATCATAAATAGTGTGCTTTGTGCAAAAGGGGTTTGTTTGCCTCTGCCTGTTACTGGTTCTATTGTCCTGGGTGATGTAACGGATGAAAAGGGAGAGGAACTAAAGATAGAGGTAAAAGTAACGCAGGATGATTTATATAAAGGCAGTCTGCTGGTTGGTGCTCCTGGTTCTGGTAAGTCGTCGGAATTAGTTAATATTATTTGTCAGCAAGCAAAACTAGGGGATAGTATTATTGTTTTTGATCCTCATGGGGATTTGGTTGACGATGTTGTAAAGCGGATACATTCCAGTCGGGTAAAGGATATTTTTGTCTTGGACTTGGCAAATAGGGAATATCCGTTTTCTGCAAATATTTTTGCTGGGGCTGTTGGTGGTGATAAGGATGCGAGAGAAGAGATTAAAAATTTGGTGCTGGAGATCTTTTCTGATATCTGGTCTTCGGTAGAGGGTGGGATGTGGTTCCATAAATTTTTGCGTAATGTGGTTGGGGTGATGATCGAGAGAGGGGATTTAGTTGTTAAGCATATCCCTCAGTTTTTGGAGGATGACGACTTTCGTGAGGCGTGTTTACAGGGGGTAAAGGATCGGGAGGTGCTGGCCTTCTGGGCAAAGTTTAGGAATTGGACGCAAAACAGACAAGAGGAAGAATCGGCTCCATTTTTAGAACGTGTTGAAAATCTGCTTGACGATAAGTTTACTAGTGGTGTTTTAAATCAGCCTAGCCGATGTATTAACTTTCGTGAGGCGATAGAAAAACGGCGGATTATACTTGTCAAATTGCCTATTAATGAGTTGGCTACTAAAAAGGCTGCTAAAGTGGTCGGGACGTTTTTAATGGCGCTGGTGTACTTTGCTATCTTTTCGTTTGGAGATTTGGAGAAGGATAAAAGACCTGGGGTAACTTTCGTGGTTGATGAGTGGTATAACTTTGTTTTGAGTGGAGAAAAGTTTGAACGTCTACTCAGGCAAGCAAGAAAATACGGCATGAAGTTGCTCTTAGCTTGTCAGGGTCTTGACCAAATGGATAAGGAGGAATTAAAAGAGGTAAAGGCTGCGGCGTTGGATGCTAATGTTTTGATGGCTTTCAAGGTTGGTAAGGATAGTTCAAAAATGTTAGAGAGTACTTTTTCTGGATTACGGGTGAGACCGACAAATTTCTATACTGATCCAATTAACAGTCGAAAATTTAGAGAGCATAGAAAAGATGTTGTAAGAGAATTTTACCGTGATTATGTGGTAAGGCTGAAAAAAGCTGCAAGAGTACTAACAATTGGTAAAGAAGTGTGTCTTTTTGACTTTGGGTTTGGTGAGACTGAGTACTCACCTTTGGAAGCTGAGAATGTGGAACAGCTGTTAAACAATCTTTTCTATAATTCACAAAAAAATGGTAGTGTGAATAATTGGGAGAAAGAGCGGTTTATTGAGGCTTTTGGGAATATGGCACATATTTTAAAAGAAGAGGTTGAAGAAGACCCACAAATTAAGAAAAAGTTTGAAGCTGCAAAAGCAGTATACGACGGCGTGTGTGATAAATATGATGAGATTAGAAGACGACAGAATAATAATTCTTTGTGTTTTAACTCATCAATTATAAGGAACCCTGAAAGTGATGCGGCAAAGGAGTATGAGAGAAAAAAGAAAGAATTGAATTTTTTGAGTATAGAAGCTGTAAAAAGGAAAAATGAAGCTGAAGTAGAAAAGGAGAAATGGGAAAAGCTGTTAACAAGAAAAGTAATACGGGGAAAAGAGGAATTAAGAGATTTTGAGTATATTCTTGATAAAGTGCTGGTGGCTCTGATTGCTGATCCTATTGCGTTTAGTGGTGGCAATTTGATTGGGATAAATTGGGAAAAACTTAAGCCTTGGCATGCGGTGGTGAATGTTGGCGGTGTGAGCTGGTTTATGAAAACACAGAATATGGATGAGATAAATGATCTTGTGCCTAGTGCTGAATATGAGAGGCGGGTTTCAAAAATTGAAGAGAGGACTAAGCAGGAGTATTGTATGAGCCGTTTGGATATTGAGAGGGAGATAGAGACGGTTTTTGCTCTTCAGGCGGCTCCTGGGCGTTCTGGTAGCAATGTAGAGGGTTCTGGTGATGATAGTGAAAGAAGTAGATCAAGAGGTGGGCGGGCTGCTGCTGGCCGTTCTGATAAGTTTAGTGAGCTTGATGATAATGAAGAATAGACTCTATTCCGAACAAACTCCTTCGAGTGTAAAACCAAGAGAGCCAAGGTCTTGCAGCAAATAACTCCCTGAACATGCTCTCTGATTGAGAGATAACGATGCTCCCCTGCTGGGCAAAGGCGAGGGCGGCCTTAGGCAGGTGAGTGGTCAGTAGGTGAGCACATGCTATGCCCCCAATCCGCAAGGCCAGGGCATCTTCATATTGATAGGATTGTCATATCTCCGATTTGACATGACTGGCGATGCCCAGACTCTATGCTAAAGTAAGTGAGGCGGACTATCTACTCAGGAGTAGACATTAAACTCGGCAATGGACCACCAGTTACTAGCATTAGCCGTTAGCATCACCTTGATAAAACGTGCTGATTGCGTGGCAAATGAGATCGTCACTAGGGATTGACCACCATTGCCGCTAGCAATAGCATTGCCCCAGTTAGAGCCATCGACAGAAACAAATACCTGATATCCTTGTGGATAATCATTTGCATATGAATGGCCGTTATCTAATGTAATACCACTAAAATGCTGTATCGAACCCATATCGACCAAGAACCAGTTGCCAGCAGTCTGTGCCTGTTGGGTAGACCAGCGTGAGACAGGATCACCATCAATGGCATTCGACGGTACCTGATTTGATGAGGAGGCTGAGGCTATCCACCCTGAACGATTGAGTACACCCGATGCATTAGATACAGTGAACTCTTGAATAGACCACCATTTGCCAGCATTGGCTGTTAGGACTACCTTGATAAAGCGAGCAGACTGGTTGGCAAATGAGATTGTCACAACTTGCCCACTACCATTGCCATTGGCAACAGGGGTACCCCAGATGGAACCATCGGTCGAGACAAAGACTTCATAGCTCCGTAGATAATCCCCAATACTAGAGCCAGCGTCTAATGTAATACTGCTAAAACTGCGTATGGCACCCATATCGACGAGGAACCAGTCACCAGAGGACTGCGCCCGTCCAGTGGACCAGCGTGTGGAAGGATCGCCATCGAGTGCATTCGACGGTAGATCATTCGGTGAGGAGGCTGAGGCTGTCCAGCCTAAACGGTTGAGCATCCCACCATGTAAGTTGGATGGCTGGCCTACGGTCGGTGTAGGCATAGGTGTTTGAGAGGAAGATGGTACCATTGGATGCTTGGCGACTAGCACAGAAGGTTCTGCCGTTAGACTACTCTTCCCGGGGTGAGGTGACCCTGGTGAGCGTAAGGGCACAAGAGCGTAAAGGATCACAGTCCCTAGCAAAAGAACCATACCAGAGAGTGCAAACGCCAGCCAGAGGGTAGGAGTGTGTGTATTTCTTCCTTGCTTTTTCCTACCTGATCTGCTACAGTAATGCCAGATGATAGGTGCATAGTTGTACATGTATTCATAAAGATAGGAAAGCAGATGATTCCTCCTTCTATCGCAGCACATATTAGAGAAGAAGCCAATCTTTGCCAAGAACGCTGTGTTCATCCAGAGCATGCCTTGGCTATCCGCCGACTTTGTCTGCCTGCTGATCAGGCTAGGCAGGTCGCTGCACTCTTTGCGGTGCTTGCTGATCCCACACGCCTCCAGGTGGTCTTAGCCCTGTTGCAGGCACAAGATGGAGAGTTCTGTGTCTGTGACCTAGCTGAGGGCCTTGGGCGTGACAAGACCACCATTTCTCATCAGTTGCGTGTCCTGCGTCATCAGCAGATCGTCGCAACGCGGAAAGTGGGGCGGGTGGTTTATTACCGTCTGATTGATGAACACATTCGTCAGGTCCTCTTGCTTGGCATAGCCCATGCGACTGGACCATGTTGTGAGCAAGCGGAGGGGGAGTAAGCATGAGTATTGGACAGCGAGAACATCATCATGCGCACGGCATGGCAAAACAGACATTACGCCTTGCATTTTTTCTGACGATGATAATTCTTGCAGCTGAGGTCACTGGTGGTCTCTTGGCGAACTCCCTGGCACTCCTTTCTGATGCGGGCCATGTACTCACTGACATCTTTGCTCTGGGCTTAGCTTGGTTTGCTACCGCTCAAACTGAGCGACCTGCCGATGACCGCAAGACATTTGGCTATCATCGCGTTGGAATACTGGCCGCTCTCATCAATGCCGTCACCTTAATCCTGGTCACCGGTTGGATTCTTTGGGAAGCGGTTGGGCGCTTCCAGCACCCAGAACCGGTACAGCCGATGGTCATGTTTATCTCTGCGGGCATTGGTATTGTGGTAAATCTCTTCATCGGCTTTGGTCTTCAGCGAGAGTGTGACAATCTGAATATCCGGGTAGTGGCTCTGCATGTCTTTGGAGATGTAGGGGCGAGCATTGCCGTCATAGTGGCAGGCGGGATTATCTTGCTGACTAATTGGTATCCGGCAGACCCGATCTTGTCCGTTGGTATTGCTGCACTCATTGCCTTTGGAGCGTGGCGCATCTTTCGTGAAACGACCGCTATCCTGCTAGAGGCTGTACCCAGCGATATCAACCTCTCCGCCCTTGTTCGGGATATGATGCGGGTGGAAGGTATCCATGATGTACATGATTTACATGTCTGGTGTATTGCGAGTGATATGTATGCTCTCTCTTGCCATGCTTTGATTGATGATGTGCCGCCGAGTCAGAGTGCCTCCATGCTACAAGCTCTCGAAACCATGCTTCGGCAGCAATACCAGGTTGGACATACCACGATTCAATTTGAATGTCATTTGCATCAAGAGACCTCCTGCTCTGTCAATGGTCTCTACTGTCAGATGGAAACCATCGAATGATCTAATGAGCGTGCTGATCGTGTGCATGGTGATCATGCCGATAATAATGGATACGATCACGAGCAGGTCTCGTGGACCAAGCTAGATCACGATGAAGGATTGGAGTGTGCTAATGGCTCAGCTACTCACTTACCCGTCCGATTCCTCCCGAACCAGCCAACTTCGTCTAGGTATCTGGATTGAACTTGTGACCATTGTGTGGATGATCGTCGAAGCTGCCTTTGCGCTGGTAGTTGGGTTTGCGACGCACAGCGTCTCGCTACAAGGATTTGGCATTGACAGCCTTATTGAACTGCTCGCTGGCAGTATCCTGCTGTGGCGGTTATTCGTTGAGCAACGAAGAGGAACAATGAAGAGTGTAGAACAGGCTGAGCGACGTGCTGCCTGGGTAACTGCTCTCGGCTTGTTCGTACTCTCCGTCTACATTGTTGCTGATAGTGTCTTCGCCCTCCTGACAAAAACGCTACCAGAGGCTTCCTGGTGGGGTGTGGGACTCGCAGTCGCTGCGTCGCTCATCATGCCTATCTTGTGGCAAGGAAAGCTGCGCATTGCCAGACGCATCGGAAGTGCTGCGCTCAAGGCGGATGCAGTATGCAGTGTCACCTGCGCCTATATGTCTCTGACACTGCTTGTAGGACTCACGCTCAATCGCTTCTTTGACTGGTGGTGGGCTGATCCATTGGCGGGATTAGCCCTAGTCTCCTTTCTGGTGCGTGAAGCACGCGAAACGTTGCATGAGGCACGAACTGGCGAAACCTGTGCCTGTGAATGCTGCGAAGAGGAGTAGCATGCAAGATGCCTGTCTTCTGTGTCCTCAGTGGGAAGTCTACCAAGACCTCAGGCCAAAGTTGCTCAGATCTAGATGAGGACGAGACTAGGATGTCACACACATCTGTTCACCACTTGTAAATCATCCTCACGCCTGCTAGAATTCTCCTATCGTGATGTTTTGAAAGGCAGAAAGCATGGCAGCGAATAAAGAGCGTTTAGATGTAGCACTAGTACGGCGGGGACTGGCTGCTAGCCGAGAACGAGCACGTGCCATTATCATGGCAGGTCAGGTATATGTGGGGGATCAACTGGTGGATAAACCGGGAACGCTTATACAGCTCGATGTGGATTGTCATGTGGCCCAAGCTACACCAGAACTCAAATATGTCAGCCGAGGCGGCATTAAACTCGAAAGAGCCCTTGATACCTTTCAGCTCAATCCCACTGGCTTGATTGCTATCGATGTAGGAGCCTCGACGGGCGGCTTTACACAATGCTTGTTAGAACGTGGAGCACAGCGTGTCTATGCCATTGATGTTGGTTATGGACAACTGGCCTGGGAGTTGCGTAACGATCCCCGCGTCGTTGTTATGGAACGCACCAACAT
>Ga0207416_1000436_pt1 | contig 73615 bp, 73 predicted proteins | sample PaiPotPPM11metaG_FD_184107 | JGI IMG/M metagenome (GOLD analysis project Ga0207416, IMG submission 184107) | Iron sulfur acid spring bacterial and archeal communities from Banff, Canada, to study Microbial Dark Matter (Phase II) - Paint Pots PPM... ... | reverse complement strand
TGGCGGACGGAATTCGAAACCTTCTGTCGCGCTCCCGTCCCAGCCCACTCCTTGACGACCCGCCAGAAAGCGCGCAGCTAAAACTCTTACTTGGCTGGGAAGCCTAAAAAAATGAGGAATGTCCACTGCTTTCTCCCCTTGACAGAAAACGGCGGGTCGTATACTATATGCATTGGGTAATACCGTCTGCGGTCCTTATAGCGCCAGCATCCCTGCTGGCGTTTTTGATTTTGTGGCGATTAGTTACCGCTAAGTTGTTTAGAATCCGCACTTGTGGACAAACGCCTGGTTTTGCCGGTTTTTGACCGAAATTATCTATCTGTAACCCCTTTGCTTTCTGCACTTACACGAAGCTCTGTGCCTAAGTCCTTTAGAATCCGCACTTGCAAAAAAAGGGGGGGCAGGGGCCCATGCCTCGTCCGCCACAGGGGTAGCTCGGCTCTCGCTGATCTCCGTAAGTATGGATCTCTACCTCGAGCTCGCTCACTGCGCTCCAGTAAGGTACGTCTTGCGCGAACGCACGTGATAATCGCCGTTTAGCACTTTGACCTGGACATTCCGGTAGGTGTTCGCTGGCCCCCGTGGATTGGGGTAGTAGCCAAGGCGGTACTGTGTCCGCAACTCGCGGTCAATGACATCGAAGATCACGTCCAGCTCCTGCGGCGAGTCGGGATAGAACATGTCGCCGCCGGTGGTCTCGGTGATGGTTTCGAGCGCATGCTCGCCGGCCGTGTTTCGTCCGCTCTCATTCTTTACGGGACGGATTACGATTGTGTAGAGCAGCGCGTCAGACCGAACGGCTTCTTTGCGGGCGATGTCAAAGTCAGTCCGGCTAGTGGTTTCGCCCGCGTCCGTAACCAAAATGATCACCCGGCGGCGCTCCTCTCCGCGGAGCTCCAACGCCTTCGCTCCGAGAAGCACCGCGTCGTAGATCGACGTTCCCGCTCCCGGCGGTATTTTCCGGACAGCAGCCTGCAAATTTGGAACATCGTCCGAGAAAGCAGCACGTTGCGTAACGTTTTCGTCGAACGCAAAAACCGACAGCCGGTCCCCGGGTCGCAACACCTGGCGGATGAAATGCGCCGCCGCCTCTTTCTCGAAGCCTATTTCCATATTCGCGCTCAGGCTCGAGTCAATCATCAGCGCCAGGTCCAGCGGCAACTTGGTTTCGGATTCAAACACTTCGATTTTCTGCGCCACGCCTTCTTCAAACACTTGGAAGGCTTCAACGGGCAGATCCGGTGCGGGTCGATTGTGCTCGTCGAGCACACTCGCCAAAATGTTAACGAGCTCCACTTTCACCTTGATCCTGTCGCGCTGGGCGTCAGCGTCTTCAGGCGGCTTAAGTGGCCGCTCCGGTGTTGGCACAATGCTGCCGGGCGGCGAAGGCGAGGGCAACGTTGGCGGCACTGGAGCCGTGGCATCGGCGGAGGAGGAATTGGCAGGTAGCTTGGGCTTCGGCTGCGCCCACGGCGGCCGGTCGGGCTTGTCTTGAGCGAAAGCAATCCCGATCAGAAAAATCGCGGCCAGAAATGCACCGGCGGCGGCTAGCGCGCGAGGGGGCGTGGAGATCATTGAATCATTCAGATGCGGATTTCGCGGCCCGAGTCTCCGCCGGTGCTGGAGGCATCTCCCCGTCGGCCCAGACGGCCCCGTCCTCGAAATACTCCTTCTTCCAAATGGGGACGGTCCGCTTAAGCGTGTCAATGGCGAAGCGGCAAGCGTCGAACGCGGCCGGCCGGTGAGCAGAGCTGACGGCGATGAAGACACTTGTCTCGCCAATGTCGAGCCGTCCGAGCCGATGGGCAATGGCAACGTGGTGAATCGGAAATTTCTCGTGGATTTGCTCGGCGATTTCGCGGATTTTTCCGAGCGCCATGGCTTCGTAAGCTTCGTAGTCGAGATAGAGCGTGGACCGACCGTGAGAATGATTGCGGACGCAGCCGTCGAAGGTGACCACCGCGCCGTCTTCAGCGGCGCGAACGTAGCGAACGAGGGCGTCCTGGTCGATGGCGTCGCGCACGAGAAGAAGCAGATCGGGTTGTAAAGCCTTCGTCATGAACAAGGGCGTTAGCCGCCGCTTACCGGCGGAAGAAACGCAACCTCATCTCCGGAATGCAGCGGTGTGTTCCACGCGGCAAATTCCTGATTGCGCGAGGCGACCAGCGAAGCGCGGAAGCGCGCAAGTTCGGGATGGTTCGCGCCGTAGTGAGAAAAAAGCGCCTCGATCGGCGCGCCGTCAGGGAGCTCGACGGAGTCTTCCGCATGGCCGACGATTTCTTTCAGCCGGCCGAAAAAAAGAACCTTGATGCGCGCTGTCTGTGAAGTAGCGGTCACAACAGAATTGTAACCCGCGAAAGTTTGCGCGGCTATAGCCTGCGCGGTTTACGCCAACAGCCATGCAGATCACGAGACGTTCAACGCTTTCATAAGAAAAAGCAGTTTTGGGATTTTCTATTGCTTGACCGGTGAAGGAGGCTTGCGTAGCGTCTAGCTATAACGCATGCGCGAGAAGGTCTTGGAAAATCGAACGGAATCGCAATGAAAATTCTCGTGACAGGATCGAGTGGCATGGTGGGGACGGCGCTGGTCGGTGCGCTGACAAAAGCTGGACACACCGTCTGCAGGCTGGTGCGGTCGGGAACCGTCGCGAAGAACGAATCGAATGACGGTTTTCAAGTTGTATGGAATCCGGCGACGGGAGAGTTGGGCGGCGCGGCGGTCGGTGCGGACGTCGTAGTGAATTTGGCGGGAGCGTCGATTGCCGATGGCCGCTGGACCACCGAGCGCAAAGCGGCGTTGCGGTCAAGTCGCATCGATACGACGCGCACTCTGGTCAACGCTCTGGCGAAGATGAACGCGCGGCCCAGAGTGCTAATCTCCGCATCGGCGACTGGCATTTATGGAAATCGCGGCGATGAACTGCTCACGGAAGAGAGCCGGCCGGGAACTGATTTTCTCTCCAGCCTGGCCAAGGAATGGGAAGCGGAAGCGCTGAAGGCCGAAGCCATCGGCATTCGCGTCGTGCTCGCCCGATTCGGAATTATTCTCGCGCGCCATGGCGGCGCTTTGCCGCAAATGATTCTGCCGTTCCGTTTCTTCGCGGGCGGAAAGATCGGTTCAGGCCGGCAATGGATGTCCTGGATCGCGCTCGAAGATGTGATCGAAATTTTGCGCTTCGCTATCGAACACGGCGAGGTCCGAGGTCCCCTCAACGTAATTTCTCCCCAACCAGTGCAAAACGCCGAATTCACGAAAATTCTGGCAACGGCTATGCACCGCCCCGCAATCTTCCCTGCTCCAGCCTTTGCCCTGCGCCTTGCGTTCGGCGAAATGGCCGACGCGCTCCTCCTATCCAGCCAGCGCGTCCTCCCTCAGAAGTTACGAAAACTTGGTTACCCCTTTCTCCACCGGGACTTGGCCACAGCGCTAAAAAATGTGCTGGGCAAAAGCTGAGCCGCCTACGAAGCTATTTCACGACGGTAAAACTGATTTCAACTTTCATTATTTTGCCACTGATAGGGTCCGTCGCCACCGTGCTCTCGACGGGCTGCCCTTCTCGCAATTTCAGGTAGAGTTCCGATCTGAAGCTTCGGATGATCGGCTCTCGAAAGTGACCACTGGACGTATCGGACGAAGCGGCATCTGCTTTCGTTATCGGAACTGAAACGTCGCCTTCTACCCAAGAGCGTTCGAGATCGAGTTGCAGCAGAAGGTGGCCGTCGTCAGCATATGCGGAGCGGGCATCGATGTTGGTGCCTACATCCTGGTACTGCATCTGACTGTTTCCCGTGTAAACGGGTATGCGGCTTCCAATGCGCAGCTTGTCCCATCCCGGTTTTATCTCGGCCGCGTCGGGAGCATTCATGTACATCACGTATGGGAGGCTCTTTACCTTTTTGTCGGCATCGAATTCTGCAAAAACGATTTGTAGCTTTATGGAAGTCGATTGGACTTCGGCCTTTGCTTTGTCGTCTGACTTGGTTTTATCTTGCGCCAGGACAATCGGCGAAAGCATGCCGAGCAGCAAAATTAACGCCACCTGGATTGATCTGTTTCTCATTCCGTCCTCCGTTTACTTGCAATATGGACCGACTATTCGCTAGTGCCTTTCATCCATGCTATTGGGTGCGTCTCCCTCGAGCGGTTCGAGCGGGCTGACCACAAGCTTGGCGATCTGCAACGGCTTCATGCTCGACGGCTTGTCCTCCTCGTCCGAGGCCGGAACCACGACGGAGATAACCACGCCGTTCCGCTCTCGCTGCGCGTTGACGAACCGAGCGAACGCTTCGCGTTCCTCCGGAGGCACGAGAACTTCCAATTGGTCTGACGACGCGGAACGCGGTGAATTGGAGTGTCTTCGCCTCTGAATATGGTGCAAACCGGTTGAACCCACCATCACCGGTGACTCGGCCGGCTCACGACGAGGCGGCGTTGCGAGTTTCTCGCGAGTGGGTGAAGCGACAGTGTGATTGGCCTGATTATCATTCATTGCGTGACGCGGGCGCGCAGCGATGAAAACTGTCACCACAGTAGCCGCAGCAGCAGCCGCAAAGATCAGTGAAGGCCTCCAGCGGCGCTCGGAGGCGGACGCATCTTCAAGACGTACCCGGATGCGAGGCAGAAAAGAGGGTGACACTTCGGCATTCGCGGTGGCGCGCAAGCCGGCATCGATGGCGGCAAAGAGTTGCAATTCTTCCGTGAGGGCGGAGCGGCAGGACGCGCAAGCGTCCAAGTGCGAACGCAGCTCAGTCGGCGGCGCAGAGCCCGCAGCCGCTGCTTCGATCAACGCCTCTCTATAGTTTTCACATGGCATCGCAATTTCTCCGCTAACCGCTTCCTAGCAAAGAACAATCTCGATTTCACCGTTCCGACCGGCAGGCCGAGCATCTCCCCCACTTCTTCCAACGAATGGCCCTGCATAGCCGCGAGCAAAAGCACCAGCCGGTGTTTCTCCGGAAGCTCTTCCATGGCGCGGTCGAGATGCGCCTGAAATTCGCTTGCAGCGGCAATGTCCTCCGTTGAAGGCCGCGGCGCCGATTGCGACCAGAGCGTTTCACGCACTTCGCGGCGCTTCGACGAGCGTGCTCGGTCAATTGCCAGCCGGAACGCGATGCGTACCAGCCAGGCGCGAAACCGCGCGCGGTCGCGCAAACGTTCAAACCGCCGGTAAGCGCGCAGCAGAGCTTCCTGCGCGACGTCTTCCGCATCCGCGTTGTTGCGCAGCACGCCGCGCGCGACGCGATACGCCAGCGGCCCGCATTCCGCGAGGCGTTCCTCGAATTCGCGGCGCAGCGCCGCTTTGACCGCTTCGTGCGCGAATTCCTTCTCGGCGGTACGGCCTGGCTGGATCAGAACCAGCTCCTGCATTGGGTCGCTTATGCGAGTCGAAGGCACTCGCCCTCCCCGTACACCTGCCAGACGCCGCGGCAAGTCGATTGGTTCACCGAAGTGTATTTAACCTGGAGGTTAAATACAAAGTTGCCCGCAAAGCTGTAGAAGCCGACGCAGGGCCCTCCCGTTTTGGAACAGGGGTTCGGATGCTCAGTTCCAATTGGGGAGAAAGGGCGTTGCGTCGCGAAGCCTAAGAAACACCTGGGTGCCATCACGAGGGTTCACACGACTCCTCTATCCAGAAAATAACTGCTTTCTTTTCAGCAGCTAAGAAAGGCAGTCGGTAGATATGTCCTCGTCCTTCCGGCTGAAACTCGTCTCCTCTTTTCGCTGGCCCTTCGCCTGCATTCCGCCGTGCATGCGTCCTCTCACGCAAAGTGCAGCGAAAATGATACGGGCTGACGGTCGAGAGAATTGTGCGTGGACGACTCTCGCCGCTCTGCACTTCCTCGCGATCCTTACGGCAGGTGCAGGGCTGCAGGGCTGCGGCGGAGGCGCCACAGTCTCCGGGACGCCGCCGCCTCCGCTTCCACCTCCTCCATCCATCGTCGTGACGGTCACGCCGGCGAGAGGGTCGGTCCTGCTGGGAAACTCGCAGACCTTCGTAGCGACGGTGTCGAACACCACCAACGCCAGCGTGAGCTGGAGCGTGAACGGCATTCCCAACGGAAGCGCGTCCACGGGAACGATCACGGCGGCCGGCCTGTACACCGCGCCAACAGATCTTCCCTCGCCCGCAATCGTCCAAGTAACAGCGACGAGTCAGGCGGACGCGACGAAATCCGCGACGGCACCACTCACGATCGCGAGCGACATCTCGATCAGCCTTGCCCCGCCAAATGCAGGCGTCGAGCTCGGCGCGACGCAGGGATTTCATTCAGCGATCGCCAGCTCCGGGCACCCAGACTCTTCGGTGCGCTGGAGCATCAGCGGTGCGACGTGCCCCTTCGCATGCGGTGCCGTGGACCTGAGCGGCAACTACACCGCGCCAAGCATTCTTCCATCTCCGGCAAGCGAGACACTGACAGCGCAGAGTGTCGCCGATCCGTCGAAACAGGCATCGGCCGCCATCAACATCATCAGCAATTTCACTCTTCAAGTTACGGCGCCGCAAAGCGTGCCCGCCGGAGGAACAGCGTCGATCGTCGCGACCATGACGCCCGTCCCGGGATCCAGTCCCAGCACGATTCTCTCTTGGTCGCTTTCCGGACCCGGCTGCAGCTCCACAACTTGCGGAACGCTGACGGTGGTGACCACGCAGGGCTCAGGTGGAACAGTCACCGCCGATACGGCCACCTACACGGCTCCGATTACGCCGCCGAATCCCGACACCGTCATCGTCACCGTCACCCCGCAAGCCGATCCCACGAAAAAAGCACAAGCCACGATGGACGTCCAGTCGGGTGTAAACGTCAGCCTTTCTCCAGCAACAGCGACACTTGCCGCAAATCACCGCGTGACGCTCACCGCGCAGGTCTTCGGAACAACCAACATGGGAGTGAACTGGAGCGTGAGCGGAGTTTCGGGCGGAAACACGAACCTCGGCCAAATCTGCGTCGTGGGCTCGAGCCCGTGCCAAAACGTCACGAGCGGTACCGCGCTCCAAGTGGACTATCTCGCCCCCGGAGCGATTCCCAAGCCGAATCCCGTGAGCGTGACCGCCACAAGCGCAGCGGACCCGACGAAATTCGCGGCAGCGCAAATCACCGTGATCAATCACGTCCTCGTGTCCGTGCAGCCGCAGAGCATCACGCTCGCGCCTCTGGCGGTCCAGGGTTTTACGGCGAGCGTCCTCGGAACGACCAACCAGAGCGTGGTTTGGCAAATTCAGGGCACGGCGTGCGCGAACATCGGTGTCTGCGGCTCAATCGACGCGAACGGCAACTACACCGCTCCAGGCTCGGCGCCAACTCCGGACGCTCTGCAAGTGGTGGCCATCAGCTCGGACGACACCACGCAGTCCGGTGCGACGAACGTCATGATCTCCACGGGAGCCAACATCCTTTCGCTGCATCCGGCGAGCGTCTACGTAGGCGCAGCGGATGGCTTCAGCCTCCTGGTTGATGGAAGCGGGTTCACGGCGTCCAGTCCGGGGCCGGGCTCCATCTTGATGATCGGTGGGACGGCGCGAACCACCACGTGCATAACTGCAACGGAGTGTACAGCGCCCGTCGCCGCCTCCGACGTTTCTGTCGCGGGAAATGTTTCGGTACAGATTCAGAATCCGAACGGGACAAAATCCAATGCCGTCTCTCTTGTGGTGTCGCCGCCGAATGCCTCTGATGGCGTCATCGCCCTGAGCAGCGCTTCGCCAACGGCCACCGGCAAAGACATTGTAGTTGTGGACCCGACAACCGCGGGCGTCAGTGCGCAGGGCAATGACGTGGACCTGAACGTTGCCGCGCTTGGCATTTTTTCCGTCGCCAACAATTCCTGTTCGCTGTCTGGCAGTCCGCTGCCAATTCAACCGCCCGCAAGCGGAAACGCAACATTCGATCTCTGCGTTTTTTCCAACAGCGGATTAGATACCAGCATGACGTACACCGTCTCCGGGCCGGGCGACGTCACGGTCATCACGAAACAACCTGCTGGTCTCGGGATTATTCACTTGACGTTGCAGGTCTCGACCAGCGCTTTGCCTGGCGCGCGAACGCTTTTCATTCAGAACACAAATCTGGACAAGACCGCTGCCAGCGGAGCGCTGGTGATCCAGTGAAGACTGCGAGGTAAATGAAAATGAGCTACGTTCAAAGACGCCGATTCTTGTGGATCCTTTTCATCGGGGGACTTGTGCTTCTTGCAGTGGTGGCCAGCGCCACAACGCTTTCTCGTCTAAAACTGGATGATCTCGAGCAGGAATCCACGGCTGTAGCGCGGTTGCGCTGCCTGGGAACAAGAAGCCTTTGGGACCAGGGAGAAATTTGGACGGAGTCGAAGTTCGAAGTCGTTCAACGCGAAAAAGGCGCTCTGCCCAGGATCGTTACCGTGCGCTTGCTCGGAGGAACAGTGGCCCATCTCCATTCGCATGTGGATGAGGTTCCCGCGTTTCGCACCGGTGAAGAGGTCTATCTCTTCCTGTGGGGACGCGACGGAGAACCGTATCAAGTGCTGGGCTGGTCGCAAGGAACTTTCCGCATCGCGCGCAATGCGCAATCCGGTTTGGAAGTGGTCACTCAGGATTCCGCATCAGCGCCGATTTTCGACCCGCAGACGCGGGCCTTCCGGCGCGGGGGAATCCGGAATCTGCCGGTGGCCATTTTCCGGGAGAAATTGCACAAGGCACTGAGACAGCAAAACCAGTGAAGCGCAGGAGAACGACGATGACGAAGCGAACGAGACGACCCATTATTCTAAGAACCACCGCCGCGCTGCTGGCGGCTTTCTATGGGGTCTGCGGCGTTCCCGGGGCGAGCGGATACGCATTCTACGAAATCGTTCCGGATGTTCGTCATCCGGCAAGCGTTTCCGGAGGTTCCGCGTGCCCGGTGGCTTCGCACGAGATCGTCGCGACGGGCGCCATCGCGGAACAATGGAGCACCGTGCTGGGAACGAATCCGGTCACCATCCTGACGCAGAACCAGACACCCACCGGACGTTTGAATGAGATCGAGCAAACCATTACGCAATCACTGGCGGTCTGGACGGGCGTAAGCGGCACGACTCTCTTGTCCGAGATTTTTGCCCCCGTGACGCGCACGCCCACGCAAAACGCCTGCGGCTCGGATGGACTGAACTCGATTTGCTTCGATCAGGCGGACGGCGCATTTACGCCGGGGATTCTGGCGTTCACGCGCGTGATCACCGCGGACATTGTTGGGGTTCAGGTGGGAACCGGTGCGCCCGCGACTCAGGTTGGACAAATCCTCGATGCGGACGTTTACTTTGATCCCAGCAGTTCCACGATCACGTTTGCGACACCAGCGGCGCTCGCAGCCTCGCCGAAGTCCTACGACTTCGAGTCCTTGCTAATCCACGAACTAGGCCACACTCTTGGCTTCAGCCATTCCGCGGTGTTTGCCGCGATGATGTACCCCTTCGCGCCAGCGCCGGGAACATTTTCCGGAACACGGCCCACTACCCAGCAACCCGATGCGCCTTTGGGGGACGACGACCGTACGGGCCTCCGCGTTTTGTACCCCGACCCGGCTGACACGGTAGACATAGGTTCGCTCAGCGGCCGCATTCTCCCAGCCAACCCGCTCTCGCTCCCGGCCTCGCCGCCCGGCGTGACTGGAATTTTCGGAGCGCATGTAGTGGCCGTGGACGCGGCGAGTGGAGCGGTAATCGGCGCGACGCTCGGAGGATGGAGCTGTACTTCGCCGGGGCCCGCGCAATTCGATGGAACCTACGAAATCAGCCATCTGCCCGTGGGACGCAGCTACCAGGTCTATGCCGAGCCGCTCGACGACACCGTTTTCCCCTCGCTGATCAGGCCCGCCATAACTTCGCTCTGTCGAAATCCCACAACCGATGCCGGCTGGCCTCCCTTGCAGGCCTGTGTAGTCCCCACAGTGAATACCGGCTTCACGACGCGCACCCGCCCGGGATCGTAAGTCGTTGGAGAAGCAAACGACATTAGTCTTCGGACTTCCGTTTTGTTGGGAGGCGCATTTGTTGAGCCGCGAACCCCAAAAAGCAACCGGCCCCGCGTGAGCCGGGGCCGGTCGTGGATGCAGCTGTCAGCTGCGTTTTACTGATTTGGCAGAAGGAGTTGGCTGAATCCGGTCGTATTCACGTCGCGGAAAAGCGGCGTGCGCGGCGGCAACAATGAGGGAGTTAGGAACTGTGTATCAAAGTAGTAGCTGCGGGTTGGCGGTGAATAGACGGTGGTGCAGCACTTGTAGAGGCCGATCGCCTGACGGTTGGTATACATGCTGATGATCGAACCGCGGTAATTCAGGGTTTGGCCACCCCAGTTTTCGATAAAGCGAAGGAAGTTGTGTACACCGCCATCCGTACCGAAGTCCTGAGGAGTACCGGACGGCTGCGGAAAGGAAACTCCTTTGCCAGCCATGATCGCCGTGCGGTAATAGGTTGTGACCGCGTAGTGGTTGTTGTTGTACGGGAACGCGAAGCTATTCACGTCATTGTAGTTGTTGGATAGCAGCGACACGGCATCTGCGTTGACGGAGACGGCTACGTTCGGGTCGTTGAAACCGCCGCTCGCGGAGTTGGCATTGAAGTCGCCGAAGATATAAGCCGGATTCTCCGTGGCAATCGCCAAGCCGCAGGGCACGGTACTAGGGCAGGTACCCAGCGCGGTCAGTAGACTGCCGTCGACGATCTTGATCGCCCGGCGGAAGAACGGATTGGGGTTCTCGCGCGCTTCATTGGCGTTAATAACTTCGGCCATCGGCCAAACGGTCGAAGGCGTAGTAACCGCACAGCCTGGATTTGCTGTTATGGCATTGCTGCCAACCGTAGTGCCATAAAGCTTGCCGGGGCCGGCCAGGCTATACATCCCATATTGGCCGTAACTCAGGCTTCCGTAGGCTGTGCCTGCTGCCATGATGTAAGTGGGATCTTGCCCATAGGTATAGAAGCCAGAGCTGCCGAGACCGTCAAGATCTTCACCGGTATCTTGCGTGTTGTTCGGGCAACCTTTTGCGCTGGCGGGATTCACAAAATCATTCCAGCCGTATTCGCCCGTCTCGTGAGTGGTTGGTGAGAGCGGGGGCCAGGCGTTCGTGAGCGCGGAGGGCGTATAGTTGCCGCGGCGGTCGGAAATGTAGACGGCGTAGTCGTTCGGGGCGTTGACGGAATCGTAGGCTTGATGGCCTGACCCCGGCAATGCGCCGCCCAGATAACGGGCGAGGTTCTGGGCGTCTACTTCGATGTACTGCATGACGCCACCGAGAGTAACCATTTTCGAGTAGTTAATGCCGCCCAAACTTCCGCTGGGGTTGACGTCGCGCGCTGTTCCTTCACGCACGTCAAAGAGCGCGTTTGGCCAGTAATCAGCCGGGTTGGCTGGATAGATCTGGTTCGCAGGCGAGGGATCGTTAGTCACGCCGCAAAGAGCGTTAACCCCGGTGCCGATACCCCAATTCGAGGGATTGTCACGAACGCGTTCGAGGCGAATGATTGCGTTGGGATGCACGTCTTGGCAACTGGACGGCGCCTGCACACTCGTTGGCAGTGCCAGCAAAGGCTCGCTAGTGCCGTACTGTGCGCCGGACAGGCCGTTCATGGGATAGAGATTGCGGCCCGCATACCCATAACTCAGAACTTCGAGAGTCACGTCCTTCCATGTGCCGCAAGGATTGCCATAGGCGGTCTGCACCTCGATCTTGATGAAGCCCTTGATAATGGGCAGACCCGAGGCCGTTGCGTACCCGACCGCGTTGGGAGTGGGCAGCCAGTAACCGTCCGAAGGGCTATAGGCCGTTGCGCCGATCGCGGCACCGGAAGCCGCTAGAGGAACTGGCGGGGTGTTGTAGCCTGCATTGTTGTTGGTCGTCATCTTCGTCAGAAGAAGGGCTGCCGGGCCAGACGTTGGCCAGCTTGCGACAGGCATGGCCAGCGAGGACAAGTCAAAGGGCGCCGTTGAGGTGTCAATGCAGGGTAGATTCGTGATATCGGCGGGGTTGTCCGAAAGCAGAATCTTGAGGCTGGCCTGCGCGAAATAGCGCAGGTTGAGAACGGTCGGGTTTTCGGCGCCCGTTGCCAATGGCCGCCGGATCAAGTCCACCGGCTGCGTCGCGCCGCCACCGAGCAAAACGATGCCGAGATTCAGAGCCTTAGCGCCAGTGGCGCCATTGCGCAAATTGCCGGCATAGTTGGTCGCACCGAGAGAGATGCTTGTCCAGTTGGGATTCACTGCCGAGCCGATCGTACCCACGAGGCTGCCCTCCGTGTAGGCGAGAGCGCGGTAAGAAGCAGTGCCGGGTGAAGTGGTGATGTTCACGGGCCCGGCGTAGGATCCAGTCGTTGTTGGGTAACCGTTCGAGAGGTTGGTGCGAATGACATCCTTGACGGCGGTGACGCGGTCAGCAAGCGTTAGTGAGCCGCCTGCTGCCAAAAACAAGTTGCCGTTGGAGTGCGTGCGGCCGCCAAAATTGAAGTTGGGACCTGGGAAGAAGCTGAGGTCGGTATCCGAAAAGACGCCAAATTGGAACATGGGAATGCCGACGGTTTGCGTGGTGCGCTGTAGCTTCACTTCGCTGTTATTCGCCGTGCGCGCCGTCACCAACAGCGTGTACTGCGTGGCTAATGCAGTCATACCCTGATAGGCGCCGGATTGAACCTGAGTGTAAGTGGCCAGAGGATTCCCGTTCCCGTCCTTGGCGTAGTTAATCTGGTAACCGGAAGTTCCGTCATACCGCAGATACTGGATACCGGGAATAGCCGGAGGCGTCGTTGCAATGGCATTGATCTGGGCAGCCGAAGGCGAGTAATTGGTATCGAATAGCGTGCCCAAGTCCGCAGTGATCTTCTCCATGCCCGCTTCTGACGCGTAGAAAGCGCGGCTGTAATCGTTATTGACTCCGTTCAGCTTCTGACCCGAAGTGATAAGCAAGATGAAGCCGACCAGCAGGCTGGACATCAGCATCATGAGCAGCAGGGTCGTGAGAAGGGCGATGCCCGAATCGCGTCGCATCGACTGTTTTACGGCTTTCATGGTTGTACTCCTCATTATTTATACCGGTTTACGTAGGCCATGCTGCGGAGGCTGACCTGCGTCATGAAATTCTCGCGCAGAAAAGTATGGTTCTGTGCCCAAGCGCTGGTGGAACGCGCCCCGAGGATGATGTCGACGGAGCGGATCTGGCTTTCCGACTGGCCCGTGGGGATGCTGGGCTGGCCCGAAGGGTTGGTGACGCCATCGACGAAGTTGTACTTGAACTGAAGGTTCTCGATCGTTTCGCCGACAGGCACGCCGGGATTGTAGTTGACGCGGCGAATCAGGCGAACCTGCCCCGGAACGGCAATATTGTCTAAATAGTACGTAATCATCCAGATCCGCGTGGCTGTCGTCGGCGGAAAAGTGCCGTTCGGAACGCCCGCGTTGGTTGTGTTTTCGAGCTGGATCATCGTGCCCTGCGGGTCGGTGCGGGCATTTAGGTTCAAGCCATCGCCTCCAGCGAACGTGAGGGTCTGGCCTGATACGCTGGTCACTTCCTGAATGGCGTTACCTAAGGCGTTGCTAAACATGATTAGGTCGCCTGGGTTGATCTGAACGCCCGTGGGAGAAAACAAGATGCAGGTGGAATCAAAGGTCACGGTTTGTCCGTTATTGGTGATGCTTCCGGCAGGGCAGCCTGGATTGGCGCCCAGCGGAGGTTCATTGATCATTCTGGAATTGAGAGCCAGGGTGTTGTCCACGTAAAGCATGGTGATGAGGTCGGTATTCGCTCCTGCCGTGGAGTCCGGACTGGTGATTGGGGGGCCAAGTTGCCAGCCGGGTTCCACGGCATTAAGACTCACGTTGCACACGGGAAAAGTCAGCCCACCCGTTAGATTGGGGCGGTTAATCGGCGCGCCGCCGCTCCCGAGACAATTCGCGGGGCCCGGCGTATAAGGAACTGGAATACCAGCCGTGGGGATCCCCGTGCCCGCCTGAATGAGGTCCTGCTGTAGGAGGTTCACACCGGCACGAAGATTATCCGAAAGATCGGACTTGAGAGTGACGCTCTGGTTGGTATTCGTGGCGTCCTTGAACGCCAGCATGGTCGCGGCCAGGGCAACAAGAGTAATGCCCAAGGCCACCATCAACTCTATGAGTGTGAATCCAGACTGTTTCTTCATGGTGAGTTTTTCTCCCGCCATCCTCACGCAAATGCCGAGATATAGCTGATGAGCGTATAAGTGCTCTGAATACGGCCGAACCGGTAATTGATGGTAATGGTGATCTGCCGGAGATTTGTTTCTCCCACAACGGCAGTAATGGCGATCGTTCGAGTCATAACAGAATTCAGATTGACCACCGTGTCGTCGGCCGTGCCCAGGATGCCGTCGGCACCGGGTCCGATGATGATGGTATCCGGAAGTAGCGCGTTGTCGTCCGCGGTACCAACCAGCCCGTCCGGGCCGGGGTCGAGTAAAGGCCGGGGACCGTCTATGAACACGCCGCCGGTGGACACATTCTGAATTTGCGCCCAGGTCAAGACCTTTGTGTCTCGCGCCGTGAAGATCGTTTCCACGGCCTCTTCGGCTTTCTTTTCCGCGATATAGTTATATTGCGACAGGCTGGAAAACATGATGCCTTGTGCGTACACAGCTGCCAGGGAAAGCACGCCGAACGAGAGGATGACAATCGAAATCATCGCCTCGATCAGCGTGAAGCCGGCGGGATGCCGAGAGATTTTGCGTTGTTGTTTCATATAATCTATCCCCCTATTGCAGCCAGCTCGAGCCATTCCAGTAGTAAGCGCGGACACGGCCAGTGGCGCCAAAAACGGTGATGGCGCGCGCCGTGTTGGGTTTTCCAACGACTCCGATAAAGATGGAAGCGTTCACCGGGCTGTTATTCGTCACCTGATAGAGACTCGCCGCAGACTGGGACGAACCGGCAAGCGCGCCGGAGGTCGTGAACATCACCGACCACGCTCCGCCACCGCCGGGCTGTTGCAAGTTGATGGCAGTACCGTTGCCGAAACCCATGGGTGTGTCTGGCAGAGCGGGAAACACGTAGTAAGTCAAACTGCCGGAGGCGTTGTCATTCAAATACACCGGAGTAATGGGCGTAGGTGCCGCTTCGCCTGGCAAGGTCAAGAGAGTGAGCTGTATCTGGTTGGGCTGGACGAATTGCACTTGCACATTACGCCGCTTGGCGATGGCAAGTTGGCGCGCTTGCCGAAGCTGCGATACCACCGCGTCCATCGCGGCGTTGGCCCGGGCATTTTGCGTAGTGCTCATCGTGTTGATGACGGCGAAGGCCATCACAACGAAAGCGAGCATTACGACAATCACCATCTCTAGTAGAGAAAACCCGTTGTCAGCCCTGTTCGTGCGTTTGCTCATCCCGGAACTCCTCAAATTGCCTCCGGCCACCTGCCCGGTGCTGAGGAAGGTGCACGTACCACACCAGTGTGGATGGTCATTTAACTATCTTATTTTGTGTAGTTTATAAGGTATTTGAGTTCTGCGCAGATTCGGCAGAATGGCGGACGGTAACAAAACGTTACAGGTCGCCACCTGCGAAACAGAGGGATACTCAGGCCGCGATGAGCCATCCGCCGCCGAACAGAAGCCCTGGCCCGAGCGAGGCCATGAAGATTGGGCCATATTTCCCAGGGTGATTACTGCGAGCGGATTGCAAGACGGTGTCCAGGGCAACTCCGCATGTCGATGAGCCGAGATTCCCGAACGTTTGGGCCACGAGGGGAAACTTGTCATCGGGCAGCCCTAACTGCTTAGCTAGAAGCCTGACAAGACGGGGATTGGGCTGATGAGTCGCCAAACCTAGTAATGATGACCTGGAGATGCCGCTGCGGAGTTCGGCTTCCCGCACCACCTTCTCAAGCCTGGTGATCGCGGCGCGGGAAAGCGCCTCGCCATCAAAGTGGGCGTCGAGGTTCCCATCCGCGGATTGAGCCACGCGTATGGCACCGGCATACTGGCCGGCACATCCGAAGAAAAATTCGCCGAGTGTGTAGGCGTGTTGCGGTACGATGCCGGCCGTTGCGCACAAGAGAAACGCGCTGGCGCCGTCGCCGAACAAGCCGCCGAATTCTCCGGCCACGCGGCCCGGCGTAAAGATCCGGCTATGGACGTCGGAGCTGACAACAACAATGGTGCGGGCCGGTCCAGCAGCGATGAGCGCTTGGGCGACAGCAAAACCATTTAGCAGGCCGAGGCACGCGCCACCGACATCGAGCGCTCCGCAGTTTTCGCGAGCGAGGAGGTGGGAGTGAAGCTGCGCAGCGAGAGAAGGATAGCCACGGTGCGTTTCGCTGGTCGCGATGATCCAATCGAGTTGTTGAGCGCCACACGCAGCCGAATGCAGGGCTTGCTGCGCTGCGCGTGCGCCAAGCGTAAGTTCATTCTCGCCTTCGGCGGCATAGGCCACTGATTCGATTCCGGCACGGAGACGAAGTTTGCCGTCGGGCATGCCGAAAGCCTTGTCGATCTCGCCGGAAGGAATCGCGCGAGAGCCGACGACCGCGCACGAACTTGCAATGATTACGGGAGCGCGTGCGGTGGCTTGCTTTGCGTCAGAGGAGTCAGCGGCAAGAGAGTGGCCTTCTGCTTGCGCTCCCTGGAAAGCCTGGAAAATGCTTTCAAAAGAGGAAGTGTGTTCCGTGAGGTATGCACCCAAATCATTCACGCCGCTTGCGGATTCCAATCCGCGAAGAAAGCTGACCCAGCCCATGGAATCAAGCACGCCTGTTTCGATGAGATCCTGCGCGGAATCGGGGATCGACGTTTGTGAACCGGCTTCCCGGCGAAAGCACTCTTCGACAAGGGGTCGCCAGCGATTTTCATCCTGGAGCGGCGCCATCAAAACTCCTCGAGCCATTCCTGTTTTGGCAGCGGGAATAGGGTGTCCAGCATAAGCCAGCAGAGATCATGATAGGGCCGCGTAAGACCGAGCCGGATAAAATGATACGGGCAAGACAAAATCTTGTAATGAAATTGGGAATTTAAAAATTGCTCAAGGCGGGCAACGCGATTCGCGCCTCTATCCTCGGCCCGTGCGGCGTCGATGAAATCGCGCCAATCGCGGTCCACGACCGGCAGATCGCGCAAGACTTCCCCAGAAGAAAGAACGAGCGTGGCGCGAAGTTCGTTGGCACGAAGCTCGAGGCGCAGATTTCGCGTCTCTGTTCCGCAAATGGAGCGCTTTGGCTCGAGAGGCATTGCGAAAAGTCCACTTCCGTTCCTATTTTCATGGAGAACGCAGCGAAATAGTTCCGGCAAAGATCCTGCGAACTCAGCCTTTCGGAGGTAGGTGACGACTTCCGGCTCGGGAACGGCGGAATCCTTTTGAAAACCGCGTGTCGAAACGCGATCTTCGATGTGCGGCTTGGCGCCGGAAAACGGAGCGAGATCGCATTGCAGCACGTCGCCGCGATGAAAGGGAAAATGCAACCAACTGTTGGCGGTCGCGGAAACAGGACGAACCGATCGAATTTTTTCCTTCTCCCGCTGCAAACCGATGACGCAGAACGCCGGCCCCATGCGGGTGATTTCCGTGATGAGAAGCTTGGTCATGGCACGGAGGGCGGCTTCTTGCGGCGCGTCTTCGAAGATTTCGTACGGGCTGCGACGAGGTGGCGAATCTCAACGCTATGGCCTTGCGCTCGCCAATGAGCGGCGAGTAGATCGGCGACAAGGCGGCGGTGACATTTCTCCGGGCCAGGTTCGGAACAAAGTAACGCTGCTCGTGCAGGCCATGTGCTTGCGTTGAGCACTTGCGGGATTCCGCGTTCTTGCATCAGCCTCAGGAAACCCGCTTCGTAAGCAGGCCAGTCCTTGGTTTCGCGATAGGTTTTGAGCAATTCGGGCGTGGGGGCAAGCTGGAGTTCATGGGAATAGCCAATGCGCGCGACTTTTTCCAGAAAATAGGCGAGGTCGGGGTGCTTTGCGAAACCGGAGAGCTGACCCTCGCGATGCTGGCGGATATCGATCACTTTTGCGACTTGCGCAGCTTCAAGAAGTTGAAAAAATTCCTCAGCCGTTTTTCCCGCGAAACCGATGGTGCAAAGAAGAATATCCATAAGATCAAAAATACTCGATGGCTTCGGCGGAAGCGCGGAAGGCAAACTCCTTGGCTTGGAGCCGGAGCGCGTCCTTGAGGGCTGCTTCACGTTCGGATACAAAGAGCGAGCCGCTGTCAAAGGCGGCGAGGTCGTTTAATTTGAGGAGGCGATCCTCGGCATCGCGCTGCGACTCCAGCTCTCCACCGCGACGGATGTGCAAGGGCGTAACGCCGCGTTCGAGCAGCGCGGGACAAATCATCAGGAAACGGTGGCACTGCAGGGGATCCTCTTCTGCGCACATCAAAGCAATGTTCGACGCGCGGGACAACTCCAGCGCTCGATCAATCCCGGCGCGAAAATCCGCGGCCTTGCGGCGTTCTTCGTAGCTCACGAGACCATCTGGGTGATAGGCGCGCGGGTCCGCAGGCCGGCCTCCGAGCACCTCACCCAAAGACTCGTACTGGATTCCCGCGGAGGCCAGGCAAGCTTCGAGTGGCTCGCGGTTGAATTGCGGAAACCGCAAGCTGCCGGGACGGCTGCGGACATCGCAAACAACTTTTACTTTATGAGTAATTAATTGTTGCAGGAATTCGTCCAGCTCAAGACTCGAATGTCCGACGGTGAAGAGAGACGAGTTCGAGGGCGGCGTTGGCATCATGGGAAGTTCACTAAGCGGGCCGCACGTATTCTGCCGAAAGGCGGCGAAGTCGGCAAGAGCGAGACGAAGACGGGAGAGGAATTGTGATTTTGCGACCAGCGCGCAGGCAAGCCTGAAAGAGGCCACGTCATTCAGGCTGCGGTAGAAAGCCTTGTCCATCCGCCGCCAATAAATCCGAACAAATGCGCCCGGTGTAGGGTTTGTGCATTTCCAAATGTTGGGAAAATCGCTCAAAGGGCGCGATGGAGGAAAAGCGCCGCCAGGCGTTTCGGCGCGGCTGCAACTTACGTTCTAAAGGTGAGCTAGTCCATTCTACTTGCGGCTAGTTTTGGCAAGCAGCCTGAGCATTTCCAGATAGAGCCAAACCATCGTGACCATCAGACCAAACGCCCCGTACCACTCCATGTATTTCGGAGCGCCTCCGCGCACGCCGGTCTCGATCATGTCGAAATCGAGAACGAGATTCAGAGCGGCGATGACGACAACGAACAGGCTGAAAGCGATGCCCCAGGGGCCGCTGCCGTTGATCGCCGGAACTTGAATGTGAAAGAAGGAGCCCAGCACCATTTCGATTATGTAGAAGACAGCGATGCCGCCGGTCGCCGCAATCACACCAATCTTGAAACCTTGCGTGGCGCGGATCATGCCGCTTTTGTAAGCGAGGAGCATGACGAAGAGCGTGCCGAGCGTGAGGCCTACGGCCTGGATGGCGATACCGTGATACGTTTTTTCGAAGACAGCGGAGATGCCTCCGAGAGCCAAGCCTTCAAGCAAGGCGTAGAGCGGTGCCGTGAAAGGCGACCAGGTTTTCTTGAAAATAGTTACCAGCGCGACGACGAAGCCGCCAACGAGGCCACCGATCATCCACGGTATAGCAGCTTCCGGCGATTCCGAGTGCGAAAGTCCCCAGGTCCATGCGGCGGTCGCGACGGTGCAGAGAAGGAGCAAGCCGGTTTTATTGACCGTGCCTTGCAGCGTCATGGCATCGCCGATCGCGACTTGCCCTTTGAAAGCTTTCTCGTTTAGAGCTGGATTAGACGTGCGCATCAAACTTGCCATGAACAGCCTCCGCAATCGTGCAAATTCAAGTTTACTCTGTCTTGATTGACAAATCCAAACGGCGCGATTTTACGCGAAGACGTCGATCAAGCTTGTTTTTGCCCATCGGCGATTTGGCCTTGGACCTGCGCTCGGAACTCTAGCGGATGCGCAATTTTGTCGAACGTTTCGGGAGTTCCGCCAGTGCCCCGAATAATGACCGTGCCGTAGCCCAGCACGCGTCCCATCGCCGGCTCTTCCACGACGACGCTTTCAATTCTCGACAAGAGTAGCTCGAGCGTGCGGCGGCTCGCCAAGCCGGTCTTTACGATCACTCGCTTGTTGGTTAGCGCCATTACGGTGGCGCTTCGCTTGATGAGGCCGACACCCAAAAGAATCGCTGCGACGAAGAAAGCCGCCAGGGCGAGCCAAATCAAAATGTTGGAGTGAGATTCGCCGCTGTGCCTGGTGTTCCAGGAAAAAACGAGAAGCGCCAAGCCCGCGAGGACGAAAAACGCCGTAAGACCGACGTGGCCGAGCATGACAATCCAATGCAGCTTGGTCTGATATTGCAACGTTTCGCCGGGGATGAGGTGTTTCTCAATGTAGCTCAAAGCGGCTCCTCAAGAGCGTGCGCCACCATTCGCAACTGAGAATGCTGTCGCGGATTATAACTGGGATCGGCAACTCCTAGAACACCAGCACGAAAAACTGTGGTCAGATTATTTGGTAGCGCTAACGGGAATCGAACCCGTATTTCGGCCTTGAAAGGGCCGCGTGCTAACCGTTGCACCATAGCGCCACATTTTGCAGGGTGTGTAACCTCTCTAGAATAAGAGAAATCCGGAGAATGGACAAGCGGCTGAAGACGAAACCCGAAAAACGAAATTAGCAAAGTCGCATCCAGGGGGCGGAGCGAGTTTCCGATTTCGATCAGTTCTGGCGGTCTTGGAATTCTTCGTGCCAGGCCATTTGGATGGCTTCGAGTTTGCTTTCGTTGGAGGCCGCCGGATCGCCAGAAAAATTGGGGAGTTCGGTGATCCATTTGTGCATGTCTGTGAAGCGAACGGTGAGCGGATCAGTGTCCGGAAATTTATCGGTCAGAGCGATGGCGATGTCTTCGATGTGGTCCCAACCGAATTTTGGCGGCATGTGAAGCTCCTTGGGATAAAGAGTGACCGGCAACTCGTGACTCGTAGGAAAACTCAGACAACTCCTACGCATGAGTTACAGAAAACGAAATTCGAAATGCGAAAAAAACAACACAGGTTACGAAACGCGAATCTCGAAACACCCGTCACCAGTCACTAGTCACGGCCTTTTAGTGATCGGCTTCTTTGGCGTAGTTTTTGTTCCACTCGGGAATTTCCACGACGATGTCGGTGGTGCCATCGGGAACGGTTTGGCAGCCGAGGCGCGACTTGGGCGTGATGCCGGGGGCCATGTCGAGTTCGTCGAGTTCGGCATCGGTGGCTTCGTTGCAGGACTCGAGGCCTTGCTTGACGATGACATGGCAAGTCGAGCAGGCGCATACGCCTCCGCAAGCGTGGTCCAAGCCGGCTTTGATGCCCTCGGAAATGTCGAGAATGCTGCCTGGAAGGCCGTTGTGGCCGTAGGGCATTTTCGTTGGGTCGACTTCGATGGTTTTGCCGCTGGGAAGAAATGTGACCTTGTATTTCTTCGTGGCGGGCGTGTATTTGACTTCTTCGATGTAGGGATTGCTTCCGCCCATTTTTTGTTCACCCCATTCTACGCGATTGCCTTAAACCGTTGCCGTTTGACGATCCTGATTGTGGGGCGCAGCATGCTGCGTCCTGCAAAGAGAGCCCTTACAAACGTTAGACTGGCACGCCATGCCGTGCCCCTACACTTCGGCTAGCTTGCGGCCTTGGAGCGCGCTGGTTACCGCGCTGTTCATCAGTAATTCCGCAAGGTGCTCCGTTGCGTGATTTAGGTCGTCGATGCGTTTGCGGATTAGCTTGTAGTCCGCGCTCACAGCGGCCTCTTTGAGGCCTGCGATTGCCGCATCAATCTTGGCGCGCTCTTCGGTTGGCAAGTTTACCGATTGCTCGTTGGCGAGGGCTTTCGCGGTGGCTGCGAGGATTGATTCGGATTCGGTGCGTGCCTCGATGACCTGGCGCTCAGCGAAATCCTGCTCGGCATATTCGATGGATTCCTCGAGCATGCGCTCGATTTCGTTGTCGCTGATGCCGTAGCTTGGCTGGACTTCAATGGTGCGCTGCTCGCCGGTGCGAAGATCTTTTGCGCCGACTTGCAGGATGCCGTTGGCGTCGATTAAAAACTTCACTTCGATGCGCGGCAGCCCGGCGGGAGCGGGCGAAGTCTTTAGAGTGAAGCGGGCAAGCGAGCGGCAATCCTTCGCGAGTTCGCGTTCGCCCTGGAGGACGTGAACTTCGATTCCGGTCTGGTTGTCGACGCCTGTCGTATAAAGCTCTTGCGCACTCGCAGGGATTGTGGAGTTGCGCGGGATAATTTTCGCGACGGCACCGCCGTAGGTTTCGATGCCGAGTGAAAGCGGAGTGACGTCGAGCAGAAGCATGTTTGTGACGCCGCGGTCGAGAATGTTGGCCTGCACGGCCGCGCCAAGCGCGACAACCTCGTCGGGATTCAGTTCGGTGTGCGGCTTGCGGTCAAAAAATTCCTGAACGGTGCGGCGGATCAGCGGTGTGCGGGTGGCGCCACCGACGAGGACAACTTCTTCGATGTCCGTTGGTTTGAGTTGGGCGTCGGCGAGCGCTAGTTTCATTGGACCCATGGTGCGGTCGACGACCGGGCGGATCAGCGCGTCCAGTGCGCCGCGAGTGAATTCATGGACGAAGAAGGCTCCATTGGGCAGCGGGAAACGCAGCGTCGCGGACTCGGATTCCGAGAGTTGGTGCTTGATGGCGATAAGGGCTTTGCGCAGCTCTTGCGCGAGTTCGCCGTGCGGCGAGAAATCGATTTCGTCCTCTTGAAGAATTTGTTCATGAACGAAGGCCTGGAGCAGGTTGTCGATATCGTCGCCGCCGAGGTGCGTGTCCCCGTTGGTCGAGAGGACTTGATAGATGTCGCCTTCGGCGGTGGAAATGAGTTTTAGGACGGAGATATCGAACGTGCCGCCGCCGAGATCGTAGACCGCTACGCGGCCGCGCTGTTTTTCGTGGAGACCATACGCCAGCGCGGCGGCGGTTGGTTCGTTTACGAGGCGGAGAACTTCGAGCCCCGCAATTTTGCCAGCGTCTTTGGTGGCTTGGCGCTGGGCGTCGTTGAAATAGGCGGGGACGGTGATGACGGCACGGTCGACTGTTTCGCAGAAAGATGCTTCGGCCCAACTTTTCAGTTCGCGCAGGATGAACGCGGAAATTTCTGGAGGAGTGAATATTTTGTCGCCGAGCATGACGCGGATAACGTTTTTGCTTGCGGGATCGATGCGAAATGGAAAAAGTTTTAGTTCGCTCTGAACATCTGCAGGACCGCGTCCCATCAAACGCTTGACGGAGTAGATGGTACGTTCAGGCTGCGTGAGCAGCCGGTTGCGTGCGGCTTCTCCAACTATGATGCTGCCATCAGAATCGAGACTCACGACCGACGGACACAACGTGCTGCCGTACGGGCCGGGAATACACTTCGGCTGACTCGTCTGCGCGTCAATGTATGCAACGAGACTGTTCGTGGTGCCGAGATCGATGCCAACGATGCGTCCCATTCTACTTTTCTATGCCTCCCCTAATTCTTTGGCCACATTGACAACCAAATTGCGAATGTACGAGCGGCGATTGAGCAATTCGTTCAGACGGGTCATGATTTTCTTGCGCGTGGCATCGTCCGCGTTTGCGTCAACTCCGGCGTCCCAATCACGGGCTGTCGTTTGAAGATGAGTATCGACTTCGCCTAGTTTTTCACCGAGACTTTTCTCGGCCGTTTCGAGGCGCGACTTCAACGCGGCCAGATCGCCGCCGGAAGACTTCGCTTCGCGTAGCTCGTCGAGCGATTCGTTCAGCTCGAAGACTTCCTCGAGCAGTTCGGGCGGAGCTTGCTGCTTGTGCTCGCCTTCCTTGCGCATGTTTTCAATGCCCAGCAAATATTCGACGCGGGCCACGGGATCGCGCAGGGTACGGTAGGCGTCGTTCAGCTCGGAGCTGCGCCGCAAGGAAAGTTCGCGTTCTTGCTCCGTGGCGTTCACGAAATTATCGGGATGCAACTTCCAGCTTAGTTGCAGGAATTTTTGCTCAAGTGCGCTCATTTCAATCCACAGCTTGCGCGGCATTTCAAAGAGCGCGAAATAATCTGTGTTGCCGGCGATCTGCTGGAGCTTGCCGCAGCTTGGGCAGAAATGGGTACCTTGGGCGCGCTCGTGGCAGTTCCAGCAAACAAGCGGTGGATTCGTTGTTGGCGCAGCTTGTGTCATTTTTGGATATCCGACAAATTTAGTCCGAGTCGATGGAGAGCACAAAAAAAGTGGCTGGCTGGTGCGGCTGCCAACCACTTGTCAGAGTCGCGTGTTGAATTCCCCCGCCGGACACAAACGAAAATCGAAGAGCACAGGCAAGAGTGCCGGTGCTACTTTCAGGCCGTAAACGAGCTGCCGCAGCCGCAGTTTCTGGCGGCGTTGGGATTTTGAAAGACGAAACCCTGGCGCATCAGCGTTTCTTCGTACTCTAGCGTTGTGCCGTTTAGATAGAGAAAACTTTTTGGGTCCACGAAAAGACGGGCGCCGTGCTCTTCAAAAATCTTGTCGCGGTCGCGGGATTGCGTGTCCAGGCGCATGGCGTAGGACAGCCCGGAGCAGCCGCCGCCTTGTATTCCGACTCGCAGGCCGCCCTTTTCAGGCGAGACGCCTTCCTTCTCCAGGAGCTCGCGGATTTTTTTTGCGGCGCGCTCGCTCAGGTGGATCTTCGCGATGGTTGGGTTGGCGACTTCTGTTGCCATGATCTAAAACTCCATGAGCACGAACGGATTAAATCTTGCCAAGTCCCGCAGAAGGGCACGATTTATCGTGCCCCTACAAATACAGGGCACGCGGCTCGACCGAGCGAAAAGACAAACTTAGTGCGCGGCCTTTTCCGCAACCGGTGCTTCGATGCCGTGCTTTTTCTTCCAGTCGCCGATGGCCGCCTTGATGGCGTCTTCGGCAAGCACGGAGCAGTGAATCTTCACCGGCGGGAGCGAAAGCTCGCGCACGATGTCCGTGTTCTTGATCGAGAGCGCTTCCTCGACCGTTTTGCCTTTGACCCACTCGGTGGCGAGCGAGGAGCTGGCAATCGCCGAGCCGCAGCCGAAGGTCTTAAACTTGGCTTCTTCAATGACCTGCGTATCGGGATTGATCTTCATCTGCAGCTTCATCACGTCGCCGCACTCGGGAGCGCCAACGAGACCCGTTCCGACATTGGGGTCTTCCTTCGGCAAGCTTCCGACGTTGCGCGGATTGTTGTAGTGTTCTACGACCTTATCGCTATATGCCATTAGCTGTTGCTCCTTGCCAAATTGACGAGATTTCCAAAGCCTGCGCTCTTCACGGCCTTTTCGGTTAGGGAAACGTTGGGGACGGATGCCGAGCGCCCCGCAGTAAGCTGGCGAAGCGCGTCTTTGATAAACTCGGCGCCGACGCCAATCATTTTCAAAAAGGCGCGAACCTGTTGCAGTTCGTGAAAAGAGCGCTCGCCTGCGGCGGGAGCCTCTTCGCCTTCTTCATAGGGTACAAACGTCACTCGAAAAGCGGCTCCTGTGCCACCGATTGAGCGGTGAATTCGGATTGTTCCTTCGTTTGCCATCGCTATTCCTTCTCTTCTTGAGATCTTGTCCTGCCTAAACCTTTAGATGCAGGTTTTAAGCGGTTTGCCACTTCATCTTGGAGATGTCGATGCCTTCCTTAGCCATCTCGTAAAGCGGCGAAAGCTCGCGCAGTTTAGTGACGACCTGGACCATCTTATCGATCACGTAGTCGACTTCCTCCTGCGTGTTAAAACGGCCGAGGCCGAAGCGGATCGAGGTGTGCGCCAAGTCTTCTCCAACGCCGAGCGCCTTGAGGACGTAGCTGGGTTCCAGAGTAGCGGAAGTGCAAGCCGAACCGCTCGATACCGCAATGTCGTTGATGCCCATCAAGAGCGATTCGCCCTCGACGTAAGCGAAGCTCATATTCAAATTGTTCGGCAGGCGATGCTCCAGCGAGCCGTTGATATAGACCTCATCAAGCTTGGCTTCGAGACCCTTCTTGAGGCGGTCACGCAGAGCCCCCAACCGGGCGCCCTCTGCCTGCATTTCCTGCTGACAAAGTTCACAAGCTTTGCCGAGGCCGACGATGCCCGGCACGTTCAGGGTGCCGGAGCGCATGCCGCGCTCGTGGCCACCACCATCGATGATGGCCGAGAGCTGCACGCGCGGATTGCGCCGGCGAACATAGAGGGCGCCTACGCCCTTCGGACCATAAATCTTGTGGCCGCTGATGGCCAGCAGGTCGATGTTGTCTTTCTGGACGTCGACCGGTATTTTTCCAACGGCTTGCACGCCGTCCACGGCAAAGAAAATACCGTGTTCTTTGGCGATTTTGCCGATTTCGGCGATGGGATTGATCACGCCAATCTCATTGTTGGCGTACATGATGGTGATCAGGATGGTGGTCGGCCGGATAGCGGCTTTCAAATCCTCGAGGCTGACGCGCCCATCCTTCTGAACGGGCAAATAGGTGACTTCAAAGCCGTCTTTTTCCAGGCGCTTGCAGGTATCCAGCACAGCTTTGTGTTCGATGGACTGGGTGATGATGTGATTGCCCTTCTCCCGGAACATCTCAGCGATGCCCTTGATCATCAGGTTGTCGGATTCCGTGGCGCCGCTCGTGAAAATGATCTCTTTCGGCGTAGCCCCAATCAGCGAGCCGATCTGCTGACGCGCGATTTCGACGGCTTCCTCGCCGGCCCAACCGAAGCTATGATTGCGGCTGGCGGCATTCCCGAATTTCTCCGTGAAATACGGCAGCATTGCTTCGACGACGCGCGGGTCAACCGGCGTGGTCGCGTGGTTGTCCATGTAAATCGGCAGCTTGACGGCCATTTCCTTCATCTCCTAACTCGAACTCATGTGCGAACCCGAACGTATCGGGCTCGACAAGGCGACAAGCGCGGGCTCATTCGGGTCCTCGCTCATCTGCGCAATCGTTACCGTGCTCAAAACTCCCAAAATGCTCTCATTCACCTTGCGGAGCGGCTCGCGAACCGAGCATTTCTCCGTGGTTTCGCAATTCCCGTGGCTCGTCACGCACGATGTGATGAGCACTGGGCCATCAATGGCCGAGATCACGTCTAACGCACTTACTTGCGCGGGGTCTTTCGCCAGTTGATATCCCCCCGTGGACCCATGTTTCGCGGCGACGACGCCTTCGCGGGCCAAGCGCTGCAGCACTTTGGCCATCAGGGTGACCGAAATGCCGTACTCTTCTGCGATTTCGTTCGCGCTGCATGCATGTTCTTGCCGGTGCATGGCCAAGTGCTTGACGGCGATCAGGCCATAATCGGCTTTCTTGGAAAGCTTAAACATTTCTCACTCTGGTTCCTGCCCCCGCAGGATATGCGACTGATTCAGTCGCAATCAGAGGATACTCTGTTTCTCGCGCCAAGTCAAACGAACGGCCTCGCGACTGCCTCCAAACCCTTTATTTCGTGCGGCTTATAATAAGACTAATTTAGTCGGATTTGCCAGCGATTTGTGGCGAACGGTCGTATCCAGCACTGAACGGCCTTCTGCGACGGCCCAACGGTAATTCGGTCTACACCTTCCCAAGCCGTGATAGGCTAGCCGTTGAAACTATGACAGAAATAATCAGAGGCAAGGCCCCTTCCCGACGTAGCTTGAGCTCGCGAAGCGTTTGGCTCGTCCTTCTCTTCGCCCACTTCGGACCTATCGGTTGCTCCCAATCGGCGCAAACCTCGGTTATTGAGCATCGCATTGACCCTTTCCCTTCCCCAGCTTCAACCGATGGCAAAACATTCATCCTTGTGGGCGCAGGCGACATCGCAAGCTGCAAGGACCCGGAAGGTGCCCACGCCACGGCCAAGCTCCTCGAACGGATTCCAGGGACAGTCTTTGCTGCCGGGGATCTTGCGTATGAACGAGGCAACCTTGCCGAATTTCAGAATTGCTACGACCCAACCTGGGGAGAGTTTAAGGGCCGCACAAAACCTGCCTTGGGCAACCACGAGTACGTCGACCCGACGGCGCACGGTTATTTTGGATACTGGGGCGCGCGGGCGGGACCCGCGGGAAAGGGATATTACAGCTACGACCTCGGTTCATGGCACATCGTCGCTCTCAATACGAATTGCTATTCGAAGATTTTGGGTGGTTGTGATGTGGGTTCGCCCGAGGAGACGTGGCTGCGCAAAGATCTTGCAGAGCATCCTGACTCTTGCGTTCTGGCTTACGGGCATCACGCGCTGTTCAGCAGCGGCGTGTTCAGGAGTCACGCCATCCACCCGGAGCTGAAAGAGCTTTGGCGGGATCTGTACTCTGCGCGCGCTGCACTGGTCCTGGCCGGTCATGAACATTCCTACGAGCGCTTTGCGCCGCAGGACCCTGAGGGCCACGCCGAGCCAGTCAACGGAATTCGCGAGATTGTGGTTGGAACGGGCGGACGCAGCCACGATCCGTTGGGCTTTGCGCTGGCCAACAGTGAAGTCCGCAACACGGATACTTTTGGCGTCATTAAACTGACACTCACGCCGGGCCACTACACTTGGGAATTCATTCCGGAAGAGGGCAAGACGTTCACTGACTCGGGCTCTGGCGAATGCTCCCATCACTCAGCCCCTGCGAGCTAGCTTCATTCTGGCTTGAGAATTTTGTGCGTTTAGTTTGATGCGGGGCAAGCCCCGCCAACCGACGCAGCCTGGACCAGTTTCTGAACGGCCGGCACTGGCACCAGCAAGAGTTGTCCCTTGGGCTTTTCCAACTGTTGAAGGACCGCAAGCTGCTGCGTCTTCCAATCCTCCGGCGCTCGTTGTCCTTTGGCGAGGAAATCCAAAGCCGCGAGGCCCACAGATCCCAACGTCGAAAGATCCTGCGAAGTAGCGGAGACTTCCTTCGCCAAGAAGGATCGCTGGGCCAGAGGCTGAAGCTTGGCGTCGTTATCGCGCCAGGCGGTGAACTGCGCGCGCAGACTTGCGTCTGCGGCAGGATCATGGCAGGAAACCGCGATGAACTTGTCGACCAATTCCCCGAAATGACGGGCCGCCGCACTTTCGGGGGCCACCGCGTCGACGACGCGATTCAGCGGCGTCGCGCTCGTGGGCTCGGCGGTTGCAGTTTGTTCCCGCGTGTAGTCTTTCACCGGTTCGACGCCGTTTGCAAGCGTCTTGAGCGCGGCAAATTCTTCCGGACTGCTCGGGCCGGCAATCCGCTGCAGCATCTGGCGATAATACGTCTTGTGCGTCAGGCCGAGCCACTCCAGGCGTTGGCTCTCAGCTTCCATGCGTGTATACATGGAAGCGGGATCGGTGACTCCCTGCGGCGACCATAGGCGCTCCGCGATCGCAGCGTTCCGCGGCCAAATGCGCGAATCGATATTCTCCGCATCGACGTACTCCGACCACATACACGATTCTCCGCCGAGGATTCGCGCCTTTTCTTCCGGAGTGAGATTCGCCGCGGCGCCGCTCAGCGGGTCAACTGCATAGTGGCGCGCCGCAGACCATCCGAGATCCAGATAGTAGCCGTTCGAAAGAATGCCGCGAAAGCCCAGCTTCGCCGCTGCCGCGAGGGCGTCCGGTCCGCGCCACGACTGGATGACGATGTCTTTCGGCAGCGTCGGATCGAGAACTTCGTCCCAGCCGACCATGATTTTGCCGTGCTTGGCTACAATCGGCTCGAGGCGCTTATTGAAATAGGATTGCAGCCCTTCATTGTTCTTCAAACCGTGCGACTTGATGAATTCCTGAATTTTTGGGTTGGAGTCCCACTGCTTGCCATTCACTTCGTCGCCGCCCACGTGAAAAAAATGGTCGGGGAAAAGTTTGGCCATTTCTTCGATGAACTGGTCGAGAAATTTGTAGGTTTTCTCGCTTGTGGGATCGAATGCGGGATCGAAAATGCCCCATTTGCTTTCCAATTCGTAAGGGCCGGGCCCGCTGGCGAGTTCCGGATATCCGACAAACCAAGCCGCACTGTGGCCCGGCACGTCGAACTCCGGAACCACGCGGATGCCGTGGTCGCGCGCGTACTCGATCAAGCCCCGGATTTCCTCCTGCGTGTAGTAAAGGCCGTTCGAACCCATCTCCTGAAGCTTCGGAAACTTCTTGCTCTCGACGCGGAAGCCCTGATTGTCCGACAAATGCCAATGAAACACGTTCATCTTCACGGCTTCGAGGCCGTCGATATTCCTTTCGACGACATCGAGAGGCACAAAATGGCGCGCCGAATCGATCATCAGGCCGCGCCAAGGGAAGCGCGGCTTATCGTTGATCGTAACGGCTGGAGCGGCAAATCCATCGGGCGAGACGTCCACCAGTTGAAGAAAAGTTTGCAGGCCATGCAGCGTGCCGAGCGGAGTTGGCGCGGTGAGCTTTGCGCCGGTGGCGCTTACCTCAAGGACATAAGACTCGTCTTCGCCCAGCTCTTGGATTTCTTTGCTTGCGTGGTCCGTGTGAATCACGAGGTTGGCTTTCGAGCCGACGCTGGGTTTCCCGTTCAGAGGAATGCCCGTCTGGCGCGATAGCTGCCGGAGAAAGCGCTCCACCGCGCGGTCAAGCCGCGGCTCCTTGTACCCCGTGAATGCCACGGAGAACGAGGAATCCACGAGCAACCTTCCTGAGCCAATTTGGACGCTCGAAGGAACGGGCATGAGATAGAGCGGACGCTGTTCCTGGGACTTAGCGGATGGAGAAATCATCAGAGCACCCAACAACAGCAAACCAAGACATCGCAATGAGCAGCCAGCAGCCATGTTTTCGTAGCTCCTTCTGGAACGGCAAGCAAGAACAATCCGCAATCGGTTCGCCGACAGACCGGCAACGAGGATACTGTCATAGTCGCTGTCTGGTGCGAAGAGAAAATCTGCCGTCCCAAAAAGTAGTGCCAGTCTTAACGACAAAGTTTGCAAGGCAACAATTTCCCGGCCTGAGTTAGAATAGGAAATTCGATGCCGCACCCATGAAAACCTCTATCGCCATCTATCCCGGGTCGTTCGACCCGGTTACGAACGGCCATCTCGACCTGATCGAGCGCGGCGAAAAAATGTTTGATTTGCTGATCGTCGCGGTCTTGCGAAACGCCGAGAAGCAACCGCTCTTCTCCGTGCAGGAACGAGTCGAGATGCTTCGCGAAGTCACTAAACAATGGAAAGCCGTGGAAGTGGATGTGTTCGACGGCTTGCTTGTGGATTATGCGCGGAAGCGCGGTGCCGGCGTAATTTTGCGCGGCATTCGCGCCGTCTCGGACTACGAATATGAATTGCAGATGGCGCTGATGAACCGGAAACTCGAGCCGAGGCTCGAAACCGTTTTTATGCTGCCGGGACTTTCCTATAGTTATCTCAGCTCGAAATTGGTCCGGGAAATCGCGCGATTGGGAGCGTCGTTGAATGGGCTGGTGCCGCCGATCGTCGAAGAACGCATGCGCGCCAAGTTTCGTGGAACTTCGTAGAATGAGGATTGGCGCTGGGCTCTACCCGCGCAGGAAGCGACAGGCTAAAGCCTGTCCCACAAGGAGAACGCGTGCAACTCACTGAACGCATCAACCGCATACAAATCTCGCCGACAGCAGCGGTCATCGCCGAAGCTGACCGGCTGAAATCGCAGGGCGTGGACATCGCCGACTTCGGCCCGGGCGAGCCGGACTTTCCGACTCCTGACCACATTAAGAAAGCGGCGATTAAGGCGATCGAGGAAAACAAAACTAAGTACACGCCGACAGGCGGAATCATGCCGCTGCGTGAAGCGATTTGCGCTTGGCATAGGCGCGAGCTCGGCTCTGATTATGCACCGAAGGAGTGCATCGTCACGGTCGGCGGCAAGCACGGGATCTTCAACGTGATGAGCGTGCTGGTGCAGGTGGGCGATGAAGTCATAATTCCCGCGCCGTACTGGGTGAGTTTTCCGGACATCGTGAAGTACGCAGGCGGAACGCCGGTTTTTGTGCAGACGCGGCCGGAAGATGGTTTCAGCGTCAAAGCGGCCGCGATTGAAAAGGCGATTACTCCGAAAACGAAACTTTTGATTTTGAATTCGCCGAGCAATCCGACGGGCGGCGTCGTTCCTCCTGACGAGTACGCACGGATTCTGGCGGTCTGCAAGAGGCACAACGTCTGGTTGATGGGCGACGAGTGCTACTCGCATTTTACTTACGAGCCACACAAGCCGTTTTCGATTGCCAGCGCGCCGGAGTCGAAGGACAACATCATTATCATCGGCTCGGTTTCCAAAACATTCGCGATGACCGGCTGGCGCATCGGCTACACTCTGGCCCCCGCGGAACTGATTCAGGCGTTAACCAAATTGCAGAGCCAATCAACTTCGAACCCAACATCCATCGCGCAATATGCAGCGCTTGAAGCCATGCGCGGCTCAATGGAATCAGTGCCGCTGATGCTCGCGGAGTACGACCGGCGCCGAAAGCGCATCGTCGCAGGCTTGAATGCCATTCCCGGCGTGAAGTGCGAAATGCCCGGAGGCGCGTTCTATGCGTTTCCGAATGTGGCAGCGCACCTCTCGAACGGCTCGAGCGGCCACGCCATCGCGAAAGACACCGCAGAGCTTGCGAAGTTGCTTCTCGATCAGGCACGCGTCGCGCTGGTCGCCGGCGAGGGATTTGGCGCGCCGGGTTATCTGCGACTTTCCTACGCGACTTCGATTGAACGCATCGACGAAGGACTGCGCCGCCTCGAGCGTTTTTTTACTCGCGTTGAAGCCGCGGCCTAAAGCATGCGGCTTGAGCCGACACGTATCGAGCCCATTTTCAGTCCGCGCATCTGGGGCGTGCGCTCGCTGGCTCCTCTTTTTCCGGAAAAGTCGAATCTCGCGGAACCGGTTGGCGAAGCGTGGCTCACCGGCGTCGATTGCAAAATCGCGACTGGCCCCTTCGCGGGCAAAACTCTCGGCGCAGCCTGGCGCGAAATGCCCGTCGAGTGGCGCGGAACAAGGCTCGCCTCCGCAGCTGATTTCCCGCTCCTCATAAAATTCATATTCCCCGCGGACAAGCTCTCCGTCCAGGTGCATCCCGACGATGCGTATGCTTCCGCTCACGAGAAGGCCGCCGGTGGCCGCGGAAAAACGGAAATGTGGCACGCCATCTCCGCGGGACCGGGAGCGAAAGTTCTTGTGGGATTGATACGAAAAACGGACGAAGTGAGCTTCTTGAGGGCCATCGAAACGCAGACGATCGAGGACATCTTTGTTCACTGGCGCGTACAACCGGGAGACACTTTTTTTGTGCCCGCTGGCACGCCACACACCATCGGTCCAGGAATGATTCTCTGCGAAGTGCAGCAATACTCAGATCTGACCTATCGTGTATATGACTATGGGCGAGTGGATGCGCACGGCAAACCGCGCGAGTTGCACATCGAAAAAGCCCTGGATGTGATTGAATTCGGGCGTCCCATTCATGCCAAGGTGTCGCGAATTCGTTTGCCTGCGCATGGTTTCCAAAAATACCTACTCGCCGCTTGCCCTTATTTCGCCACGGAGCGATGGAAAGACTCCGCACGGATGGAATCCCATTCGGATTCCGAGCACTTTGATCTGTTTGTAATCCTGACCGGCAGCGGGGATTTCGCTTCGGACGGCGGCACGGCGAAGTATCAAAGCGGCGAGTGCTGGCTGATTCCCGCGGGTTTGGGAGACTTCGCGATAAATGCAAAAGAACCAACGAAGATCCTGCGAACCTACGTTCCGGATTTGCCCAAGCTGCGGGCCGGATTGGAGCAGCGTGGCCTTTCCTGGCAAGATATTGCAAAGACGCTTTTCGATTAGGGCGCGATGAGCAAAGCGGGGAAAGAACTCACAACGCACGCCGTAATTCTGGCGGGAGGCCGCGGCACACGCTTCTGGCCGCGCAGCCGCATGCGCACGCCCAAACAGCTTCTGAACATCGTCGGCAAAGACACCATGCTGGAGCAAACTGTCGCGCGCTTGCGCCCACTCATTCCGCCGGAGCGCATTTGGACGGTCACGAACGCGGAGCAAGCTGCCGCCGTCAAAAAGCAGCTCCCTGCTGCTGCCCGCAAACGTGTTTTGACCGAGCCCATCGGCCGCAACACTGCTGCTGCCATCGCCCTCGCCGCCTTGCACGTACGCCACGCCGCAAAAGGCGATGCGCTCATGGCCGTGCTGCCAGCCGACCATTTCATTGCGCAACCGGACCAATATCGAAAAATCGTTGGCGCCGCGCTCGAACTGGCGCGCGAGCCGGAACGCATGATTGTTCTCGGTATTCCGCCGACTCGCCCGGACACCGGCTTTGGCTACGTCGAGCGAACGGGTGATGCGCTCAGCTCCAACGGCTTACCCGCATTCGCTGTTCGCCGGTTCACGGAAAAGCCCGCGCGCGATCTCGCCGAACAATACGTCGCCTCGGGCGACTATCACTGGAACGCCGGGATGTTCTTCTGGCGCGTCTCGGCATTTCTCGATAATTTGAAGCTTTTCCTTCCGAAAACGCACCAAGCTCTCGAATCCCTTGCCGAGAACATCGGCAAAAAAACCTACGAACGCTGCCTGCGCGCCATTTACCCGAAGCTCGAAAATATTTCCGTGGACTACGCAATTCTCGAAAACGCCACCCGGCAAGAGGGCCCGCCCCAGGTCTACGTCATTCCCGCCGAAGTCGGCTGGAGCGACATCGGCTCGTGGGCCGCGGTCTACGAACTCCTTGCAAAACAATCCGGCGACAATGTCTTGGCCGGCCCCGGTCAGGCTCACGATGCCTCTGGCAATTTTCTCTATAGCCCCACGAAATTCATCACCGCCATCGGCGTCCACAATCTGATTGTCGTCGAAACTCCCGACGCTCTCCTTATCGTCCCCCGCGACCGGGCCCAGGATGTCGCGAAACTTGTAAAATCGCTCGAAGAGCGAAAGCTTACAAAACTTCTGTAACGAGGTTTTCTATTTGTCTTACTCCAATGCGGCTGTTTGGCGGATATATCGCTTCGCGTATACTTCTGTTTGCCTCTTATGACTGCGATCAAATTTGGAACCGACGGCTGGCGCGGCGTCATTGCTGAAGACTTCACTTTCGCCAATGCGCGCGTTGTGGCGCATGCCATCGCGCGATACGTCGTGCGCAATGAAGACGCGCGCAAGGGCGTGCTGGTCGGATACGACCACCGCTTTGCGTCCGATAGCGTAGCCGCAGCGGTCGCTGAAGTGATTGCCTCGACCGGCACACCCACATGGCTTGCCGACAAACCCTGCCCCACTCCTACAATCAGTCTGCTGGTTCGCCAGCGCGGCGCGGCAGGCGGCATCCTCATCACCGCGAGCCACAATCCCTATCAGTGGAACGGCATCAAATACAAAGCGAGCTACGGCAGCAGCGCATTGCCATCCATCGTCGCGCAAATCGAGATCGAACTTGCCGAAGTGCAAAAGAACGCAGTAACGCCGCTCCCTCCCCGGAAAGAACTGATTCAATCGCTCGAGCCGCGCGCTCCTTATCTCGATACCATCGAGAAACTGATCGACTGGCCACGTCTGCGCGACGCAAAGCTCCGGTTTGTCTCCGACCCCATGCATGGATCGGCAACCGGTTTGCTGCCGGCGCTATTCGCGCGAAACGGAATCTGCTGCGACGAAATTCGCGCTTCGCGCGATCCGCGCTTCGGCGGCGTGCACCCGGAACCGATTCCGCCGCACATCGCCCCTTTACAGGAGGCTGTGCTGGCCGGAAAATATGACGCTGGCCTCTGCGCGGACGGTGACGGAGACCGCATCGGCGCCGTTGACCGCGATGGCTCGTTCGTCAACCCACATCAGATTTTTGCGCTTCTCGTCTGGCATCTTGCAGGCACGCGCAATTTGCCTGGCGACATCGCAAAAACATTTTCCGTCACCAAGCTGATCGACAAACTCGCTGCAAAATTCGGCCGCAAACTCCACGAAGTGCCTATCGGCTTCAAATATATTTGCGAGCTAATGCTCGAGCAAAACATCTTGATTGGGGGCGAAGAAAGCGGCGGCATCGGCACGAGCCTTTATCTGCCCGAACGCGACGCCACGGTTTGCGCGCTCTTCCTTGCCGAGTTGATGGCCTGGCACGGCAAGTCGCTGGGCGAAATGCTTCGCACGCTCTACGCGGAATTCGGCGAATACCATTATGGCCGCGTGGATCTGAACGTCACGCCGGACCAGAAAGAAAAAGCCGTCGCTTATTTTTCAGGCGACAAGCTAACCCGCTTCCTGGACTGGCCCATCGCCCGCCGTGAAAACATGGACGGCATCAAAATCTATCTTGGCGAAAGTGGCTGGCTGTTGGTGCGCGCGTCCGGCACCGAAAATCTGCTTCGCGTTTATTGCGAGACGTCAAAACAGGAAACAACACAGCGCGTTCTCGATGCCGTGGCCAAGCTTGTCCAGACTTTGTAGGTGCAAACATGGAAACTATCAATCTTAAGAATAAATTCAGCCTCTTCTCGGACTACTGCAATCCGCGCATCCTGGGAGAAGTTAACGACTGCCACATCAAAGCAGTCAAACTCAAAGGCGAGTTCGTCTGGCATCACCACGACGACGAAGACGAACTCTTTCTCGTTACCAAAGGTACGTTGCGCATGAAGTTCCACGAACGCGAAGCAATCGTTCGCGAAGGCGAATTCGTCATCGTTCCTCGCGGCGTCGAGCATTGCCCTGTTGCGGATGAAGAAGTGCATATCGTCTTGATTGAACCGAAATCCACACGGAACACTGGCAATATCACTAACGAAAGGACCGTTACCCAGCTCGAGCGCATCTGATTCCCACGCGCGCTCCGGCCACGGCACAAAATTCAATGGAACACCGCTTCTACACTCTCGACGTTTTCACCACCACGCGCTTTGAAGGCAATCCTCTCGCCGTCATCACCGACGGCGACGGCCTTTCCGACGACCAGATGCTCGCCATCGCCCACGAAATGAATCTCTCGGAAACCGTCTTCGTACAAAGACCCACCGAAGACGAAGCTCTCGCGCGCCTGCGCATCTTCACCACGCGCGAAGAGCTGACGCTCGCCGGCCATCCCGTCATCGGCACCTGGTTTTTGCTCGCGGAGCTTGGCGTTGTGCCCGCGCAAGAAGGCGGCGTCCACATTCTCCAGCAAACTGGCGCAGGAATTCTGCCGGTCGAAATTCGCTTCAAGGACGGCCGGCCGCAGCGCGTCACTATGACGCAAATGGAGGCGGCGTTTCGCCCCGCCAAAATCAAGAAAGCTGCCCTTGCCGCAGCGCTCGGACTTTCGCCGAAAGATTTCGATCCAAAGCTCGAACCCGAATGCGTCTCCACGGGAATTTCCAACTTGATGGTGCCGCTCCGAAATCGCGCCGCGCTCGGCAAAATTTCCATGAACATGATCGAGTTGCGCCGATTGCTCGGCAAACAAGCGACTATGGCCTACTGCTTCGCCCTGGGTCCCAACGGCAAAGTCTTTTCTCGTGGCATGCTGCCCTGGGAATTGTACGAAGATGCCGCGACCGGCTCGGCGGCGGGCTCCCTCGGCGCGTTCCTGGTGCGTCACGGGAAGCTCGCAGCCGGCCACACGCTCACCATCTTGCAAGGCGAAGAAATGGGCCGTCCCAGCCACATCGAAGTGGAAGTCACGCAAAGCGGCAAAAAACTGGTGCCGCGCGTCAGCGGCGCCGCCGTCAAAGTCTTTGAAGGCACCATCAACATTTGACGGTTTTCCCCGGCCCTTTTTGCCGATTTTTCTCCTCGCGGCTCATTCGCCACGGAACGGTCATCCGTCCGCGTGTCTAGCGGAACCTGCCTGCGAGTTTGTGGTATAAGGTGACGTTTCTCTATCGGAATGGAAATCATTATGAAATTCGCTAAAGCTTTATTCCTAATTCTTCCCATCGCCGCAGCTCCATTGCTCGCTCAGCAACCGCCTCCTTACAAAGACAAGAACCTGGCGATCGAGGACCGCGTCGCCGACCTGCTCTCTCGCATGACTCTCGAGGAAAAGGTCGCCGAGATCACGGGAGGCCACGGGGATAACTTGGGACTCTTGGACACCAGCGGTGAGCTTCCCTATAAAACGCCCGGCGAATTCTTCAAGGAATCGTATCGCCTCGAAAATCAAATGACTCCGCGCATCCGCGCGCTGGCGCACAACGCGCTCCAGCGCTATCAACTCGAGAAAACCCGGCTTGGCATACCCTCGATTTTTCAGGGCGAAGCTCTGCACGGCTTCATGGCCTATGGCAGCACGAGTTTTCCGCAAGCTCTCGGCCTCGCCAGCACATGGGATCCCGTCTTGGTCAAGCAGGTCTTTACTGCGGCCTCGGATGAAATGGCCTCCTCCGGCACAAATCAGGCGTTCTCTCCGGTCCTGGATTTGGCTCGCGACCCGCGCTGGGGCCGCACGGAAGAAACCTACGGAGAGGACCCTTATCTCGGCGCAAGAATCGGCGTGGCCGCCATCGAAGGCTTGCAAGGCGACACTTTTCTGATTGGCCGTCACCACGTCCTGGCGACCGCCAAACATTTCGCAGCGCATGGCCAGCCCGAAAGCGGCACGAACACCGCTCCCGCCAACTTCTCGGAAAGGGAGCTCCGCGAATTTTATCTCTATGCCTTCGAAGCCGCCGTTCGCGAAGCTCGTGTCGGCAGCGTGATGGCATCTTACAACGAAATTGATGGCATCCCTTCGCACATCAATCACTGGCTGCTCGATCGCGTCTTGCGCCAGGAATGGGGATTCGGCGGCTACGTTACGTCCGACGGCGGCGGCCTGCAAATGCTTTACCAGGTTCATGGCGTCGCCGCCGACAAAGCCGATGCCGCGCGCAAGGCCCTCGCTGCGGGAGTGGACTTCGACCTCTCGGATGGCTCCGTCTTCCGCACGGTTCTCGAACAGGTCAAAGACGGCCGCATGCCGCAATGGCAACTGGACCGCGCCGTGAGCCGCGTTCTCGCGGCAAAATTCCGCCTCGGCCTCTTCGAAAACCCCTACGTCGATCCCGTCTACGCGCAAGAAATCACGAATAGTCCCGAGCATCAAGCGCTCGCCCTGGAAGCGGCCGAGAAAGAAATCATCCTTCTGAAAAACGACGGCCAGTTGCTTCCGCTCGACCTCAAGAAACTGAAAACCATCGCCGTGATCGGTCCCGATGCCGCGGATGTTCATCTGGGCGGCTATTCACGAGATCCCGGCCACGGCGTCAGCGTGCTCGACGGCATCCGCAAACGTCTCGGGTCGGATGTGCATGTGCTCTATGCCGAAGGCTGCAAAATCACCACGGGAAAACAGGGCTGGGATGGCTGGTACGAAAACAACTCCAAATTGGCGGACCCCGCCGATCAGCAGGCAGGCATTCGCCAAGCCGTCGAAATCGCAAAACAATCCCAAGTCGCGATACTCGTCGTCGGCGACACTGAAGCCACCAATCGGGAAGCTTGGTCCGAACAACATCTCGGCGACCGCGATTCGCTCGATCTTCTCGGCGCGCAGAATCAGCTCGTGCAAGCCGTCGTCGAAACCGGCGTGCCTACTATCGTTCTGCTCATCAACGGGCGCCCCCTCTCGATCAACTACATCGCCGCTCACGTCCCGGCCATTCTCGAAGGCTGGTATCTAGGGCAGGAAGGGGGAACCGCAGCGGCGCGCGTCCTCTTTGGCGATGTGAACCCCGGAGGCAAGCTCCCGATTTCTTTCCCGCGTTCGGTTGGCCAGTTGCCCGACTACTACAATCACAAACCGTCGCGAAATCGCAGTTACATCTTCACTTCTCGCGCTCCGCTATTTCCCTTTGGCCTTGGTTTGAGCTACACGACATTCAAGCTGGACAATTTGCGTGTCTCGCCCGCATCGATTCTTCCGGGCGGCTCGGTCAAAGTTACGGTGGATGTCACCAACACCGGCGAGCGCGAAGGCGACGAGGTGCCGCAGCTCTACATTCACCAGCGCGTTAGTTCCGTCACTCGCCCCGTCCTCGCGCTCCGCGGATTTCAGCGCGTTCATCTCAAACCAGGCGAAAAGATCTCCGTCACGTTTTTACTTTCGCCCGACGATTTGTCTATCTATGACGATCGAATGCGGCGCGTCATCGAGCCGGGCGCCTTTGACATTCTCGTGGGCTCCAGCTCGAACACCACTCTATCCGCGCAACTTCAGGTTGCGCCAAACTAGCGCGTCAACAACTTCCTCTATTTTGCCGGGAGAGATTTGAGCACGGCGTCCAGAATCCCGTTCACAAACGATCCGGCTTCTTCCGAGGAGAATTTCTTCGCAAGATCGACGGCTTCGTTCAGGATCACCTTCGGCGGCGTGTCGGTTGTCCGCAGCTCGTAAATCGCCAGCCGCAAGATCGCGCGGTCGATCACCGCAAGTCGCTCGAGACGCCAATTCTCCGCTTGCTTGACGATCAGTTCGTCGATCGCCGCCGTATCTTTCACGGCCCCTTCAAATAGCCGGTTCGCAAACGCGCGCGTGGACTCCGCTGCTTTCGCTGCCCGCCAGAATTTCGCCTCGAGTTTCGCCGGCTCCTGCTCGCTCATGTCCCACTGGAAGAGCATCTGCATCGCGAATTCGCGGGATTTTGTGCGCAGCGACACGTTATTTGCGCCGCGGCTTTCCGCTGGCGGAGGGCTTCGCTTGCGCGCCGCGCAGCTTGCGCGACAAATGCGCCATTTCAATCGCCGCAAGCCCCGCTTCGAATCCTTTGTTGCCACCCTTCAGCCCAGCGCGGTCGATGGCCTGCTCCAAAGTGTCGCAAGTCAGCACGCAAAACATAATTGGCACGCCAGAGTCCATCTGCGCCAGCTGCAATCCCCGCGCCGTCTCGGAGCAAACATAATCGTAGTGCGAGGTTTCGCCGCGAATCACGCATCCAATTGCGATCAGTGCGTCATACCGCCGCATCAACGCAAGTTTTTTCGCCGTCAGCGGCAATTCGAACGAACCCGGCACGTGCACCACGTCCACGTCCTTGCTCGCAGCGCCCGCGCGCTCCAGCGCATCCACTGCCGCCGCCAGCAACCGCTCAGTGATAAAGTTATTGAACCGGCTCACAACAATTCCAAACCGCAATCCCGCCGCGCCCAGCCCGCCCTCAATCTTTCCCGTCTGCATTTCTCGGATTGGCTCCCTTTTCCCTGCGAAACTCTGTTAACTCCGCGCCGCTGCGTTATCTCTTCTCTTTTTTCTGTCTTTTTTCCGCTTCGGTCTCCGGCTACTTTCCCACAAACTTCGCCTGCCTCTTCTCCAAAAACGCCTTCGTCCCTTCGCGCATGTCTTCCGTCGCGCAAGCCAGCCCAAAAAGCGTTGCCTCGAGGAACAGCCCTTCCTCCTGCGGCATTTCCACGCCGCGCTCGATCGCTTCCATCGTGTACTTCACCGCAAGCGGCGCATTCGCGATAATTTTCTTCGCCATCGCTTCTGCCGCAGGCAGAAGTTCCGCCGCCTCATAAATATGATTCACGAGACCGATGCGCAGCGCCTCTTCCGCGGTAATCATCTCTCCCGTCAAGCAAAGTTCCTGCGCCACGCCCTTGCCGCAAAGCCGCGCCAGCCGCTGCGACCCGCCGTATCCAGGAATAATTCCCAGTTTCACTTCCGGCTGCCCCAGCTTCGCCGTCTTGCTGGCAATTCGAATCGTGCAGCTCAGCGCCAGTTCGCATCCTCCACCCAGCGCAAATCCGTTGATCGCGCAGATCGCAGGCTTTCCCATCGTCTCCAGCAAATGAAAAACGCTTTGTCCAAACAAAGAAAACTCTTTCCCGTTCACCGGCGTCTGTTGCGCCAGCTCGCCGATGTCCGCCCCCGCAACAAACGATTTTTCTCCCGAGCCTGTCAAAATCAAGACGCGCACCGCATCATCCTCGCGCGCATCCTTCAGCGCGTCCCGCAACTCTTCCACCGTCTTGCGGTTCAACGCATTCAGCACCTTCGGCCGGTTGAACGTAACAAACGCAATCCCATCTCTCTTCTCGTACAAAATATTCTCGTAATCCATTTCTAGTCTCGTATTCCTCTTCTCAGTGCTCTCTGTGACCTCTGTGTTAAAATCCCAACTTTCTTTTTCCCAGCTCACCCCTAAAATTTCATCGCCTTCGGTTTCGCGGGATCCGAATAATCATAAAATCCCCGCCCCGCCTTCCGCCCGTTCCACCCCGCCAAAACCATCCGCTTCAAAAGCGGCGGCGATGCAAATCGCCGCTCATGAAACTCCTCGAACATAATCTGCGAAATGTAATAAGTCGTATCTAGCCCCACAAAATCCAGCAAAGTCAGCGGCCCCATTGGATGCCCGCAACCCAGCTTCATCGAATTATCAATGTCCTCGATCGAGCCCACGCCCTCCTCGAGCGCCCGAATGGCATCCAGCAAATACGGCACCAGCAGCCGGTTCACAATAAATCCCGTCGAATCGTGCGCGCGCACCGGCGTTTTTCCCAGCTTCGCTCCAAACGCAACCATCTCCTCATACACATCCGCGTCCGTCGCGATCGTCCGCACCACTTCGACCAGCTTCATCACCGGAACCGGATTGAAGAAATGCAAACCTACAAACCGTTGCGGCCGCTTCGTCGCCGTCGCAATTTCCGTGATCGTCAGCGACGAAGTGTTGCTCGCAAAAATCGTGGAAGGCGGACACAGCGCATCCAGCGCGGAAAAAAGTTCGCGCTTCGCAGGCAATTGTTCGATGATTGCCTCGACGATCACGTCGCAATCCTTCAGATCATCGAGCGCCGTCGTCCCGCTCAGCCGCCCGCGAATTTCCCCTTGTGCCGCAGTTGTAATCGTTCCTTTTTCCACCAGTCGCGCCAGGTTTTTCTCGATGCTCTTCAATCCCTTTTCGACAATCGCGGGACTCACTTCTCGCACTACCGTTGCAAACCCCGCAGACGCGCACACCTGCGCGATTCCCGACCCCATCAACCCACACCCCACAACTCCCACTTTTTGAATCGCCATTCTTTATCCTCGCTGAATTGACAGACGACCTCGAAAAACTCCCGCGTGGAGCGAAACGCAAGTCTAGCAGAAACCGCCGATTCGAGACTCTTCTCTGCGTGGCTCAGCGCACTCTGCGCCTCTGCGTTATCTTTTCTCTTCGAATTCCTTCCGTTCTGGTATCAGACTTAGCTCGCGAGCACCTCGACAATCATCGCAATTCCCTGCCCGCCGCCAATGCAAGCCGTCGCCAACCCATAGCGCAAATTGTTGCGCCGCAATTCATTCAGAATCGTGATCAGCAGCCGCGTCCCGCTCGCCGCCAGCGGATGCCCCAGCGCAATCGCTCCGCCGTTCACATTCGTTTTGTCCCGATTCAAGCCCAGCACCTTTTCCACCGCAAGATACTGCGCCGCAAACGCTTCATTCACTTCGACTCGGTCCATTTGCTCCAGCGTAAGTCCCGCCAGCTTCAGCGCCTTTTGCGAAGAAGGCACCGGCCCAATTCCCATAATGCTTGGATCGACTCCCGCCGTCGCCCACGACACAATTCGCCCCAGCGGCTTCAGCCCGCGCTCTTTCGCCGTTTTTTCTCGCGTCACCACCACGGCCGCCGCGCCATCCACAATCCCGCTCGCATTTCCCGCCGTCACAATCCCATCTTTCTTGAACGAAGGCGGCAGCTTCTCCAGCGTCTCCATCGTGGTCTCCGGCCGCCGGTGATCGTCCTCACTCACTAAAATCGTCTTCTTCCCCTGCTTCACTTCCACCGGCGCGAGCTCTTCCTTCATCCGGCACGCTTTATACGCCGCATCCGCCGCTTGCTGGCTGCGCAACGCATAAGCATCCGCATCTTTGCGCGTAATGCCGTGCTGTTCCGCCAATTTTTCCGCCGTCATCGCCATCGGCAGCCCGCAATAGCTATCCGTCAGCCCCACAAACAGAAAATCCTCCAGCGCCCCGCCGCCCAATTTCAATCCCGTCCGCGCCCCGCGAATCACAAACGGCGCCTGCGTCATATTCTCCATGCCGCCCGCCAGCACCATCGTCGCTTCGCCAAGCAAAAGCCGTTGCGCCGCCTGCGACACCGCCTCAATCCCCGATCCGCACAGCCGGTTCACGGTCACTGCCGGCGTCTCAACTTTCAATCCCGCTTTCAATCCCACGTGCCGCGCGCCATAAATCGCGTCCGCGCTCGTCTGCATCACGTTGCCAAAAATCGCGTGATCAAATTCCCCAGGATCAACTCCCGAACGCCGGATCGCCTCTTTCGAGGCATGCGCCGCCAAATCAATCGCGCTCACCTCCGAAAATGCCCCGGTATACCGCGCCATCGGCGTCCGCGCCCCCGCCACAATCACCACATCCGTTGGAAACATATTTTCCTCAATCCTCCAGGTTCTTCGCCGGATCCCAGTACTTCCAATCCTCAATCGGCGACTCAATATCACCAACTATCTCGAACTTCCCCGCCATGAATCCGAATATGTCGTCTTTCTTCCGTTTCACGCCGCGGGTCTTCAACGCAGCCGGGCGGCGCGCCTTTTTGCTTTTGCTCCGTTTCGAAGATTGTCTTTTCCTTACGCGCACTGAACCATTCTGCCATGCCGGGCTGTCGCTTGGCACCTCCGGCTGCCGTGCACTACACTGTAGTGCATGAAGACCGAAGTCTATAGCTGGCGCGTCTCCAGCGAGCTCAAGTCCGATCTCGAACGCGCGGCCCGCCATCGCCGCGTCTCGCTATCTTCAATACTGGAAGAGGCCGCCCGGAAATGGCTCGCGGAGAGCGCCGCGAGCGTCTCCGATGATGAAACTCAAAGAAAATTGCACGCAGCCGTCGAACCCTTTATTGGCACTCTTTCCGGCCTCGATACAGCCGACGCACAATCCATTCGTAGGGTAGTCAGGCGTCGCCTCGCGCGGCGCTGTGGCCGCTGACGCACTCATCGACTCCGGCGCGATTGTCGCCTTGCTCGATAAGACTGACCCTTGGCATCGTCTCTGCCAAGCAGCATTTCGCCAGCTTCACTTGCCATTACTCACCTCTGAGGCAGTCCTAACCGAAGTGTTCCATTTCGAGGGCGAGGCGCAACCCAAAATGGAAAACGCATGGAAGTTCGTCCGTTCAGGAGCGCTCGTTCTGGGAAAAATCGATCACGAAGAGTTGCCGCAAATCTATGAGCTGATGTCTCGCTATTGGGATCGCCCGATGGACTTCGCCGACGCCACTCTCGTCCACCTCGCGAAACGCGAATCCATCGCCGCAATCCTGACCATCGACCACGCCGATTTTGTCGCCCATCGCATCGCAGGCAAACGCCCTTTCAAAGTTCTACCTCTTGACCGCCCCCCTAGCGCAAATCGTTGTGTGGCCGGACACCGTGCGGAGATTTGATGTCTATTTGTCCTGACTGCCAAAACTTACTTTCTGCCCCATCGCGGTCCCATCAAGTTTCTGCATAAGCCAAAGGGCGAGAACACCAACGGTCGAGCCTCGCGGGGAATTCTTCCCCCGCCGGTTCACATATTGAGATAGCGTTTGCTTTGCTTCGCTGAGGGCTGTAGCAAGCTCGGCAGAATCCTTTGTCTGCTCTCCGTGCGACAGTTCTTTGTGCCAACCATCGACGTCTTCATAAACGAGCCCGATCCTGTTGCCCCCTTCATCCCAGACCTCAGCCTCAGTACGGAATCTCTCAATATTGGCAACAATTATTACGGAGTAGAGTTTCTGCGGCATCTGTATCAGTTCTATTCCCAAGAAGGTACTAAACCTTTGGCGTCTCCAGCGTCACCACCGTATCCCCGCCCTTTTTCCGCGCTTCTTCCACGCTAAACTCCGCGCGATTGATCAAATCCGTTACGATGTCTTCGCTGTCGAATTCGTGTTTCGCCACCGCTTCCACAATACCCGCGCTCAGCGTGATTTGCGTCGTGTCCCACGGCGGCCGCAATCCGCTCGCCGCGCGGCGCAATTTATCCGCAAGATTCTGCGCTCCGGCCAGCGTCGTGTCCGGCAAAATAAACGCCAGCGACCACGACGTATATTTCACCGCTACGTCGTTCTGCCGCACGATCGGCTGCAGTGAACGCGCCAATTGCTCCAAAAACCGCTCCAGCGGCGATTCTCCCTGCTGCCGCAAAATTTCCGCGCCACGGTCGATTTGCAAAATCGCGAGCGCCAGCGGTGTACCCTGGCTGCGCGCGCGGTCCGCTTCCGTCAACAGGCAGCTCTGGTACGAACTGCGGCTGAGCAAGCCCGTGCGCTCATCGGAAACGCCCATGCGGCGCACCAGCGAGCGCAGCCGCGTGTGGCTCACGCTCATCAGCATCTGATCGCCGATGGCCTGCAGAAAATAAGCTTCGTTCGGCTTCCACTTGTGCGGCTCAGCGTGGCCCACAATCATCATGCCCGCGGGCGCTTGCGTCTCTTTGTCAGTAATCATCACTCCGAGAGCCGTCGCAAGTCCCAGCTCCTTAAGAATCGATCCTTCCGTCGCGTCGACAACCAATCCGCCCAGCTCGTCCGGCTCCGCTTTCTCCATTTCCGCGAGCAGCAGCACAATCTGTGCTCCAGGTGCGGGTTTGCTCGCCTGGCCGCAAAACTCCGCGGACATCTCCGGGGGCCTGCCCGGTGCTCCGACGACGGCGATACAGCGAGTGCCATGCAGATGAGAACCCACTTCGCTCACCGCCGTATTCAGCATCGCCCGCGGCGTTTGCTGCCGGAAAATTTTCTGGTTGATTTCGGAAATTTTGGAAAGATCGCGGAGCGTCTCGGCGCTATACACGCCCGTGCGCGTGGTGGCTGTGACCGGCTGCGCCTCAACGACCGGCGCCGATGGAGCTGCTGCAGGCGCGACGGGTTCTTGCTTCGGTTTAGCCGCGCCCGGAGGCCACCAATTGGCCATCTGATAGAGATTTTGCAAACGCGCATTGCGCTCCTCTTCGCCGGGAAACATGGTGGCGATCTTCTGCAGCCGTTCGAGCGCCTTGCTCTGCAATGAATACTGCAAAAAGATCTCTGTTTGCACGATCAGGTCTTCGAGCGCTTGCGCGTGCCGCCCCTCTTCCGTGTTCGGCTGCGGTTGCGCCACTCCTGTTCCCGAGCCGGTATTGGAGGGCGGAGGCGGCGCCGTGTTCATCGACTTAGCCAGCCTGCCTCCCACGCGCTTCAAAAACGCTTCGTCGACGTGACTGCGCAGCTTTTCCATCCGCTCTTGATTCCGATAGTCGTAGGCATCGATGTCCACAAGCCGTTCGAGCGAATCGCACGCCTTACGGAAATCGCCCGCATTGAAATAGACATCGAAAAGTTTTACCAGAATTTCGAAATACTGCGTTTCGCGGTTCAACTCATTGTAAACCGCGGCCCAGAACTCCATCATGCCTTGCGAGTGCGGGTGCTTTTCGGCCACAGCGTCTAATTGGGTGGCGAAATCATTTTGGCGCTTGTCCGCATACATGCGGCGCTTGAGCGTCTGGAGCACGTCCACGCCTTTTGCGGTCTGCGCGGCGGAGGCATAAGCGTCGGCAAGTTCGAAGAGTCGCTCCACGCCCGCGTTTTTCTCGCGCAACAGTTTTTCGAGAATCTCGCGCGCCCGGTCGAGATTCCCGCCGCGTATCAGCGCATCGCCGAAAGTCTCCAGAAAAGCGGTGTCGTTCTCCGTCGCGGCAAAGGGCTCGAGAAGTGTGGCCGCCTCCGCCGCTTCGTCGCTGCGCAGTTTTGCTTGTGCGTAGAGCAGCGCAACGCTCCGCTCTTGCGGCGCAAGCTTATAAGCCCGGCCGAGCAGTTTGAGCGCGTCGACTTCCGCGCCCCCGGCCGATGCAAGCTGCCCCGCCCGTAGAAAGGTGCGCGCTGCCAAAGCGTTCTTGCCGATCTGCTCCGCCGCTTCCGCCAGCCGCAACTGCTGGTTGAGATTTTCCGGATCGAGCTGCGCGATTCGCTCCCAGCAAAAAAGCGCGTCTTCGTGGCGTCCCGCGCTCGCGAAGAGCTCCGCGGCCTTGGTGTACTGATCGATGGCTTCTTCGGGATGATTCTGTTTTTGCTGCAAAAAGGCGTGCCGGGCGATGCGTTCTGGCGGCTGCGCGGTGGAACCGCTTCGAAGAAAGCGGTTGTAGATCGCCAGCGCTTTCGTCTCGTCGCGTGGCTCGATCAGCAAATCGAAAAGTAGTCCGTAATAGACGGCGGCGCGGTCTTGCTGATCCATCCGCGCGTAAAGATCTCCCAGTGCTTGCGTCGCTTCCTGGTGCTGCGGCGCCTCATCGAGCACTGCCAGATAGGCCTCGATAGCATCCTCGACGCGGTTCTTTTCGAGGAATCGCTTTGCGCGGTCCAAATGCTTGCTGACGTCTGCGGCCATCCGTCTGGGTTGCCTTTGCGTTGCCTGTCGGCTGCTAAGAAAATCTTGTGCCGGGTCGTGCACAGCGAGAGGTGCGAACGCCCTCGCTCAACTATATACCGCAAGGGCGAGGCGGGCAAAACAACCGCAATATACCGATGCAGTATGTAATACGGCGCGACGAGATGCCGCCTGGGCATCGCTAATCGGCGCCTCGCCGAGCGGTCCATTCGACAAACGCAAGTCTCTGCGAACGGGTAACCCGGCGAGCGGGCTGCGCCGCGCTTTGATTTGTGGCAAACTGAATGTTTACGCGGCATGGTTTCGAGCGACGAGTGGCTTCCCTGCCCCGGAGCGATAGCCCGCCGTCGATAACCCAACAGGAAAAAACTGCAGGCGGTAGCGGACCCGAATGGACCCGAAGTTCATACGCAATTTTTGCATCATCGCGCACATCGATCACGGCAAGTCCACGCTCGCGGACCGGCTGCTCGAGATGACCGGCGCGCTCACGCAGCGCGAAATGCACGAGCAGGTGCTGGACTCCATGGATCTCGAGCGCGAGCGCGGTATCACCATCAAAGCGAAAAGTATCCGTCTGCATTACACCGCGAGAGACGGAAACACCTACCAGCTCAATTTGATCGACACGCCAGGCCATGTGGATTTTTCCTATGAAGTGTCGCGAGCTCTCTCTGCGTGCGAAGGCGCTCTGCTCGTAGTCGATGCCAGCCAGGGCGTCGAAGCGCAAACCGTTGCGAACACTTTTCTCGCCGCGGGCAATAATTTGACGATCGTTCCCGTCATCAACAAAATTGATTTGCCTGCGGCGCAAACTGATTTTGTCAAAGAGCAGATTGAAAGCGTGCTCGCTATTCCTGCTGCGGACGCATTGCTGATCAGCGCAAAAAGCGGACTTGGGGTGGACGAAGTCCTCGAAGCGATTGTGAATCGTATTCCCGCTCCGAAAGGCAGCTCGGAAAATCCGCTGCAAGCGCTGATCTTCGATTCCTGGTTCGACATTTACCGTGGAGCTGTGGTCCTTGTGCGCGTGATGGAAGGCCACGTCACCAAGCATACGAAAATCCGGCTTTGCTACAGCAATGAGACCTACGAAGTCGAAACGCTCGGCACGCTCACTCCGAAACCCATCGCGCTCGAGGAACTTGGCGCCGGCGACGTGGGCTTCATCGTCGCGAACATCAAGCGCGTTGCGGACGCGCGCATGGGCGATACCGTTACCGAAGCGGCGCGGCCCGCCCCGCCGCTGCCCGGATTTGAAGCCATCAAACCAATGGTGTTCGCCGGACTGTTTCCGGTTCTCGCCGATGACTACGAGCCGCTGCGCGACGCGCTTGGTAAATTGCAGCTGAACGACGCGGCCTTTTTTTACGAGCCGGAAAATTCCGTGGCGCTCGGCTTCGGATTTCGCTGTGGCTTCCTCGGCTTGCTGCACATGGAAATCGTGCAGGAGCGGCTGGAACGCGAGTTCGGAATCAACCTCATTACGACGGCGCCCAGCGTGCGCTACCGCATCACGCGCGTCAGCGGCGAAGTGATCGAAGTCGACAGCCCGGCGAAATTCCCGAATCCCAGCGACATCGAAAAAATCGAAGAGCCGATCATCACCGCGATGATCATCACCAACGGAGAGTCGGTCGGCGGAATTCTGCAGCTCTGCCAGGAAAAACGCGGCACGCAGAAAAATCTCGAGTACCTTTCGCCTACCCGCGTTATGCTCACTTACGAGCTGCCGCTCAATGAAATCGTGCTCGACTTCTACGACCGCCTGAAAAGCGTTTCACGCGGCTACGCATCGCTCGACTACCATCTTGCCGGATACAGCGAATCCGATCTGATCAAACTGGATGTGCTTGTCGCCGGCGAACCGGTGGACGCGCTGGCGCTGATCATCCATCGCGAGTTCGCGCAAGAACGCGGCCGCGAATTGGTGACGCGCCTGCGCAAGCTGATTCCGCGCCAAATGTTTGAAGTGCCGATTCAGGCGGCGATCGGCAGCCGCGTCATCGCGCGCGAAACCGTAGCTGCTATCCGCAAAAACGTGCTCGCCAAGTGCTACGGCGGAGACATTTCCCGCAAACGCAAGCTCCTCGAAAAGCAAAAAGAAGGTAAGCGCCGCATGAAGCGCGTCGGCCAAGTTGACATTCCCCAAGAAGCTTTTCTTGCGGTCCTCAAAGTCGCCTCTTCTTCCGACGACGATTAATTCGCGTCCCGTCGGAGTACGCTTTCGTTCTCCGCCCGCATTTCCTTCCTTGCTGGCTCCATGGAGCTGGAGTACACTTTTTCAAAGGCGAAAGTATGAAAGAACCAACGCATTTCCTCACAAACGAAAAGGGCGAAAAAATCGCCGTTATCATCGGCATTGCAGAGTACGAGAAGCTGCTCGAAGAACTTGAAGAGCTATGGGCAATCCGGGAGTTTAAAGAAGCGAATGCTTCCGGCGAAGTAGCCATACCCTTTGAAGCAGCCATCGAACGCATTGAAGGCCAACGAATCTTAAAGTGAGTTACGCGCTTCAGATTCTTCCTCGCGCAGAAAAACAGCTCTCCAGACTGAACTCGCCACACTACGAATCTGTATAAGCAAGAGTCTATGGGCTCCGTGAGCAGCCTCGATCGGCAGGTAGTCGGAAACTGCGTGGCCATGAGGCGTGGCGCATCCGGGCAGGAGACTACCGCGTGATCTATACGATTGACGATAGCACCAAGCTTGTCACGGTCGTGAAGATTGGCCACCGGAGTGAGGCCTACGAGAATCTTCATTTTTGATCCTTGCTACGGACTTCGGCGGTGAGGCGGCCGCGGTGGAGTTGGATGGCTACCGTGTCCCCTAGCTGGACTTGAGCGGCGTCGCGGAGGAGATTGCCGGCGGTGTCGGTGGCGATGGCGTAGCCGCGCTCTAAGACTTTCAAAGGGCTGCGCTCTTGGAGCTGTAGAGCCAGGCGCTCGAGGCGTTCGCGCTTTGTGCGCAACAGACGTTCGGCGCGGACGCCGAGATCGGCGCTGCGTTTTTCGAGGCGCAGGCGGAACGCGGAAATCTTCACGCGAAAATCGAAGGTGGCAATGCGCAGGTGCAGCGCGGTGAAGCGCTTGCGCGATTGTTCGAGGCGCGCTCGGAGGCCGAGCGCCAGGCGCGAAGTCATTTCATCGGCGCGCTGACGCTGCTGGCGGAGAAGATCAAGCGGACGGCGGAAGCCGCGGCGCGCGGAAAGCTCATGGACGCGCTTGCTCAGATCGAGAAGGCGGTAGCGGACTAGGCTGGCGAGCGTCTCGCGCAGATCGGCGATGTGCTTATCGAATTCACGGCGTGTCTGGACAACGAGCTCGGCGGCGGCGGAGGGAGTGGAGGCGCGAACGTCGGCGACAAAATCGGCGATGGTGAAATCGGTTTCGTGACCAACGCCGGAGATGACAGGAATTTCCGAGGCGGCGATGGCGCGGGCAAGAGGTTCCTCGTTGAAGGCCCAGAGATCTTCCATGGAGCCGCCGCCGCGCGCGAGAATTAACACGTCCACGAGCTTTTTCTGATTGAAGAATTTCAGCGCTTTGACAATTTCCGCGGCGGCGCCTTCGCCTTGTACGCGCACGGGAAAAACCATTAGGTGAACGTTAGGAAATCGGCGGCGGAGGATGCGCACCACGTCGCGCACAGCCGCGCCGCGCGGCGAGGTGATCAAACCAATGCGGCTGGGAAGCATCGGGAGGGGCTTCTTGCGCTCGGCGGCGAAGAGCCCTTCGGCTTCGAGGCGCTTTTTAAGTTGCTCAAACGCGAGCTGCAGTGCACCGAGACCGATGGGATCGATGTTCTCGACGTAGATCTGATATTCGCCACGGGCTTCGTAGACGCTGATCGAGCCGCGAACGGTGACGTGCAGGCCATCCTCGGGACGAAACTTGATGCCGCGCTGCTGCTGCTTGAAGAAGACGCAGCGGATTTGGGAGCGGTCGTCCTTGAGCGTGAAGTAGATGTGGCCGGACTGGGCTTCGCGGCAGTTGGAGATTTCGCCTTCGACCCAGATGTCGGCAAAATTTTTGCCGAGGAGGTCGCGGATGCGGGCGGTCAGCTCGCTGACAGTTAGGGCGCGGCGGGTGGGCTGGAGATTGAAAGTGAGTTGGGTTGTCATGGGAGGAAGTGGCGAGTGGCGAGTGATGAGTGACGAGTAGATGAGCACCGGCAGGATTGGCTGTGCCACCGGGAAGGATCCTTTGCCGGATTTCTAGTTAACAATTTGCACCCACCCCACCCCCTATTTTTTCGTAAGTGCGGATTCTAAAGGGTTTTAAGTGCTGTGTTTTTGGAAGTGCGGATTCTAAAGGAGTTATGGGCGCATTTTGCGGAAGTGCGGATTGTAAAGGACTTAGCGGAAAAGAGAGCTGACAGCCGACAGTTGACAGTCCACATTTCGGAAAGGAAGGAGGGGAGAGCTTAATGCGGATGGGCGGAGTACGCAGCGGAAGAGTGGACATGGCGTTAGCCTCCCTTTCTCCTCCGCGACGCAAGCACAGAGATTATATCATATAGGTACTCTTTGTCAAGTGATTACTTTAAGTGGTTTGTTTGCTGAGGGATAGCCTGCCGTTCGAACTGCGGAGACAAAACGGAATCGCTAAATATAAAACGTGGCGGCAAATTCAGCCGTTAGAGCGGGCGGCGTTTCTTGGCGATGGGCCGATCGCGCGAGCGGAGTAAGCCCGTGGGGATCTGAACGACGTCGACGCCGCCGAAGAGCTCGTCTCAAGATGCCGTGTCGCGAGACTTCAAGGACGGCGATAGTCGCGCCTCGCGCGTATCGCGGAGGGCGCGGAGGCGGGGGCTGAGACTGAGGGCGGCGACGCATTGATGGAGCTGAATGCAGCGGCAGCGCTGTAATCGCTCGAGATAGTTGAGGAGGCGGCGCGTAAAGGCGAGGCGCTGCCGCAGCTCGGCGATTTTGCGGGCGGTGAGTTTTCGCCAGCGTGTGGAGACCGGCGTGTTTGCGCGGAAGCCGTTAAGAAAGAGTCTGATCTCAGCGAGGGTAAAGTCCATCTCGCCGGCAAAACGAATTAACAACACACGATCGAGCGCGGCACTGGAATAGCGGCGCTGGCCACCTACGCGCTCGGCTGGCGCGAGCAGACCCACTCTTTCGTAGTAGCGGATGGCCGAAGGCGCGAGGTCCGCTTGCGCGGCGAGTTCTCCGATTTTCATTTTCGTGCTCCTGGCTTCGACTGAATAAAACGAATATAGCGAAGCCCCCTCAAAAAAACGACGGCGGGGCACCCTTCTCCAGGGCTAGATTTCCGCTTGACTTAAAGTCAGCTTTAACTTTTAGCATTCGGAATGCGAGGTGGCAAATCAATTATGGAGGATGAGATGAACAAGGAATGGAAGCTTCGAATGCAAAAAACCGGCGGGACAATTGCCGCAGTTGCGATGGGTCTGGGGATTGCCGGAATAGCGGCTGGGCACAATGTGCACCTACAGAACGGGAAAGATGCACCCGCAATCAGAGTGGATGGAAAGTTTTACTGCAACGCCAAAGCACTCTCTCCGAACGAAAGAGCTCGCCACAAGGAGTTGACGGAGAAGCTGCTCGCAGCAAGGAACGAAACGGTTGAGACAGAGAAAGGGTACGAGTTTCAGTACAGCCCGGACAAAGTTTCGATCGCGGAGGTGGGCGAGTGGGTCATGGCGGAGAGCAAGTGCTGCCCGTTTTTTGACTTTCATATTGATTTGGAGAATCAAGGTAAGCTGGTGTGTTTGCGACTGACCGGGAGCGAGGGAATCAAAGCATTCATCCGGTCGGAATTTCATATTTAGCAAAAAGGGCCGCCCGAGGGCGGCCCTTACAATTTGCATGGACGTATGACGGCGTGCGCTAGGGCTTCGCGGGGGCCGGCGCGGCGGCGGGAGCTGGAGTTGTGCTGAAATTAACTTTGGGGGCTTGGCGGGCGCCGGGTTCGGTTTTGAAGTAGGCGTCGTTGCGGGTGAAGCCGCCGAAGCTGGCTACCAAGCTGTTGGGGAAAAGAGAGATGTAGGTGTTGTAGTCCTGAACGGCTTCGTTGTAGCGGCGGCGCTCGACGGCGATGCGGTTTTCGGTTCCGGCGAGCTCGTCCTGGAGGCGGAGAAAATTTTCGTTGGATTTGAGCAGAGGATAATTTTCGGTCAGCACGAGAACTTTGGCGAGAGAAGCATCGACCTGATTGTTGGCGGCGATTTTGTCGGCGGGCGTGGTGGCGTTCAAATAGCCTGCGCGAGCTTTGGCGATTTCATCGAAGACTTCGGTTTCGTGCTGGGCGAAACCTTTGACAGTTTCGACGAGATTGGGGATGAGATCGGCGCGGCGCTGGAGCACGACATCGACCTGGGCCCATGCGGCGTTGACAGTTTCGCGCTTGATGGCCATTTGATTGCGCCGGGAAATAAACGAGCCGCCAAGAATCAGCGCGATGACAAGAAGAACCGCCAAAATAATCAGAGCCGTTTTCATTGAGCTTGCCTCCCTAAAAAATCAGGAACCGGCTTTGCCGGTCCTCTGCCACTCGTGCTTGGGAACTTGTTTATGCAGAGCGGAAATTACCACACTTAGGGCGTTTAAGTATTCACCGTAGGCCCGCACGATGTCATTCGCGTGAGCGTGGTGGTCCCGGAGCTTGAACGCGGCCGCAAGGGCTTCGGCGTCCGCGCCAGTGAGCGCGGCGATGCGAGCGAAAACTTCACTGGCCGCAGCGGGCGGCACTTGCTCGAAGACGATCAAGATGTGCCGCAGGAGTGCGAAGACGCTCGAGGAAGATTTCGCAGCGGCGGCGCGCAGTTCGCTTTCTTTTTGTCCGTTGAGCAGAAAATGCTGGCGGAGTTTGAGCAGCAAGGTGCGCAGATCGTGCTCGACTTGCACGCGATGGAGATTCATGGGTACGGGGATGTTTTCCACCACGTCGGCGCCATAGAGAACGCGGCGGCTCTGCTGCATGTCGAGCAGTTCGATGGAAAAAACGTCGGCGGAGTTGCGCAGCTCCTCGGCGGTGAAGAACAGCGGGGCTGGCTCGTTCTGGTCTTTGCACCACCAGTGCACGGCGGGCGCGACGCGCGTCAATTCGCGGGCGGCGACGGAACGCAGGACACAGAGAACGTTCAAATCGGAGTGGCCCTCCTTGAAGTCACCGCGCGCGGCGGAGCCATAGAGAATCACGGATTCGAGATTTTGTCCGGCGAACTCTTTCATCCGGCTTACGAGATCGGTCAGCTTCGCTTCCGTCGACAGCATTTTGCTACCGCTCCTTTTACAAACTCACGAATTGCACTCACTGAGTTCGCTCACGAAATAAGTGAACAAACTGCGCTCACCGACTAACTTCACCAACTGCCGCCGGCGCCACCGCCGCCGCTGCTTCCCCCGCCAAAACCGCCAAAGCCTCCACCACCGCCGCCCGAACTGCCGCCGAATCCTCCCCCGCCGCCGAGCATGCCACCGATCATGGGGCCGATCCACCAGCCACCGCCCCCGCGTTTTCCGCCGCGTCCGGACGCGCCTCTAGCGATGGCTCTAATGATGTGAAAGACGAAGAAAATCAGGATAAAAATCGGCCAGATGGGGAAGGAAGAGGAACCACCATTAGCCGGCTGCTCCGACCGAACGGGTGGTGTTGCGGTGAGTGTTACCCCGCGACCATCGGCAATGTATTTGGCGAGCTGCCAGGCTGCAGCTTCAATGCCGGCGCTGTAATTTCCCTGGAGAAAGTAGGAGCGCATCAAGCGGCCTGCGTCGCCGGCGCGGGCGTCGTTGATGACCGGCTCGAGGCCATAGCCGACTTCGGTCCAATATTTGTGTTCAGTGGGCGCGACGAGCAAAAGAACGCCGCGATCATCTTTTTTGCCGCCGACGCCGAGATGCTTGAAGAGTTCGCTGCCGTATTGCTCGACGGTTTCGCCCTCAAGCGAGCGGACCGTGACGATGGCCATCTGCGCGCCAGTTTTTTGATCGAGCTCGGTGCAAAGAGTTTCGAGGCTTGTGGTGGCGTCCGGAGCGATGATGTGCGCGAGATCGATGATGTAACTGGTGGGGTGAATGTCTTTGATGTTTTCGGAATGGGCGGCGACGGCGAATGCGGAAAAGAGAAAAAGGAAAAGAAAATGCCGCGTGAAAAAGCGCGCTGGGCGTGACGGACGCGTGGACGAAGGAAACGGCATGCAAGAACGACTATAGGAGGCGGCACGATTTCTGTAAAGAGAGGCAGAAGGACGAGTTAGCGCTGGAACGCATAAGCGAGACTAACGGCGAAAGTGGGAGAAGAGCCAGAAGAGGAAAGACAGGGCGAGGCTGAGAACGAGGCAGGTGACGATCGGAAAATAGAAGGTGGTGTGTTCGCCACGGTGGATGATGTCGCCGGGAAGTCTGCCAAGACGAAACGGGAGTTTGCCAGAGAAATAGAGAAGCGCGCCGAGGAAGATGAGGAGGCCTCCGACGCAGAGGAGCACGCGGCCAAGATCGCGAAGGGAATCCATGAAAGTATTATAGAAGAGAGAACGCGCGGATGCGGCGCGAACGGAAATGTCTGAGATCGGGAAAGATGGCACTCCTGCTGATCCCTTCGAGGATAAACGAATTGAGCTAGTTCCATTCGAAAGCTGCAGAAGCAAATCGCTCTGATAACCGGTGATCCTTTCCTCCCCTGCCCTTCGGACAAGAGGCGCGACGCAGTTTTTCTTGCCACATATTTATCTATATAGTAGTATACGCATTGGTTTATTATTGCGATGCCCGGAAAGTCGTCCAACAATCCCAGCTCCGACAGTGAGGCAATTGTGGAGGTTCGCATGGCAGGCACCCAGCGCCTTCTAGCGATAACGATGGCAGTCTTTTTGGCAAACGTTCCCGCGCGGGCCAAGCCGGATGTACTTGGAATTGTCGTGCAGGCGGATCACGCTAGCTTAGATTCCGAAGCTCTTTCCGAGGGAACGACCGTCTTCGATGGCGACCGACTGTCGACTAGCGCAGGTGGAAGGTTGCGATTGCGTATTGGCGAAGCGTTACTGGATCTACCGGCGGACAGCAGTGTGGCTGTTCATCACAACGCGGGTATGGGGGCGAGAGATTTCGAGGCGGAACTTTTATCGGGCACCGTAGTGCTCTCCGAGCCAGCGGGGAGTGCGGCGGAGATCGTTGCCAGTTCGGCTCGCGTTCGTCCTGCCGCAGAGACACGGGGGATGGTTCAGGTTGAGCTCGCTGGGCCGCGCGAACTTATTGTTTTTGCGCGGCTGGGGCCAGCTCAGATTTCCTACCAGGGGGAAAGCGCAACGATCGCCGAAGGAAAGTGCTATCGCGTGCTGCTGAAATCTTCAGAGGATGGCGCGCGTGGAGATCAGGGCGGGGAAAAACCACTGAAGCGCGGCAAGGCGCTGCTGCTGATTGCGGTTGCTGTAGGCGCGGCGACGGGTATTGCTGTCGGGTTGAATTTGAAAGGTGCGGAGAGTCCCGATCGGCCTTAGGCAGCGGCGGTGAATGAAAAAAGAGGCTCGGCGGTTGGGGGCCAGTTGGGATGGCTGCTGAACCGCGGCGCAACGTGCTGCGCTCCTATAATCTTACAGCTGCGAAAAGGAGTCGCGCTAAATTAGTTCGAGGCCGGAGAAGAAATAGTTGATTTCGAAGGCGGCGGTTTCGGGGGCGTCGGAGCCGTGCGTGCAATTGTTGCCGATGCTGGTGCCGAGGTCGTGGCGGATGGTGCCGGGTGCGGCCTTTTGGGGGTCGGTGGCGCCCATGGTGTCGCGCCATTTGAGGATGGCGCCTTCGGCTTCGAGAACCAATGAGAAAATTTTGCCGGAGCTCATGAAATCGGTTAGCTCGCCGAAGAAGGGGCGGGTTTTGTGTACGGCGTAGAAGCCGCCGGCTTCTTCTTTGGTGAGGCGCATGGATTTGATGGCGATGATTTTGAAGCCGGCTTTGTGAATGCGAGAGAGGATTTCGCCTTGTTGTCCGCGTGCGACGGCATCCGGCTTGATAATTGCGAAAGTGCGTTCGATTGCCACGAAAAAATTCCTCCAAGTGGACTGCGAGAAATTCGCCGGCAAGATGCCGGCGCTACCAAAGAGCCGGGCTGAAGCCCGGCACCTACAAAATCTACTTCAGCGCCGCTGCAATGGTGGAGCCGAGATCCGCGGGAGTTTCGACGGTACGGATGCCTGCGGCGGCCATCGCGGCGTATTTATCCTTGGCGGTGCCCTGGCCGCCGCTGATGATGGCGCCGGCGTGGCCCATGCGGCGGCCGGGCGGGGCGGTTTGGCCAGCGATGAAGCCGACGACTGGTTTTTTCACGTTGGCTTTGATCCATTGCGCGGCGGTCTCTTCGGCATTGCCTCCGATTTCGCCGATGAGGATTACGGCGTGGGTGTCGGGATCGTCGTTGAAAAGTTTCATCGCGTCGAGAAAGGAAGTCCCGATGATGGGATCGCCGCCGATGCCGATGCAGGTGGATTGGCCGATGCCGAGGCGCGTGAGTTGGTCGACGGCTTCGTAGGTCAGCGTGCCGCTGCGGCTGACGACGCCAACGTTGCCTTGTTTGTGGATGCGGCCGGGCATGATTCCAATTTTGCATTTGCCGGGAGAAATGACCCCAGGACAGTTGGGACCGATGAGGCGCGTCTTGTTGAAGTCCACGGTAGCCGAGGCGCGAACCATGTCGATGACGGGAATGCCTTCGGTGATGCAGATGACGAGCGGAATTTCCGCGTCGGCGGCTTCGAGAATGGCGTCCGCCGCGTAGGGAGGCGGAACAAAAATCACGGAGGCGTTCGCGCCGGTTCCCTTCACCGCTTCTTGAACGGTATCGAACACCGGACGCTCGAGATGCTTGGTGCCGCCTTTGCCTGGAGTGACTCCGCCCACTACGTTCGTGCCGTACTCGATCATTTGTTGAGCGTGGAATGTGCCTTCGCGCCCCGTAAATCCTTGCACGATCAAGCGAGTCTGCTCATTCACCAAAACGCTCATCGCGCACCTCCTGCGAGGGCCACGACCTTTTGCGCGCCGTCCTTCATGTCCTTGGCTATGGTGAAGTTGAGGCCGCTATCGCGGAGGATTTGTTGGCCGAGCTCGACGTTGGTGCCTTCCATGCGGACGACGACCGGGACTTTTACTTGCAAATCCTTGGCGGCGGCTACAACGCCCGTGGCGAGAACATCGCAGCGCAAAATTCCTCCGAAAATATTGATGAACACGGCTTTTACTCCGGGATCGCCAATCAAAATGCGAAAGGCATTTTTCACTTGATCGGACGATGCGCCGCCACCGACATCGAGAAAATTGGCGGGCGAGCCGCCGGCATACTTGATGATGTCCATGGTGGCCATGGCAAGGCCGGCGCCGTTGACCATGCAGGCGACGGTGCCGTCGAGCTTGATGTAGTTCAGGCCGTACTTCGAGGCTTCGACTTCGAGCGGATCTTCTTCGTCGAGGTCGCGCAGCTCGCGAAGTTCCTTGTGACGGAAGAGGCCGTTGTCGTCGAAGGTCATCTTAGCGTCGAGCGCGACGAGACGGCCATCAGAAGTGACGACCGCGGGATTGATTTCGAGCATGGACGAATCCGTGTCCACAAAAGCGCGATGCAAAGCCTGAAGAAATGGGCCGGCTTTCATGGCCACGTCCCCGGAAAGGCCGAGACCGAAGACGAGCTTGCGCGCCTGGTAGGGTTGCAGGCCCGCGGCGGGATGAATCGTTTCGCGCATGATTGCTTGCGGGTTTGTCTTGGCGACTTCCTCGATGTCCATGCCGCCGGAGGCGCTGGCCATGAAGACGACTTTCCCGACGCTGCGATCAACGAGAATGCTGAGGTAGAGTTCGCGCTTGATGTCGAGGCCCTCTTCGACGAGAACGCGCTTGACGGTGCGGCCGGCGGGGCCGGTCTGCGCGGTGACCAGATTCACGCCCAGCATGTGCGAAGCAATGTCCGCGGCTTCATCAGGAGAGTGGGCGAGCTTGACGCCGCCCGCTTTGCCGCGGCCGCCGGCGTGAATCTGCGCCTTTACAACGACTACGCTGGATCTGAGCCTTGCCGCGCCCTCACGGGCTTCTTCCTTGGAGAAAGCCACTTCACCGCGAGGAGTGGTGACACCGTAACGCGCAAGAATAGCCTTGGCCTGATACTCGTGAATCTTCATCGGGGTTCCGTAGTGTTAGAATTTTCCTGTCGTCGCAAACATAAGAGTGTACTCGGAAAGTATAAAATGGGGCAAGGTTGCGGCCAAATTTTGGCCGAATCGAGATGACAAAATCGCTCATTGATCGCGCAGAATCTGGACACGTTTTCTCGAGGGGAGAAGCGGAAGCGGTGATGGAAGAGCTGCTCGCCGGCCGTGTCGAGACAGCCGATATCGTGCGGCTGCTTATGGCGATGAATGCGCGCCCGGTGCGGGTGCGAGAGCTCGCCGGCTTCGCAAGCGTGATGCGGCGGCACGCGGCGCCGGTGTTTGCGGACAGCGAACCGCAGCCCGAGCATCTTGTGGACACGTGCGGGACGGGCGGCAAGGGCTTTGCGACGTTCAACATTTCGACTGCGGCAGCCATCGTGGCCGCGGCGGCGGGAGCGCGCGTGGCGAAGCATGGTAACCGCGCGTCTCATTCGGGCAGCGGTTCGGCGGATGTGATTGAGGCGCTGGGAGTGCGGATCGATTTGCCGGTCGAACATTTCGGCAGAGCGATTCGCGAACTTGGTATCGGTTTCTTTTTTGCACGGGCTGCACATGCAGCGGCGCGCCATGCCGCTCCAGCGCGCAAACAGATCGGAGTGCGCACGGTTTTCAATCTTCTCGGCCCGCTGACGAATCCCGCCGGTGCGCGGGCCCAGGTTATGGGCGTTCCATCGGCGGAACTGATCGATTTGGTGGCGGAGACGCTCGCCGAGCTTGGCGTGGAGCACGCGTTCGTAGTTCACGGAGCGGGCGGGCTGGACGAGATTTCGCTTGCTGGAGAATCTCTAGTTGCCGAAATCAGGGGCGGAGGCGTGCGGCGATTCACAGCCACGCCGGAGGATTTCGGAGTTTCGCGAGCGCTGATCGAGGCGATTAGAGGCGGGAGCGCCCAAGAGAATGCAGTCACCATCGGCGGCATACTTGCCGGCAAGACGGGGCCACCGCGCGATATCGTCGTCGCGAACGCAGCAGCCGCCCTGGTAGCCGCGAATGTTGCACCGAATTTTCTTGATGGTGCGCGACTGGCCACCGACGCCCTCAACTCGGGTGCAGCCAGAGAAAAACTCGCGGCCCTTGCCGCATTCACTCAGCAACCCAAGTGAGACTTCTCGAATTGCCAGCTTTTTTGAGGGGGGAGAATCAGGGGCGGTCGGGGCTCTCAAGGGCTTCGTGCACAGTCCAGATCGTAATCCCTGCCACGACAGAAACGGGGAGTAAGAAGAAACGGCCCTGTACCGGGGCAAGGGCGGGATGGCTCAAAGCGGCGCCGCAGGCGCCTTTACGGACCACGCGGTAGGTTTTTCCTTCTTCAAGAATCTTGGTTTCTTTGCCCGCGGTAACTTCGAGCGACTGCATGCTGGCGGTTACCAGCACGTCGCACTTTTCTATCGTCACTTGGCCAGCCGTCAGAACGGGAGCGTGCGGCCGCACGCGTACGTCGTCGGCTCGAATCTCGACTTCCCCGCCGGTTTCCGCACGGAACGTTACGGTCCCGCGTTGGAGTGTGGGCGTGAGAATCGAATTCTCGTGGTTCATCCACAGCATGCTGTCTTCCGACAAGGCAAGCTGCACCTGGCCGGAACGCACGCTCAGCACGCCCTTCTCTTGGGTCTCGAGGCGGTCGCCATCGTAGAGTGTGGTTCCGACACTCGCATCGGCGGTATTCAATCGCGCGCTGGAAGATTGCAGGACGACGCCGGCCGGAGCAGTTTGCCCGGGTAGCGCAACAGCGGACAACAGACACGACAAGGCAGCAGACAAAGTGCGACGGCCCATAATGGTGCGAAACCTCCGAGGGAAAGCGAATCCTAAGTATCGGGAAGAGAAAGAACAGGAGCACTGGTACTTGCGGAAAGCGCTGTTACCGGATTCCGCACATAAGAAAACGCGGCCTGCCCGATAGGACAGCTGCCCTTTAGGACAGGTAAAGTGCGAAAATGACACGGCGCAGGGGATCGTCGAGATGCATGGACCTGCGCGGCTGTGAAGCGCCAAGCAAGTGAGAGGAGAAATTCTTTGAGATTAAGCGCGGTTATTTTGGTTGCTGCAGCTTTGGCATTTCCGGCGGTGGGGCAGAAGCCGGCGGCCGTCACGCCGGCGCAAGTCGTTCAAGAGGTGCGCGACTACCGGATGGATAACGAAGACCGCATCGTCCGGGAGTTGGCGGAATTTCTCTCGATCCCGAATGTGGCGAGCGACACGCCCAACATCCAGAAAAATGCGGCGCACCTCGTCGAGATGCTGGAAGCGCGCGGAATCGAAACGCATCTGCTGCCAATCGAGGGGCGCGGCCCCGTGGTTTTTGGCAAATTGATCGTGCCGGAGGCCACGCACACCGTTATTTTCTACGCGCACTACGATGGCCAGCCAGTGGATCCTACCGCATGGACCGATGGCGCGCCGTTCAAACCCGTGTTGCGCACGGACTCGATTGAGGCCGGCGGGAAACGCATCTCGTTCCCTGAAAATAGCTCGAGCCAGCCGGCGGTCTACAAAGACGATTGGCGAATTTACGCGCGATCCGCTTCCGATGACAAATCGCCGATCGTGGCGCTGCTTGCCGCTCTCGACGCGCTGCGCGCGAAAGAGATTCCGCTGAAGGTGAATTTGAAAGTGATTTTCGAAGGCGAGGAAGAGGCGGGCTCGACAAACCTTCAGAAAACGCTGGAGCTGCACAAAAATTTGCTCGGAGCCGACCTCTTGATTACCGCGGACGGACCAGTGCATCAATCGGGGCGGCCACTCGTATTCTTCGGGGACCGCGGCGACATCGGGCTGGACCTCACGGTGTACGGGCCAGTGCGTGCGCTGCACAGCGGACACTACGGAAATTGGGCGCCGAATCCTGCGATGGAACTCTCGCGTTTGCTGGCCTCGATGAAGGATGCCAATGGCCGCGTGCTGATCGACGGCTATTACGATGATGTCGTGCCATTGAGCGATCTTGAAAAAAAGGCGCTGGCCGCGATGCCGGCGAATGATGCCGATCTCGAGCGGGAGCTGGGAATCGCGAAACCCGAGGGCGGCGGCAAGAAATTAGTGGAACTCTTGCAAGAGCCTTCGCTGAATATCCGCGGATTGCTAAGCGCCTATGTCGGAGAGCATGCGCAGAACGTCGTACCGGACAAAGCCGAGGCTTCAATTGAAGCGCGGCTCGTGAAAGGGGAAGATCCGCGGAAAAAATTCGCGCAGATCACAGACTTTATAAAGAAACAGGGGTATTACGTGATTGACCGCGAGCCAACGATGGAGGAACGACGCGCGCATGCGCTGATCGCGAAAGTGATTGACGAGGGCGGCTATCGGGCTTCACGCACGCCAATGGATTTGCCGGTTTCGAAGGCGCTGATCAAAGTGGTGCAAGACGCGACGGGCGGCGATACGGTGATTGCGCCTACGCTGGGCGGTAGCGTGCCTATGTATATTTTTGAGGATTTGGGGTTGCCGTGGATCGGAGTGCCGATCGTGAATTACGACAATCACCAGCACAGCTCGGACGAAAATTTGCGGTTGGGGCATTTATGGCGCGGGATGGAGATTTACGCTGCGATTCTGGCGGATTTGAATTGGTGAAAAAAAGAATCTTACACAGAGGGCACGGAGAGCGCAGAGGACGCGGAGGAGAACGAGAGAAGCACGAATCAATATCAAAGAGAGAGGAAATTTTGGAGGAGTTGCTTGCCGGAAGTAGTTAGGACGGATTCGGGGTGGAACTGGACGCCCTCGATTTTATAACGGCGGTGGCGGAGGCCCATGATGATGCCGTCGCCGGTTTCTGCGGTGATGGTTAGCTCGCGCGGGAGCGATTTGCGTTCGACGATGAGCGAATGATAGCGCGTGGCCGTGAAAGGCTGAGGAAGTTTGCGAAAGACGCCCTTGTTGTCGTGATGGATTTCGCTAGTTTTGCCATGAAAGAGTTTTGGAGCGCGAACGATTTTGCCGCCGAAAGCCGCGCCGATCGCTTGATGGCCAAGGCAAACGCCTAGAATCGGGAATTTGCCTGCAAGTTTTTCGATTAACTCCACAGAGATACCAGCCTCTTGCGGCGTGCAGGGCCCTGGCGAAATCACAATCTTCTCCGGCTTGCGGCGAGCAATTTCTTCCACGGAAATCTTGTCGTTGCGGTGCACTTCGACCTGACAGCCAAGCTCACCGAGATACTGGGCGAGGTTGTAGGTGAACGAGTCGTAGTTGTCGAGCACCAGGATCACTTTTTTGCACGCTTTCGCCGAACAGTTCTTAGTTTTCGTTCCGTTCCTTTTCGGTGTGCAGCCTCCAAGGCGGTGAGCAAGGCTTTCGACTTGTTCACGGACTCCTCGTATTCTCCCTCGGGTATGGAATCCGCGACGATTCCGCTGCCGGCTTGCACATGAGCCACACCATTTTTGATGACCATAGTGCGCAGGGCGATGCATGAGTCGAGATTGCCCGCGAAATCCAAGTATAAAACTCCGCCGGAATAAATGCCGCGGCGTGTGCGTTCCAGTTCCTCGATGATCTCCATGGCGCGCACTTTCGGAGCGCCGGAAACGGTGCCCGCGGGGAAGCACGCCATCAGCGCATCGAAGCAATCGACATCCTCGCGAAGGCGCCCGCGCAAGCTCGAAGCGAGGTGCATGACATGCGAGTAGCGCTCGACAGTCATCAGCTTTTCGGGTTTCACCGTTCCGTATTCGCAGACGCGGCCCAGATCGTTGCGCCCCAGATCGACGAGCATGATGTGCTCGGCGCGCTCTTTTTCGCTGGCGAGCATTTCGCGTTCGAGCCGCTGATCCTCGGCTTCGTCCTTGCCGCGCCAGCGCGTTCCGGCAATCGGGCGGTAGAAGACATCGCGACCCTGGACTTTGACCAGCATTTCCGGCGAGCTGCCGACGACGGCGACATCGTTCATCTGCAAAAAGAAAAGATAGGGCGACGGGTTGAGCGCGCGCAGCTCGCGATAAACCTGGAAAGGCTCGACCTGCGACTTGGCGGAGAAGCGCTGGCTGATCACCACCTGAAAAATGTCGCCGGCGCGGATATAGTTTTTCGCTTTGCGAACGGCCTCGAGGAATTCCTCGCGGCGAAAATTGGAGGAGACGCGGAGTGGCGCGCGGCGCTTCCTGGTTTCCGGGTTCGGCTGCTCGGCGGGCGCAGCCTGTTCGAGCAACTGGCGCGTTTTGCGAATCTCGCGCACCGCGGCATTGTATTTTGCGCGCAGGCTGCCCTCGCCCTCGGTGTAAATATTTCGAACGATCCACAGCCGGTGCTGGAGGTGATCGAACGCGATGATGCCGTGATAGAACATCAACTGCGCGTCGTAAAGGCCGATGTCGTCGCGAAGGCGCTTGGGGATGCGCTCGATGAGGCGCACCATATCGTAGGAAAAATAGCCGATGGCTCCAGCCACGAGCGGAGGCAGGCCCGGCAAGCGCACGGGACGGAAGCGGTCCATACGGGCGCGGAGAAACGTTACCGGATCGCGCTCTTCCCAAACGATGCGGTTGTGGCTCTCGAGCACGCAGGCGCCACTCGCGTAGCGAAAGACTTCTTCGGGATTCGCACCGGCAAAAGTGTAGCGGGCGATTTTTTCGCCGCCTTCGACGCTTTCGAGCAAAAAGGAATAGCGCGCGCCTTGGGCAATGCGCAGGTAGGCGCTCACGGGCGTGAGCAAATCCGCGGGAAACACTTCGTAAACGGGGATGAGGTTTCCCTGTTTGGCGAGGCGCTGAAATTCACGGAAGTCTGGCTGAATCATGGAGTCATTTCACGGCTGCAGTTTATTTTCCAAGGTCGGCATTATCGCATTTCTGGATTAACTGTGCTGGCGGGAGTTTTCTTCCATGCGCAACGCGCGCAGAACGGCCCTGCGCATGGCCGATTCAGGCGCACGCTGCCCGATCCAGAGTTCCCACTGAGCAACGCCTTGCGGAACGAACATTTCGACTCCAGAAACCGTGGCGATTCCTTTGCGTGCCGCGAGTTTCAAGAGTTGCGTCTTTTGCGGCCGGTTGATGAGGTCCATGACGATTCGGCAGTTCAGCTCGCGGGACGTCAACGGCGAAATTCGATCGCGGGGATGCATTCCGACCGGAGTAGCATTCACAATGGCGTCGAAGGATTCGCTTTGCAGAGCGCGCCGGGGCACGGATCGGCCGCCGACGGCTTTGGCCAGCTCTCGCGCGGCCTTTTCACGCCGGGCACAGATTCCAACGTGCGCGCCGGCCTTCGCCAGAGCGAATGCCGCGGCTCTTGCGGCACCGCCCGCGCCGAAGATCAAAACGCGGCTGCCAGACAGCCCCAGTTTCTTCTCGAGAGCGCGCAGAATTCCGACGTAATCGGTATTGCACCCGAAGAGCGAGCCATCGCGCCGGACGACGACGGTATTGACGGCGCCAATCTCGGCGGCGAGCGGATCGCAGTCTTTCAAATGTCGCAGGATGGCTTGTTTGTGCGGAATGGTCACACTGAATCCGCGAATCCCGAATTCCGGCACAGCCTTCAAAAAATCGCGCAGGTCTTTTACCAGAAAGGGCAAATAAACGGCGTCGATTTTGCGCGCGATGAAGCCGGTGTTATGGAGAAGCGGCGAGAGGGAGTGGCCGACAGGATCGCCGATGACGCCATATACGCGAGTCCGCTGGGTCAGTTCATGGGCGCGGTAGAGACGCTTCAAGTCGTGCAGCGAGACCTGGCCGGAAGCAGTGGCTTCGCCGATAGGCGCGTAGGCCAGCGCACTGCCTTCTCGCAAAGCGAGGATGCGCGCGGGAAGGCCCACCTCACCCATGGGCACCGCGACGAGATTGGGAGTGCGGCGAGCGAGATGCAAAACGCGGAGGCTATCCCCGATGGTCCGGGCATGCGCGGCAATTTTTAGGGCGTCGACTTCCGGATGCGCGGCAGAATGGAGGGACTCCAGCCGCGATGGCACGCGACGAAAGTCGTGCAAGGAGAGCAAGATATGGGGTGGCAACCCAAGGCCGCTCACCGACATGCCAGGCAACTCGCGCAACGTCTCGATTTCCAGGTCGCACCAGGAGCAGCCCGCCTCACCAGCCTCAGCAAGCCAGTACAACTCGTCCTGAACGCCCCCTGAGAGCTTGCCGCCCCCAGCTCGGCGGCGGCAGGTGGCAAGGAAAGTCGCGCTGCGGGGCCTGTTGTTTTTCAGCCAGTATAAGAAGCGGGAACGTTCGGAATCACCCCGCAGCCAGTCCAGGCGAAGCTCAATCGTAGGGGTCTCGCGGAGTCCTTCGCGCACCAGTTCGGCCATTTTCGTGGCCGTGGCGGCTGCCGCAACCGCGCAGGTGCGCCCTATCCCCACTCCAAACAAGCTCTTGCGATGCGCGATTTTCGCCATATTAATCTCAAATTATTGAAAACAGGCCTTGTAGCATGCCGTATCAAAAGTGTAAAGCGGTCCCAGCCTATTTGTTGACGCATCGGGCCGGCCCCTGTTAATTTCGCAAGGAAACGTCCCCGCACGGCCCATAGGGCGTGTTTTGAAGGAGCCTTGGAATGCGCGCTAAATTAGCTTCTCTAAGCATTTTTGTCTTTGCCGGCGCCGGAATTTGCTCGGCGCAGACGGCCCCCACTCCGACGCAGGTGGGTTTTTCCACCGCCTATTGTTCGGGTTTTGTAACCGACCAAAAAGTTCCCGATGCCACTCGCCTGATCTCCGGCGAGCAGTCGAACGCTAAGCTCACGTTTGCGCGCGGCGACTATGTATACATCAATCGCGGCCAGGACAAGGGCGTCCGTGTCGGGGACCGCTATACGGTCGTGAGAGCGGAAGGCGACGCCCTGGAAGTGAACTGGTTCAAGTGGCAAAACAAGCTGATGAAGGCGATGGGAATACACTATTTGGACGCTGGCCAGCTTCGCGTCGTCAACGTGCAGCCGAAGGTGTCCACCGCGGAAGTGACCTTGTCCTGCGATTATATGCAGCGCGGGGACATCGTCCTGCCCTTCCAAGAGCGGCCGGAGCCTGCTCTCAAACAAACCGGCGACTTCGACCATTTCGCGCCCGTCAGCGGCAAGCCTGTTGCCATGATCGTGCAATCGAAAGACTATCAACAATCCGCCGGGCAAGGCAGCACCGTCTATATAAACCTGGGGACTGAAAAAGGGGTAAAGGTAGGCGACTATTTTCGCGTATTCCGGTACCAGGGTTCGATGGCGGAAACTGCCCCTCAGACGAAAGGGTATCAAGACCGCATCTATGGGTTCGGCAGTTCGCCAACGCGGTACGCCTGGAACGATCTGCCGCGCGAGGTGCTCGGCGAAGGCATCGTGCTCAACGTGAGCCGCAACTCATCAACCGTGCTGATTACCTACAGCACCATCGATATGTATACCGGCGATTACGTGGAAATCGAATAGCCTAAAACCAGCGTAACAGAAACTTCCGGCCCGCTGCGGGATGCTGCTCGCGCGGGCCTTTTCTTTGGCGCGCAGCGCAGCTTCACAACAAAGCAGTGTTGCCGAGTTCAGGCATTCGCCGACGGCTGCTCGCCAACTTCTTCCTCTTCCGAGAGAACCTCGCAGAAGAATCCCTTTATTTCTGTTTCCGTTTCCTGCCAGGCCTTCGCATGTAGCCCCGCTTTGCGGCAGGTCTCCTCAAGAAACTCTTCGCGGCCCAGATTATGCTCGACCGCAACTTGAGGAAGCAGAAGTCCGCGCTTCGTGCCTTGAGAAATCAACAAACCATGTTTGCCGATCTCGACGTTCTCGGGAAGAACCGGCTCGGGCTGCGAGAGCAGTGAGAGCTCGATTTGCAGATTGGGCAGCTCTTCCGCTCGCACGGGCAAGAACCGCGGATCATGCAGGGCCGCGCTGGCCGCACACCTCGCTATGGCCTCCCCCAGCGGCTCGAATGCCTCCACGACGCCGATGCAACCGCGCAACCGGCCGCGCACATGGAGAGTTACAAATACTCCGCGCTTCTCGCCAAACACACCGGTTCGTGGAATACCTCCGGCAGGTTTCTGGAGGGAAACAGCTTCGGCAACCGCCCGGCGTGCCAATTCGAGCATAGACCGGCGATCGGCTTCAGAGAGGAACAGCATCCTCGGACTTTTTGTGGCTCTCCATCATGCGCAGTTTGCGCCGTTGCTTGATGCGGCCGTCAAGTTGGCCCCAAAAACGAAGAAAGTACTGAGCGGCTGATACCAAAGCGCTGATCACAACCAGCCAGAGAAGAAATAGCCCTAGCCGGTTCAGCAGAGGGTGATGCGCTTGTCGCGCTCCGGCAATCAATACAGCGACGGCGCACACCTGAAGAACCATTTTCGTCTTGCCCAACAAAGAAGCCGCGATGGTGAAGCCTTCGGCGGAAGCAATATTGCGCAAGCCGAGTACCGTGAATTCTCTCCCGATAATGATTACGACCATCCATGCCGGAACCAGATGCATGTCCACGAGGGAGACGAAGGCGGCGGAAATCAGCAGCTTGTCCGCGATCGGATCCAAAAGAATTCCGAGTGTCGTCACCTGAAGCCGGCGCCGCGCAAAAAACCCGTCGGCCCAGTCGGTTGCGGCCGCCATAAGCAGAATCAACACTCCCCAAAACTCGAAATGCATGGGGAAACCGAGGAAGTCCACGTTGGGGCTCTTCGTCAGCAAAACCGCAATCAGCAGGGGAACAAAAAAGATTCGAAGAAGCGTCAATGAGTTGGGGAGATTCATGGGAACATGGCGGCGTTGAGGCCGCCCCTTAGGCTTCAGCCACCGCTCGCCTGACTATAGACCCCTGGTCGGCAGGCGTCAACGTCTCCCGGCGAATCGATGAGCGGGGCGGCGGGTACTCTAACGTCAACAACCAAAATGAGTTGCAGCGTGCGGAAGGCAGTACTCATCCGTCAGCCCGCTGCTGCAAAGCTGTGCAAATGTCCAAAAACCGCTAGAGCGAACAGCACGTGCCCGGGAGACTTGCAATCGCGCCCAGAGCTCCTGTAACATACTTGTAATCAATATGTTACAAGAAATCCTTGCGCGGAGCGGCGCCGCTTTCGGGAGACTATAAGGAGCGAAAACTCCCTAGCACAAAACGGTTTCCACAAGGTTTCCACAGCGCGACCGTCTTTCCGATCCTCTGCAAATCCTTCAAGAATGACCCATTTAGCAGCCAAAAGGCTCCGTTTTTGGAAGTTTGCATTGAAGTTACTTTAGCGGAAACAACCGGCGCATCCTCAAATCGCTCGAGGTCCTCGTATCATGCGAGCCGGGAGAAAGAAGAGAGCTCTCAAGAACGACAAAACGCCATGCACGGCGATCCCCGCAATGCGAAACGGCAATAATATCAGCCAAACAATGGGATAAATCACCAGCGCAAGCAGCGCGAGAGGCCAGCAGAGGAAGAACAAGATGCACCACAGAAAGAACGCAATCATGGCAACCCCTTTCACTTCCTATTACGCACGCGCGCGGCCCGAAGTTCCCTCTTGGGCAAAAGCGCTTAGCTTGAGCTTGCGCGCAATCGAGACGGGAACTTCGGCGTCCAGCAGCATGTGGGAATCCTCGACTTCGGAATGCAGCACGCGGCCGAGCGCATGCACCAGCGCGAGTGTGCGGCCTTCGGCGAGCGGCAGCCGCAGCGAAAGCGTCACCACGGGATCGACCGGAAGCGCCGCGTCCATTCGCTTCAGCAAATCTTCGACGCCTTCTCCGGTGAGCCCTGACACAAGCACAGGTCCGCCGCTTGTCCCTGCTCCCATCGCGTAGGGATGGATGAGCGGCGCCCGTTGTTCTTGCGTGAGGCGGTCCACTTTGTTGAATACGCGGAGTCGTGGTCGGTCTGCCACGCCGAGGTCCTGCAAGATTTTGTCCACTTCCTCGTCCAGTTCGGCGTGATGAGGGTTTGAGACGTCGCTCACATGCAGAATCAGTGCGGCTTCCTGCACCTCCTCGAGCGTAGCGCGGAACGCCGTCAACAGTCCCTTGGGCAAATCGCGAATGAATCCCACTGTGTCGGACACCAGGACTCGGCGATTTGAGGGCAGGCGAATTGCTCGAATGGTCGGGTCCAGCGTGGCGAACATCCGCGAGGACACAAGCACTTCGGCGCGGCTCAAGGCGTTAAAGAGAGTAGACTTGCCCGCGTTGGTGTATCCCACAAGCGCAATCGTCCCGAGCGGCACGGCGTTGCGAGCTTCACGCCGCAGGGCGCGCTGCTTGCGAATGTCTTCGATGCTGTTCTGAATTTTTCCGACGCGATCGCGAATGCGCCGGCGGTCCGTTTCCAATTTCTTTTCGCCAGGTCCGCGTACGCCGATGCGCCCGGCTCCGCCACCCGCTCCGCCAGCGCCACCGCCGCCGCTCTTGCCTCCGAGACGTGACATCGAAGCGCCCTTGCCCGTCAGCCGAGGCAGCATGTAATTCAGTTGCGCGAGTTCGACTTGCAACTGTCCTTCGCGGCTGCGCGCGTGCTTCGCAAAAATATCCAGAATTAGCTGCGTGCGATCGATGACGCGGCGCTCGGTGGCGGCTTCGATGTTGCGCTGCTGCATCGGCGAAAGGTTGCTGTCGAAAATAATCAGCGGCGCCTTGTGCGCCGTGGCTTCCGCGCGAATTTCGTCCAGCTTGCCGCGCCCCACGAGCGTTGCCGGGTCCGCCGATTCGCGCACTTGAAAAACGGTGCCGGCAATCTCCGCGCCTGCGCTGCGCGCCAACTCCACAAGCTCCAAGAGCGATTCTCGCCCTTGTTCGCCCGCAGGAATGCCGGGAAAGCGCGGCGCGCGCTTCCAGCCCAAACCGACGAGCAATGCACGATCTGCCGTAGACACTGTTTGTGAAGTTTTCGTCACGAAGTCAGTCCTGAAACCAATGTGCGGAGGAAGCCATGGGGGAGCGGGTCTTTCTTCGCCCGGCCCATTATACGCGCTCAGCTTTCTCGCTGCGACTCTATCAGGCCCTCTTGACGAAGCCATTCGAGCGACTTGCGCTGCACATCCGGGGCATCGCCAAAACCGGCGAGCCAGTGAATCCCGGAATCTTTGCGGAACCATGTGAGCTGGCGTTTTGCGTAGCGCCGCGTGGCTTGCTGAATCGCCGCGCGCGCTTCTTCCAGTTTTTTCCCTCCGCGAAGAACCTCGCGAAGCTCGCGATACCCTATGAAATCGAAGGGCTTGGCGTTATCCGGCAAGCCGCTGGCCATAAGGACTCGCACTTCGTCCATCCAGCCGTGCGCCAGCATGGCGTCCGTGCGCGCATGGATGCGCTCGTAGAGCGCCTCGCGCGGCGGCATTAATCCGATTTTCAGAGCGCGCCAGCCCGCAAGCGGTTTGCGTCCCGTCCTGTGCACTTCGGAAATCGGCCGCCGCGCCAGCACGCATACTTCGACGGCACGAATCAATTTTTGCGCATCTGCGGGCGCGATTTTTCCTGCAGTCTCCGGGTCCAGCCGCTTGAGCAGCCCGTGCAAATAACCCGGCGCGTGCTCTTCAGCGCTCGCGCGCAATCGTTCACGCAATTCTTCCGAGCGCTGCGGTACCTCTGCCAATCCTTCGAGCAGCGCGCGTAAATACAATCCCGTGCCGACGGTGAGAATCGGGAGCCGTTCGCGGCTCCGCAAATCTTGCAGCACAGCCAGCGCCATTTCGCGATGCCCACCAGCTGTCGCTTCCTGGTCTGGCGTCAAGGCATCAATCAAATGATGCGGGACGCCGCGGCGATCCACCTGCCCCGGCTTGGCAGTGCCGATATCGAAGCCGCGGTAGAGTTGCGTGGAATCGCAGGCCAGCACCTCTCCGCCGAACTGCTCTGCCAGCCACACGCCGAGCGCGGACTTCCCCGACGCCGTGGGACCAACCACGGCGACTAGCGGCAGATCAGATGTGCCCGGATTCATCGAAACAGAATATGCCAAGCGCGGAAGAGCAGCACAAGAAGCACAACCAAAGCGAGCAGGAGACTGCCGAGAACCTGTTGGCGGACGAGTTTCACTTATATGCGTCTTCGATAGGCAAATTGTACAAGAACATGATGCGAATCTCGATGAAAGGTCCGTGGAAGGCAGACGGCAAAGGTTCAAAAGGATTGGAAGAGCGGATGGCCGAGACGGCGGCGCGGTCCAACGGCTCTTTTCCAGAGCTCATCTCGCGTGACGGGTCGTCATTCGGCACGCTGCCATTCGCCATGATGCGGAATCTCAGCATGACGCGGCCACGGTCCCCGAGCAGAGCCGACTGCGGCATCACCGCATACCAATTCCGCCGGACGTTTTCCAGCATGCGGTGCATGTAGTCGCTGAAATCGACGCCCTCTGTCGGCGTCAAAATCTCGTAGCCATTTCCGAACGAACCCTGCCCCTGCCC
>Ga0207416_1000435_pt1 | contig 74186 bp, 66 predicted proteins | sample PaiPotPPM11metaG_FD_184107 | JGI IMG/M metagenome (GOLD analysis project Ga0207416, IMG submission 184107) | Iron sulfur acid spring bacterial and archeal communities from Banff, Canada, to study Microbial Dark Matter (Phase II) - Paint Pots PPM... ... | reverse complement strand
TCGAGTCCTTTGCGATTGACCTTGAGCGCATCCACCCCACCGCGCATGAATTCGTCGGCCCATTTACGGTACTCGCCTTGAGTGAAGCCATACCGGCGCGACGCTTCCGGCACAGAGATCTGGCCTTTGAGGATTTCCAGGACTACCTGCGAAGCGCCGGGGTCGAGCCCGAGGAACGCATCATCGAAGCGGTCGGAATCGTCCAAGCTCGACGTCATCAAAACGGGCGATGGCCGATGAACCATCTCCACGCGGATCGGCTTGGCTTCCCCGTAGAACCGGAAACCGGCAGGGCCAGCCGCTGGAATACGATGCAGGCCATGCGGGTCCTCAGGTGGTACGACCGCCACTAGTCGGTTGCGCGCGATTGTGAGCCGCCAAGCGCTGCATGAAGTGGCGAGCGCCGGACTGTTACCTCGTAACTTAAGAGGCGTAAGCTATGCCCCTTGCATGTGTCCTGCTCTTAGCGACGCTGTTGTCGTGGCAGCGCTTTGTTCCGCCGGCGCCCTTACCGCATGCGGATAGGGCGGGGTACGCACCCGTCAACGGGGTGCGTTTGTGGTACGCGGAATTTGGCCGGGGCACACCGGTTATCTTGCTGCACGGCGGTGCAGCGAATTCGCGGTGGTGGCGTCAACAGATTCCTGCGTTGCGCACGCGCTTTCGAGTCATCGTGTTGGACAATCGCGGCCATGGCAGGAGCACCGGAACCGGTGAACGGCTGACCTTCGATCGCATGGCCTCCGATGTCGTCGCGCTCATGGGTTACCTGCACATTCGTAGAGCGGCCGTCGTAGGCTGGAGCGATGGGGCCAACATCGGGCTCAGCATGGCCATACACAGTCCACAACGGGTAACGAAGCTGTTCGCGTTCGGCGGCAATTCCAGCCCCGCCGGTCTCAGGCCGTTCTCGCCGACGGCCGCATCGAAGGCATTCGACAGGGAAGCTAGGCAAGAGTATCGCGCCTTGTCACCTACGCCTAAAAACGTTGATGCGATGATGGAAGCAGACGAGCAGTTGGACGCAACGCAGCCACACTTCACCTCGCAGGAACTGCGTTCGATTCGTGTGCGGACGTGGATCGTCGACGGCGATCGCGATCAATTCATCAAGCGTTCGGACACCGATTACCTAGCTTCACAAATTCCGAATGCCGGCGAGCTCATTTTACCGGACGTTAGTCACTCGGCACCTCTTCGAAATCCCGACTTATTCAACCAGGTCCTGCTGCTGTTTTTGCGATAACCTGAGGCAAACATAAAAAGAAGACTGCTGCAGCAAGGTTCGATCGTCGTGCCCCTACAAACGTGAGCACCGTTCCGATCCGTCCGCCTGCCGTCCGCTCATCGTGCGAACCGGTATCTCACTATTTGGCAGGAGGCGGATAAGCTCACCGGGAGTTGGCCGGCGTTTTGGAACGGAGATCCAAAGCCGATCTCCGGTATCGTGCGTGTCGACGGCAAGCCGTACGTTTTCATGGGAGCGCCGGCCCATGTCGGACGAGCGCTTGCGCAAAAAATCTGACGTATTGGCAAGTATCTCTCCGGGTTTGGTGCGAACCCGGCTCACATTCGCGAGATGCTCGTACACACGTCGGGACTAGCGGATCCGAGTGAAACAGACGAGTATGTGCGCGACATCGCGCCGGTCCCCGGCATCGGTACAGAGTGGGTTGTGACGCGCACGGCCTACAAGAATACTGCGTACACGGCTCTTGCGCGCATCGTTGAACGCGCAAGCGGTATGTCGTTTGATGACTCTCTGCAAAAGCGAATCATCGACGTTGTTGGAATGCGCCGGGTGCACCCACACCGCGAGCTCCAGGTCGAACCGAACGCAGCGCGCGGATATATGTGGTGGAAAAGTCGTACGCAGAACTTCCGCGGGACGGCGCGCCACAAGGTGCAGTCACCGATCGTCTTGTGAACGCGCTGCCGTGGAATCTTCGACATGGTCCTCTGAACAACTTCTGTCGCGATTTCCTTTGTAACACCCTCTGTTACTGACGGCTCAAAAATCCAGCGGGCCAAAGACGAAGGGGCGGTTGGCCCTTGGCCAACAACCCCATAAAGTCACTCGTTTCTAGGCACGATCACCAGCCGACGAATTGTAACATCTGATGAAAATCCGGGGCTTTAGTGGCAAGTGCGGCATATTCGAACCCCGGGATATTCTCGCAGCCTGGGCGGTGCGGCTGGCCTCCGCGCTTTGATCGAGCGAGCGGCCTTGGACATCGGGACTTTACGTAAGGCCCACCGGCAAAACGGGGACTGTTGTCTATTAGCGCTTGATGTAGTATTGTAGTATCATGACAAAACTAACAGGCCGCGAGTTCAACCAGGACGTGGGGCGGGCAAAGCGAGCGGCCGCAAAGGGTCCGGTGATCATTACCGATCGCGGCAGGCCTGCATTTGTCCTAATGCGTCACGAGGCCTATCGGCGACTATCGTCACAGGACCCGAGCATACGTGCTCTGCTAGCTCAGCCTAAGGGGGCGCATATCGACTTCGAAGCCCCTCGGCTTGGCGACGAACCGGCTCGACCGGTCGACCTTCGTTAGTGTTTCTGCTCGACACCAACGTTCTGTCGGAACTCCGCCGTGCACACAAGGCGAACCTGAATCTTGCCGCGTGGGCAGAAGCCGTACCGTCCGCAGACATGTATATTTCGAGCGTGACTATCCTTGAGTTGGAAACAGGAGCGCTATTACTAAGCCGCCGCGACAAGATGCAAGGCAAGCTTATTTGCGAGTGGATTGAGAATCGCGTACTAACGGCGTTTAACGATCGCATCTTGCCGGTGGACACCGCTGTCGCGCGCAAATGCGCGATGCTCCATGTGCCGGATCCAAGACCCTATCGGGATTCGTTGATCGCAGCAACAGCCATTGTACATCGCCTGACCGTTGTTACGCGGGACACTGCGGACTTCGAAGCGATGCATGCACGTGTGCTAAATCCTTGGAACGCATAGGCCGGCGTTATTCGATGGGTCTTTACTGGTAACGCCAACCTGTTCACCTGGTCCGAATGCTCAATTAGTTTCATCACGCTCGCGCTGGCGACATCAATTCCGGGCCTGGAAAGCGGGGGCGCAAAAGACGTGATCACGGTACCCCTAACGACGAACGATCATCGCGTTGATCGTCATGGGGCCAAGGTTCATTGCAGTATGTATTAGCACGAGGCCGGCGGTGTCCGAGCCTTGTAAGGGCGGCGGCCCGATGTGCAGCACGGTCGTGCCGTGCATGGAGGAAGTGTTGACGCCGCGCATGATTGCGCGCATCTTCTCGTGCTCTGCATTGGCCGCGTTGAGGATCGCGTGTTTTTCCGCTGGAGACAGGGCCGAATCGAGCTCTTTAGCGGCATCAGTGTAGTCGGCGTTTGTAGACGTTGCCAAGCGTGCGGCGATTGAGGCGAGAAGTTGCCTATGCGATGGTGTCAAAGCAGTGAGCATCGTTGCCCTCGCAACGTTGTAGGCCTTAATCATCTGCGCGTTGGATGCGTCGAAGGTGAGCGCGTTCGGGGGCACAATTGCCAGGAGGGCGACCAGAACAAGCGACTTCATGCGACATTATATTACGAACCGTCTCCAAGCGCAAAGTGCAGCTACTTGGGACGCTGCGCTGGTGCCCAGCGCGAGTTTCCTCGCGTGCGGCATGCTGGCTGCGCTTGCAGGCGCATGTAACGGTGGTATGCGCTCCCTGCCAGCTGGGACCACTTCGTCAAGAAAAAAGCGGCGCGTTTTGCGCGCCGCTATCGAATGTTTTAAGCCATAGAGAGTGTATCCGTATTGTTACATTTGATGAAAATCCGCCCCTTCTAGCTACAGCCGCTCGTCGCTCCGCAGCTGTCGCACTTTTCGCAGGCCCCGTTGCGCACGAGCGTCAGCTGCCCGCACTCGTTGCAAGGATTGCCCGTGTAGCCCTTTGCCCGTGAAGCGACGATCGCTTCGGTCCGCAGCATCGTCGTAACGCCGTTTCCCGAATGCGAGCCGTTCGGTTTCAGCGCGACTTCCGTCAGTTGATCGTGCGGTTCGGAGCCGGGATGCAGATGCGTGCTGGTCGGATGCAGTCGTTCTTGAACGCCTGCGGGGACGTAGTGCACCTCGCCCTCTTCCTCGTCAACGTACTCGTCGAGCGGCTGTGCGCCGTGGCCGTTCGGCCCCATGGCGTCCATCTCCATGCTCGGCTGAACGTGGGCGAGATCGTAGCGGCCGAGATAGCTGACGGCGAGCTCGCGGAAGATGTAGTCGAGGATCGACGTCGCCATCTTGATGTGATCGTGGCCGACGACCGGACCGTTGGGCTCGAAGCGCGTGAAGGTGAAGGCTTCGACGAACTCTTCCAGCGGTACGCCGTGCTGCAGTCCAAGCGAAACGGCGATCGCGAAGTTGTTCATCAGCGAGCGGAAGGCAGCGCCCTCCTTGTGCATGTCGATGAAGATCTCGCCGAGCTGGCCACCTTCGTATTCGCCTGTTCGCAAGTACACTTTATGTCCGCCGACAATGGCTTTTTGCGTGTAACCGCTGCGCCGCTGCGGCAGCCGGCGGCGCTTGGCGATGTAGCGGTAGACGATCCGTTCGGCGATTTGCAACGGCGTATGATACGGCGTTGTGGGCTCTTCGATGCCCGTCTCACCGCGAAGGTCATACGAAGCCGCCAGCGGTTGCGAGAGCTTGGATCCGTCGCGGTAGAGCGCGACGGCTTTGAGCATCCGCTCCCACGCATAGCGATAGGCTTCTTTGACGTCTGCTACAGTTGCTGTTTGCGGCAGGTTGATCGTTTTGCTGAGCGATCCCGAGATGAACGGCTGCGCAGCTGCCATCATGTCGATGTGCGCAAGCGGTCGAATGAAACGCGATCCGTGCTTGCCGCAGGGTGTCGCGCAGTCAAACACCGGAAGGTGCTCGTCCCGCAGGTGCGGCGCTCCTTCGAGTGTCATGCGGCCGCAAATCACATCTGAGGCCTCATCGATCTGCTGCTGCGTGAATCCAAGGCCGTCGCGAAGCAGCGAGAAGCTCCAGTCATTGAGTTGCTCGTCGCTCAGCCCGAGCTTTTCTTTGCAGAACTCCTCACCGAGCGTGAATTTGTTGAAGGCGAACGGCAATTCAAATGCGCCTTCCAAAGCCGCCTCAGCTCTGCCGACTGCATCCTCATCAAAGCCTTTGGCCTTGAGCGTTGCGCGGTTTATGTGCGGCGCGTTTTCGAGCGTGCCCGCGCCTTTCGCGAAGGTTTCAATTTCTTCGATCTGCTTTTCGGTGTAGCCCAAGCGACGCAGCGCCGATTCGACCGATTGATTGACGATCTTGAAGTATCCGCCGCCAGCGAGCTTCTTGAATTTGACGAGTGCGAAATCCGGCTCGATCCCCGTCGTGTCGCAGTCCATGACCAAGCCGATCGTTCCGGTCGGAGCGATAACGGTCGCTTGCGCATTTCGATAGCCGACCACTTCACCGATAGCTAGCGCTTCGTCCCAGGCCTTGCGCGCGAGAGCCCAGGTGGCTTGTGTGAAAAGCGTCGGCGCGTGGGTAACGGGCTTGACTGATAAACCTTCGTACTCGCTCTCTGAAGCTTGATATGCAGCGCGCCGATGATTGCGGATTACGCGCAACGTGTCCGACGCATTTTGGGAGTAGCGGGGAAACGATCCAAGCTGTTGCGCCATTTCGGCGGAGCATCTGTATGACGCACCGGTCATCAAAGCAGTGATTGCGGCGCACCATCCAAAGGCTTCCTGTGAATCATACGGCAGTCCCATTCGCATCAGCAGCGTGCCGAGATTCGCGTATCCTAGACCCAGCGTTCGATAATCGTAAGACTTCTGCGCGATCACTTTGCTTGGGAATTGCGCCATGAGAACGCTCAGCTCAAGCGTGAACGTCCAGATTCTGCACGCTTCGGCGAAACGTTTAGGATCAAATTCTCCTTTCTCGTTTTCAAATTTTACGAGATTGACGCTGCTCAAGTTGCAGCTTGTGTCATCCAGGAACATGTACTCAGAGCAATTATGCACGTAGAAGCCGTTTGCATCGAAAGCATGAATGCTCGGAATAGAGCAATCAAAGACCGGCTGATCGGAGCCGGCCGAAACAGCCTCCACTGCAGTCCACGGTATCTCTACGGCTGAAGCAGCGCCGCCTACACGCACGACTGCGTGCGTATGCAGGCGAACGTGGTCCCCGACTTTCAAGCGATGTAGTTCATACCATCCTTGAGCGCCGTCGACTAGGGAGAAAATTCTATGATTTCCGGTGGCCTTCAGCTTGCGACCATCTGCGGTGTGCAGTTCAAAGATTTGCTTGACACCAGTGAAGAAGAAGCCGGACTTTGTGGATGCATACGGCTTACCGTCCACAACCGCCGTAAAGGCCTTGCCGACAAGATCGGCGACACGGCGTTCGCCCTTGTCGGTGAGCACGATTGTGTCCGCGGTAATGCAAGGATTGCTCGCGTTGATTCGTCCATCAGCCGGACACGTATGCCACTCGTTGATCGTCGTGTCATACTGCGTGCCGGGATCGGCGCACTGCCAAGCCGACATCGCGACGCTCTCCCACAGGTCGGCCGCAGGAACCGATTTCGCGACGCGCCCATCGGTGCGCCGAATCAAGTCGAAGCTCTCATCCCGGTCGAGCTTTTCGAAGAAGGAATTCGGAATGCGTACGGAGTTGTTGGAATTCTGGCCGGAAACGGTACCGTACGCTTTGCTGTCCCAGTTCGTGTCGTAGGTCTCGATTTCGAGATGCGTATAGCCTTGTTTCGCATAGTCGAGCGCATACTGAACGTTGGCTTGTGGAATGCCGGCGTGGAGCGCCGCGCGAATCGCGGCGCGCAGAAGCGGATTGAGCGCCGGATCCAAGCGGGCACCGTCCGGAACCGTTTCGTCGTTGGCTGCCATCATAATTGCGTTCAGGTGTTTTTCGCAGAGAATCGAGCCGGCAACAAGGTCCGAGACTTTTTGCTCTTCCTTAACTTTCCACCTGATGAACTGTTCGATGTCAGGATGATCGAGATCGAGACAGACCATTTTTGCCGCGCGCCGCGTGGTACCGCCGGACTTGATTGCACCGGCGGCACGATCGCCGACCCGCAGAAATGACATGAGACCCGAACTTGTGCCGCCGCCGGAAAGCGTCTCGCCTTCACCGCGAATTGCGGAAAAATTGGATCCTGTGCCTGAACCGAATTTGAATATGCGAGCTTCGCGAACCCAAAGGTCCATGATGCCGCCTTCATTCACGAGATCGTCGTTGACGCTTTGGATGAAGCACGCATGCGGAGCGGGATGCTCGTACGCATTCGCGCTGCGCGTCAGCTCCTTGGATTGCGGATCAATAAAATAGTGACCCTGCGGCGGTCCCGCAATGCCGTACGCCCAATGCAGTCCGGTATTGAACCACTGCGGGGAATTTGGAGCGCCGATCTGCCGCGCCAGCATCGCGCACATCTCGTCGTAATAGATCCGCGCGTCTTCTTCGGCGTCGAAGTAGCCGTGCTTGAATCCCCAATAGGTCCAACATCCGGCAAGACGATTGAAGACCTCACGCGCATCGCGCTCGGCGCCGAACTCCGTATCGGCCGCCGGTTCCGAGCGGTGCAGCCATGCAGGCACGCCGGGCTCGTCCACGAGGACCCGCGATTTCGGGACCCCCGCCTTTCGGCAGTATTTCTGGGCCAATACGTCTACTGCGACCTGACTCCAGCCTTCCGGCACCATCACGCCGTCAGCTTGGAAAATTACCGACCCGTCCGGGTTGGTGATGCGCGACGTACGGGGGTGGAACGACAAGCCGGCGTAGGGGTCGCCGGGGCTCGAATAAACGCGGCTGAACTTCATTCGGGGCTTTGTGCTCCTTTGCGGCAGAACCGCAAACTTCGGCAAAAGTTGGTCGAACGCCTGTTCGATACGCCGGAGCTTTTGCGTGCAAGACGCCTATACATTGTACTCTCCGGACAAAATGCATACAAGATATAGGGGTTCGAGTCCTTGTGCGTAAGCCGTGTGCAACGCCAAAATACCTGTGGAAAGCTCGCTTGCTTTGTGCGCAAAAGGGGTTTCCAGGGTGAGCGCGCTGTGGAAAGTTTCGAGGATAGCGGGGAAAAGTGGCGCAAACGCGCCGCATGCTCGGGCCGAACCTGTTTGCTCCGCGCCTCCATGATATCTCGCTTGCCGATCTGGCTGCTTCCGGCATTCGCGGGCTGATCGTGGACTTGGACAACACGTTGCTCGGGTTTCACGAGACCGAGCTGGCCGCCGAACACCTTGCCTGGGTGCAGGAAGCGCACGATCGCGGCTTTGCAATCGTGATGGTCTCGAACAATTTTAGCGAAAGAGTGCGGAGCATCGCAAAACTACTGCGCATCGACTGCGTTCCCAACGCGCTCAAGCCGCTTCCGTTCGGCTTTTGGGAGGCGCTGCGACGGCTAAAGCTGCCGCGAAAACAGGTTGCGGTCGTTGGCGACCAGCTCTTCACCGACGTCTTGGGAGCCAAGCTCAGCGGCAATCTCTACACGATCCTGACCGAGCCGATCGAATCGAAGGACTTCCCCATCACGATGATGTTCCGGTTTTTCGAGCGTTTGATGCTGCCCGAACGTCGCACTCGTTGAAACTTGCGCTGATCGGCGATCCGGTCGCGCACAGCCGCGGTCCCGGGATCCAAAATGCTATCTTACGCGAAGCGGGCCTCGACGGCAGCTATGTCGCGCTGCGCGTGCCGGCCGGGCATTGCGCGGAGACCGTTCGGCGATTGCGTGCGGAGAAGTTTGACGGCATCAATGTGACGACTCCGTTGAAAGAAGAAGCGCTGGCGGTTTGCGATGAGCTCGACGAAGAGGCGCAGCTTGCCGAAGCCGTCAACACGCTGTTCTTGGGTCGCGCCGTCATCGCAACCAATACCGATGGCATTGGGGCCCGAAGTGCGCTTGAAACGATTCTCGGACAGCCTGTCGCGCTGGAACGCATCGGGATTTTAGGGACCGGCCCTACGGCGCGCGCGATCCTTGCGCAGTTTCGTGAGACCGATGTCTACGCGTTCGTTTGGGGACGCGATGAGGCGAAAGTGATGCGGCTTCGCGAACGGCTCGAGGCCGATCTTTGGCCCGACAACGCTCCGGAGATCGTGATCTCGACGTTGCCGCCTAACATTGATTTGCCCGAACGTCTGCTGCGCGATCTTCGCGGCGCCGATATCGTGATGGACACGAACTATGGCGAGCGTTCGACGCTCGAAGCGCTCGTCGGAAGAGAAGTGATTAAGGGCGATCTCATGCTCGAAGCACAAGCGCGCGCCTCATTCGATTTCTGGCTGGCGCACGCTCAAGGCATCCTTGAGCCTCCCGCCTAATCGCAAGGCGTTTGCGGAGAGGTGGCAGAGTGGCCGAATGCACTCGCTTGGAAAGCGAGCAGAGGTGATGAGCCTCTCGGGAGTTCGAATCTCCCCCTCTCCGAATTCGCGTTCGCGAATTCTGCGAGGGGGAGCGTCCAAAAGGCGTATGCGCGCTGCGCGCTCCACAGCCTGTCCTGAGCGTTGTCGAAGGGCCCCCACACGCAAAGCGCGCGGGGCCCCCGGCCTTCGGGCCCGGCGCACCAGCTCGAAATCCATGTCATGGTGATGCATAGAACCATGACGACATACCATGACGTCTAAAGTCGTCATCGCCGGGAAGTTCGGCGCTAAAGGAGAGGCCGAGCTGCGCCAGCGCGGCGTTGCCATCGTTTCGTGCGCCGGTACGGATCGCGTCGCTCTTCAGAATGCCCTGCGCGATGCAGACGGGCTGATCGTGCGATCGGAAACCCGTGTCGATCGTTCGCTGCTCGAAAACGCGCCGCGTTTGCGCGTGGTCGGACGGGCGGGAGCCGGCGTCGATGCGATCGACGTCTCGGCCGCAACGGCCGCCGGCATCATCGTTCTCAACACGCCTTCGGCGAACTCGATCGCCGTCGCGGAGCACACTTTCGCGCTGCTGCTCGCGCTGATGCGCCGCATTACCGAAGCGAATGTTTCCCTGCGATCGGGGAAGTGGGAGCGCAGCCGCTTCATCGGCAACGAGCTTTTCGGAAAAACGTTGGGAATTGTGAGCCTCGGACGAATCGGCGGCACGGTCGCGACGCGCGCGCAAGCATTCGGCATGAACGTCATAGCTCACGATCCGTACGTGCCGCAGTCGCGAGTCGATACGCTTGGCATCGAGCTGGTCGCGCTGAAAGAATTGCTCGCGCGTGCCGATATCGTGTCGCTCCACGCTCCACTGACGGCGCAGACGCGCGGATTGATCGACGGTGCTGCGCTTGCGATGATGCAGCGGCATGGCGTGCTCGTCAACTGCGCGCGCGGTGAAATAATCGACGAAGACGCATTGCTCGCCGCGTTAGATGACGAGACGATCGCGGGCGCCGCGCTCGACGTTGTCGCCGAAGAGCCGCCGCCCGCGGGTTCGCCGAGCGCGCGCCTCCATTCGCATCCAAAAGTGCTCGCGACGCCGCATTTGGGCGGCTCGACGCGCGAGGCGCAGGATCGCATCGCGCTTGAACTCGCGCGCGATCTAGCGGAGGCGCTTTCTGGACGCCCGGCGGCCGGCGCGGTGAACGCGCCCGCGCCTTCCGGCGCCGACGCGGACCGCGTCCGACCGTTTGTTGCTCTTGCCGATCGGCTCGGCAGACTGATGCCGCAGCTCTTTGAAAGCGCGGCTCGCGGGCCGCTGCGCCTTGAACTTGGCGGCGAGATCGCCGCTGCCGAACCGCAGTCCTTGGCGGCGGCGCTGCTTGCCGGGCTGCTGCAAACGACCAGCGAGCGGCGCATCTCGATCGTCAACGCACTGCAGATTGGCGCGGAACTTGGGATTGGACTGGAGATCGCGGCCGATCCGCACGTGCAGGCCTTTGCGTCGCAGCTCGCCGTTTGTAGCGGAGGCCATCGCATCGCAGGAACGGTGCTGCACGCGGGGCCGCGCATCGTTGAAATCGACGGCTACGAACTTGACGTTGCGCCGCAGGGTCCATGGCTCGTGACGCACCACGATGACGTTCCGGGAACGGTTGGCCGCGTCGGCACGATCCTTGGGGATGCCGGCATCAACATCGCCACTATGCAAGTCGCCCGAAAAGAAGAAGAATCAGCCGCGCTGATGGTGCTTGCCGTCGACCGTGCAGTCGATCGCGAAAATCTGGCGCGCATTCGCGAACTTCCTGGGATGCGACGCGTGGATGCCGCTGTCGTCTGAATGCCCATCCTACGGATTGCTCGACATGGCGAAACGACGTGGAACGCGCAGGGGCGCTATCAGGGACGGCTCGACGTGCCGCTCTCGCCGCTTGGACGAGCGCAGGCGCGCGCGTTAGCCGAAGCGTTGAGTGACAAAGACATCGGCGCGATCATCTCAAGCCCGCTGCTGCGGTGTGTGGAAACGGCGATGCCGCTAGCGGAGTTGATCGGCGTAACGGTGCAAACCGATCCGTTGCTCACGGAGATCGCGCACGGTACGTGGCAGGGCCGCTATCGCGATGAAATTGCGCGCAGCGAGCCAGAGCTCTATCGCGCGTGGCGCGAGCACCCGGAAACCGTGCGCTTCGAGGGCGGCGAAAGCCTGCGTGACGTCGAGGTGCGGTGGCAGCGCTTCGTGACGGGCTTCGAGCCGCATAGCAACACGCTGATCGTCACGCACGACATCGTAGCGAGAATCGCACTCTTAGAGCGGACCGGGCGCTCCATCCAAACGCTGCGCGACGTCCGTTCGCTCAATGGCGCCTATGCAGAGTTTGCGGTAGAACGGGATCGCTGGCGGCTGCTGGCGGAATCGGTCAGCAGTCACTTGAAAGACCTCGAAGCCGATCACGAGCGCCAAGCGCTGTAGGAGAGGAAGAGCAACAATGGCACAGGCTACGCCGTTTCTATCCGATGTCAAGGAGCTTCGCAGACGCGCTCGCGAGAACATGATGCGCGGCTCCGTCACGAGCGACTATAAGGGCGACGTCGGACGCGCGGTCGACGTCCTCAATCAAGCGCTGGCGACGGAACTGGTTTGCGTCTTGCGCTATAAGCGCCACTTTTACATGGCGCGCGGCATCGCCAAGGATGCGGTGGCTAACGAGTTTCTCGCCCATGCCAACGAAGAGCAGCAGCATGCCGATATGATCGCCGATCGGATCACGCAGCTGGGCGGCGAACCGAACTTCAACCCGGAAGGGCTCAGCACGCGAGCGCATTCCGAATACGTTGAAGGGGACGATCTGATCGACATGATCAAGGAGAATCTCGTCGCCGAACGCATCGCGATCGAGTCCTACCGTGAGATGATCCGCTTCTTCGGAGAGAACGACCCGACGACGCGCCGGATGCTCGAGCAGATCTTAGCGGTGGAGGAAGAGCATGCCAACGACATGGTCGATCTACTGGAGCAGCACGGAGCGGACGGGCAAGTTCGCTAAAGGTTTCGAGACCTTCGGAGCGCTACTGTCCTTGCGCGAGCGAATAACCGCGCGCGCCGTCAAAGGTGTACAAGCCCTCCGTTTTCACGACGTCGTACCCGGCATTTGAAATCGCCGTGATCAGATCGGCGACCCGCTTGGCGTCGAACGATCCGTCCGAGCTCTCGAATCTGCAGCTCCAGTGATCGCTCCAAAATGTGTCCGGGTTGCCGTGCGGCCACACTTTGGTGCCGCGATTGCTGATGATCGTGAGCTTCGCGCCGGGAACGTTCACCGACTGCAGGCGCAGCGCGATCGCATCGGGATCTCCGGCGGGCTTGTCGATGAAGATGTCGACCCCGACGTGCTCTTTCTTCGCTAAAGTGCCGGAGGCGCGCGCCGCCAGGTCCATCTGCGCTCCCTTGGCGTACTCGACAGCCGCCAAGCGCTGGGGCACCTGGCCGAGACGCTCGACCACCGCGTCTGCGAACTCGCGTGTGCCGACTTCGTGGGCGCTGATGCGTTCCTTGTAGATGTCGTAGGTGTGGATGCCGTCCTCGAGCGTGCGCAGCCATGCGTTATGCACGCACTCCGCGACTTCGCCCTGACCGATGTGCGTCAGCATGAGCAGAGCGCCGTGCAAGAGGCCGGAGGGGTTTGCCATGTTCTTGCCGGCGCGGCGGGGCGCCGAGCCGTGAATCGCTTCGAACATCGAGCAGTGATCGCCGATGTTGGCCGACCCTGCCAGCCCGACGGATCCGGTAATCTGCGCTGCGACGTCGGAGAGCACGTCGCCGTATAAGTTCGGCATCACCAGCACGTCAAAGGCTTCCGGCGTATCGGACATCTTGGCTGCGCCGATGTCGACGATCCAATGCTCGCTTTCGATCTCCGGATATTCTTTGGCGATTTCATCGAAAACTTGGTGAAAGAGGCCGTCGGTGAGCTTCATGATGTTGTCTTTGGTGAAGCAGGTCACTTTCTTGCGCTTGTTGGCGCGTGCGTACTCGAAGGCGTAGCGCACGACCCGCTCGCTGCCCGGGCGCGAGATCAGTCTGAGGCACTGCGTCACCTGGTTCGTTTGGCGGTGCTCGATACCGCCGTAGACGTCTTCTTCATTCTCGCGGACGATCACCAAGTTCATGTTGGAATGTTTGGTGGCGACATATGGCGCTAGCGATGCGCACGGACGGACATTGGCGTACATGCCGAGCGTCTTGCGCACCGTGACGTTGAGCGATTTGAACCCGCCGCCTTGCGGCGTGGTGATCGGCGCTTTGAGAAAGACTTTCGTCCGCCGAAGCGACTCCCACGAACTCTCTTCGATGCCGTTTGATAGGCCGCGCTTGTAGACGCTCTCTCCGATCTCGATGCGCTCCATCTCGAGCTGCGCGCCCGCGGCGTTGATGATGCGGAGCGTCGCCTCCATGATCTCGGGTCCGATGCCGTCTCCGTATGCGACGGTGATCGGCGTCTTCGTTAGAGTGACCATCGGTAAGCGTTCCAGCCTTCACTGGGTCCGTTGGGCGCAAAGTTTTGCAAACTCGGGCTCATGGCGTAACGCAGCCGGGCGTAATACTGAAAAGCGGCAGGCGCATCGGATGCAAGCAGTTCTTGCGTCGTGGCATACGCGCGCTTGCGAATGGCGCGGTCAACGTGGGTGAGCGCGGTGCTTTCGGCTGCATCGAACCGAGCGTTGCAGTAGTGCGTGATGTTGTTTCCGCGAGGAGGAACCATGGAGCACATCCACAGCGAGGAATCGTCGGGATCTGCGCCGGCGACCCAGCTCAGCAGCGTTAAGTCAAACTTGCCGTTCTGTTGAATGCCGCCTTCCGCTTTGGTCGCGTAGAGCATCGTGTACGTGTAGGATTTGAGCGGAACGTCGATCCCGACGCCATGCAGGTCCGACTGCACCTGCACGGCGATTTGTCGAGCCGTTTCGCTGCCCTGGCCGTAGCTGAGCTGCAGGGAGAGCGGCTTGCCGTTCTTGGCGCGAAAGCCGTTTAGACCGCGTTTCCAGCCGGCCGCATCGAGCAACGCGCCGGCTTTCGCCATGTCGTACGGGTAGAGAGGGACGTTGGGATCATACGCCCAGTAGAAATCCGAAAGATCCGACGTGGCCAGGGTTGCGGTACCGTACGTTAGATCGTCGACGATGCGCCTCTCATTGATCGCAAACGCGATTGCGCGCCGCACGCGAACGTCGTCGAGCGGCGGATGCGTTAAGTTGAAATCGATCGAGGAAAAACCGGGGACCTTCACCAGCAGGGTCCGTACGCCGGCGACGCCTTGCAGGTCGCGGTAGTTCGCTGAGCTCAAGTCGATGATCAGGTCCGTGCCGCGGGAACGCAACTCCGCTGAGGCAGTGTTGCCGTCAGGGACCGTATAGACGGTTATGCCTCGCAGGTTCGGCGCGCCGCGGAAATATTGCGGGTTGGCCGCCAATTGCACGTGGTCGCCGTGTACCCAGCGCACGACCTTGAATGGCCCTGTCCCGATGGGCTGCTGATTGAACGCGATCCGGTTGATATCGGGATAGCGCGCCAAGAGATGTTGCGGGATGATGCGGAACGGCTGGTCGCTCTCGCCGAAAACGGTGTCGACGAACGGCGCGAAGCGCCGCTTCAAATGAAAGACAACGGTGTAGCGATCCGGCGTGTCGACGGCGCCGACCTGGTCGTAGCCGTGACGCTCGACGACGTTGTTGCGGGGGTTCATGACCGCTTGCCAGGTGAACTTCACGTCGGCGCTCGTGAAAGGGACTCCATCGTGCCAGCGCACATTCCGGCGCAGATGATAGGTGATCGTCAGACCGTCCTTGCTGATGCCGCCGTTTTCCAGCGTTGGAACCACCGCCGCGAGGTCAGGAATTTCGTTTCCGCGATCATCCAGCGTCACGAGCAGATCGAAGATCACGCTCGCGAGAAAGTTTTCCGCGGTATTCGTGATCAAAAGGGGATTGAGCGAAGTGGGCTCCGCATAGCTGGCGACGCGCAGCACGCTGCCCGGATGCGGCACGCCGGCGGCTTGGCGCTGTTGCGTACAGCCTGGCGCCAGCCCCGCGATCAGAAACGCCGCCCCGATTAAGCGGCGCACCGGAACTTCGCGTACATGTACGGATAGTCGCCATAGAACCAGTTGCGAAAACTGCGGCGAATCAACTCACGGCTCGTCACCGGTGAAGCGCCCTTCATGACGAAATGCTTGCCATCGAAGAAGTCGGCGCTGTACTCGGGATAACTCGCCATCGGCTCGAATCCGGGGAACGCCTCGAAGGGCGTGCTCGTCCATTCCCAGCCGTTGCCGATGAGATCATCCACACCCCAGGCGCTCGCGCCTGCAGGATGCGCGTCGACCGGATCGGGATCGTAGCGGGCGAAATCGAAGTTGCCGTGCACCGGCTGCGGCGGTTCATCTCCCCAGGGAAATGCTCGCTCTTCGTGCGCCGGCGTTCCGAAGGCGGCGCGATGGTATTCCGGCTCGGTCAAAAGGCGCATGCCTTTCCATGCCGCATATGCGCAGGCATCTTGATGGCTCGCGTACACCGGCCAGGAAAGCGGCAGCGGCAGTTCCTCGAACGCGCCGAGTAAGCGAAACGATCCTTCACGCTCGATCCAAAACGGCGGCACCGGGCCGCCGGCTTTGACGAACTCCAAGTACCCGGCGTTCGTCACCGGATAGCGCTGAGCGCCGAACCGCTCAACCTCGACGGTATGCTGGTCGAACTCATTGTCCCAGCCAAAGCGCACGGCGTCCTTCAACGCGCCCAGCGTGGCGGTCCCCGCGGCAATGTCGACAATGTCGTTTGGCCGCAGTGCGTGATCCCGGTGGGTTTGCGTCAGGCGGCCTTTTTGTTCCCGAGGAAGGCGATGGATGATGTACATGAGGGTTTCGTGGTGCATTGGTTCGTGTTCGAGCACCGTGTACACCGCTTGCGCGTGCACCAAGCGCGGCACGTCCGGGTTCTCCAAGCGCGCACCGGCGATGGCTTTTAAGACCCTTTCATCGCAAACGTTTCCCAATGCGCGGATCGCTTCTCTTGAAGGCCAGTCGCCGCGGTCGTGACGGTGCGCGGCCTCAAGCGAAGTCGGATCGATCCCTCGCTCGAAGAGGCGCTCGATTTCCGGATCGATCGGCGTCTCGCCGAGCGCGCGTTCGTTCAGCACCAGGAAACTGAAGATGGGAAGGTGTCCCTCGTAAAACGCAAACGGGTGCCGCAACGCAATCGGGCGTGAGTAATACGCCGAAGAATCGACTAACTCAAAGAGCTGCGCCGAACGTGCTCGGTTACGGCGGTACTGGTCCGCGAGAGCAGCGCGATCGATGGTCCAGGTTTGCGGCGCCAGCACGGCTTGAGCTTCAGAGTGTGCCGCGGCGCTCTTGCTCCTTTTCGATGGAGACGAAGAGCGCTTTGAAATTGCCCTTGCCGAAACTCAGGCTGCCCTTGCGCTGGATGATCTCGAAGAACACCGTCGGACGATCCTGCAGCGGCTTCGTAAAGATCTGCAGCATGTACCCGAGATCGTCGCGATCGACTAAGATGCGCAGCTCGCGCAGGGTCTGCGTCGCTTCGTCGATACGGCCCACGCGATCTTCCAGATCGTCGTAGTATGTGTCCGGCGTGTCGAGAAATTCGACCCCGTTCGCTTTGAGCGCGCGAATCGCTGCAATGATGTCGTCGGTGCGAATTGCGATGTGCTGCACGCCGGCGCTGCCGTAAAAATCCAGATACTCCTCGATCTGTGACTTCTTCTTGCCGTGCGCAGGCTCGTTGATGGGAAACTTGACGCGGTGTTCGTCGTCGCTCATCACTTTGGACCGCAGTGCGGTGTACTCGGTCGAGATATCCTTGTCATCGAACGAAACCAGCTGCGAGAAGCCGAAAACCGAGCCGTAGAAATCTCCCCAGCGATCCATCTCGCCCCAACCGACGTTGCCGACGCAGTGGTCGATGGCCAGCAAGCCCGGTTTGTGAGATGGGATTGTCTTGTGAACCGGCTCGAATCCGGGAAGGAAGACCCCCGCGTAGCCGTCGCGTTGAACGAACGTGTGCACGGTGTCGCCGTAGGTCGCGATCGTTGCGCGTATCACGCGGCCATTCCGGTCACGTTCTTCAGCTGGCTCGCGTACCGGCTGCGCGCCGCCCGTAAGCGCTGCAGCGAAAGCTGCACGCGCGTCTTCCACGACGATCGCGATGTCCCTGACGCCGTCGCCGTGCCGCCCAACATGACGCGTGATCGCGTCATCCGGCAGCAGGCTCGACGTTAGAACGAAACGCAACTTGTTTTGAACGATGAGGTGCGACGCGCGATCGTGAATGCCCGTCTCCGGTCCAGCGTATGCAACTTCGTCGAAACCGAACGCGGAGCAGTAGTAGTGCGCGGCCTGTTTCGCATTGCCGACGTAGAACTCGATGTGATCCCAGTCGATCTTCGCAAGCGGATTGCGTTTGCGTTCCGTGAGCGTTTCCATGAGAGAAGGGCAGTTGGCGAGCCGCCCGAAGCGGCCCTGTAACATGCTCCCAGCGGTGCGCGATGCCTTCACCGCGCTGATCGATTACGCCGGCCTTTTCCCGCCTGCGCAACTGCGTATGAGCGACGCCGTGGCAGAATACACGCACGAGCGGCAAGGTCCGTTCAGCTGGATGCTCGGACGCTTCATCGTACCGGCGTCGCGTATCGGCGAGATGCTGCCGCTGCTGCCGGAGGGTCCTCCGGTCGCGCTCAGCGTCATTCTGGATGCCGGTGCGGATCGGCGGCACTGGTTTACCGCCGTGCAAGCTTCCCTGCGCGAGGCGGAGGAGTTGCGCGAGAAGCGCGCCTTCGTTCGAGTCGATGCATTTGAAACGGTGCTACCGGCCCTCGCTGCGCAGCGTGAAACCTATGACGCGACGGCGGAGCAATTTGCCGCGCTGCTCCGTCAGGCGGCTTTCGATCAGCCGGCCTACGCCGAAATTCCTCGGAATGCGCGTACGCAGGCGCTCTTGCCCGCATCGATCGCGACCTTGGCTCGTGCGAAACTGCGGCTGAAAATCCGCTGCGGCGGCGCGGAGGCGCAAGCTTTCCCATCCCCTGAGGAAGTTGCGGGCTTCGTGCAAACCGTAACGGCAGCAGCGGTGCCGTTCAAAGCCACCGCCGGTTTGCACCATCCAATCAGGCACAAGGATGCTGCCTCGGGGTTCGTCATGCACGGCTTCTTGAATCTGCTCGGCGCCACTGCGCTTGCGAGGTCGGGTGCTGACTCTTCGCAGCTCGAAGGGATTCTGAGCGACGAGGATGCGAGCAACTTCTCCTTCGATGAAACCGGATTCCGATGGAGGGATCTGCATGTCGATGGCGCCGGGCTGCGCCGTGCCCGCACTCACGGACTAGTCGCATACGGAAGCTGCAGCTTTGCCGAGCCGGTGGAGGACCTGATCGCTTTGAAGCTGCTCGATGGTTCGATACCCTCACCATGACATCAGGTGGCGCGCTCCGAGCGTGGGTCGAAGTCGCGTCCGGGTCCGATTTCCCAATCCAAAATCTGCCTTTCGGCATTTTTGAAAACGATTTCGCGCCGCGCGCCGGCGTCGCGGTCGGTAAGCACATCTTCGATCTGAAGGCCGCGGCCGAAGCGGGCCTCTTCGACGGATTTGCCGACCGCGAACTGTTCAGCGGGCCGGTCTTGAATTCGTTCATGGAAGCGGGAGAAGCGGTGTGGCGAGCGGTCCGTCAGCGGCTCGTGGAGTTGCTCCGGGAGGGTACCCCAGCGCTCAACGATGTGAACCGCGAGGCGTTCCTCGTACGGCAAGACGCGGCGCGCATGCGCGTTCCTTTCGCATCCGGCGATTACGTCGATTTCTACTCTTCACTGGAACACGCGACCAACTTGGGGAAGATCCTGCGTCCCGGCAGCGAGCCGCTCTTGCCGAATTGGCGGTGGCTTCCGATCGGGTACCATGGCCGGTGCAGTACAATCGTCTGCGACGGCGCGCCGATCGTGCGTCCTCGCGGTCAACGGAAATCCCCGCAGCAATCCGAGCCGGCGTACGGGCCGACGCAGGCCCTCGACATCGAGCTGGAGATGGGATTCGTCACCGGGCCGGGCAACGAAATCGGCGAGCCGATTCTGATCGCAAACGCGCGTAAGCACATCTTCGGTTTCATGCTGCTCAACGACTGGAGCGCGCGGGACATCCAAGCGTGGGAGTACCAACCGCTCGGGCCGTTTCTCGGCAAATCGTTTGCAACGTCGGTGTCGCCGTGGATCGTGACGCTGGACGCGCTGGAGCCTTTTGCGGTGCCGGCTCCGGAGCAGGATCCGGCGCCGCTGGAATACCTGCGCGATCCCACTCCCCACACTTACGACATCACGCTGATCGTGGAACTGCAGACTCGCGCCATGGGTGAACGCGGCATCGAAGCCGTGCAGATCTGCCGAACCAACTTCAAGTATCTCTACTGGACGGTCGCCCAGCAACTGGCCCATGCAACCAGTAACGGGACGGCGACGCGCCCGGGCGATCTCTATGCATCGGGAACCATTTCGGGCGAAAGCCCGCAGAGCTACGGGAGCCTTATCGAGCTGACGTGGCGCGGCGCACGTCCACTGCGCTTGCCGTCCGGCGAAACGCGTGGGTTTCTCGAAGACGGTGATACGGTGACGTTTCGGGGTTATTGCGAGAAGCCGGACACGCCGCGAATCGGCTTTGGAACGCTCAGCGCGACGATTCTGCCGGCGCGTCCGTAGCGATCCAACTGCGGTAATAGCTCGTATCTTCGACCTTGAGTGCGGCGTCCGCGAGCTGCAGCGGATCGAAGGTGTCGACCATTACGGCGATCTCATCCGTTGAAGTCTTTCCGAGGCTTGCCTCGACGGCGCCTGGCTGCGGTCCGTGCGGCGCGCCGGCCGCATGAAGGGTGATCGAGCCCTCTTCAACGCCGGGACGGCTCATGAAGTTTCCGCTCACGTAATAGAGCACTTCGTCGCAATCGACGCTCGAATGGTTGTAGGGAATCGGGATCGCAAGCGGATGATAGTCGAATAAGCGCGGCACGAAAGCGCAGAAAGCGGCTTTGGGCGCTTCGAACGTGGCATGAGCGGGAGGTGGCTGGTGCAACTTCCCGGTGATTGGCGCGAATTCGTCAAGGTTGAAGGCGTAGGGATAGCAATAACCGTCCCAACCGACGACGTCGCAGGGATGGTTCTGAACGATGTAGATTGCATGCCGGCCATTGTTGGTGACGCGCACTTCATATTCGCCCAAGAGATCGATCGGTTCACCGAGCACTGGAAGGCGGAAGTCGCGTTCGTAATACGGCGCCTGCTCGTCCAGCTGTCCGAACTCGTTACGGTACTTGCGAGGAATGCTCACCATGCCGACGCTTTCGTGCACCAGCATGCGCGTAAGTGAAGAAGGTAGGATGCGATAGGTGGTTCCGGTCGGCACGATGACGTAGTCCCGTTCGCGATATGCGAGATCGCCGAACGGCGTTTGGATCGAGCCGCTCCCGGTGTGGACGAAGAGCAGTTCGTCGCCGCCGACGTTGCGGTAGAAATACTCGGTTGCGCCTCGCGCTTCGGCAATCAAGATGACGAGATCGCGGTTGCCCAAGAGCGCGATGCGCCCTTCGAATGGATCGCCGTCGCTCTGGATCGCTCCGGTTTTGAAAAGCCGGTTGCGCAGCGGCTCGTTGGCGTGAAGCCGACGCGCCGGACGGCGCCAGGGCCGAACTTCGAGCGTGGCCGTCGGGGGCTTTAAGTGGTAGAGCAGCGAGTAGACGCTCTCAAAACCTTTGGTCGAGAAGAGCTCTTCGGCATACAATCCGCCCTCGGGGCGGCGAAATTGGATGTGCCGTTTGGGCGGAAGCGCTCCGGCTCGCACGTAAGAAGGCACGGCACGGCTTTTTTTGACGGAGCGCCGACGCTCCCCTTATGATGTCGGAAGAGGTTGCGGGGGACTCCGTTGCTTTTCTGGAGGGTACTTTTTCTATGAAGATTCATTGGCTTTTGGCCGCCGGCGCAGCGGCATGCGCGCTGAGCGCCGCGTTTCCCGGACCCGCGCAGAGCCAGCAAAGACCTGTCGCGCTGCAGTACGACGAGATCACGCGCTTCGTCATGGCCCCCGCGACCCCGCCGCCGCCGGGCAGTTTTCAGAGCAGCTATCAGCAGCTGCTTGCCGATGCGCGCAACTCCTCAGGGAGCGGTGCGCCCCCTGCGCAACGCGGCGGCTTGGCGGGACTCATTCAGGGCATAACGGGCGCGGTCACGCAGGGCGTCAATGCCATGCAGATGGTATTCAAAGACGGCACGCTGACGCGCAAAACGTACTACGGCAACTGGGTTCGTACCGACGATCCGGTGGCGAAGACCGCCACCATCGTGAAGTGCGACCAGTATCAAACCATTCAGCTCGATCTGGCGAAGAAAACCTATCACATCGTGAACACGCGCAGCAGTCCGGCGGCGGCGTGTCCGACGCCTGTTCCGATGGGACCGGCGCGGACGCAAGTCGCGAATGCAGCGCCTGGGACGGTGAACGTGAGCCTTGCTTCGAGGCAGAGCGCGCTCGGCGCGATGACGCTGGACGGCATTCCGACGACCGGCTACTCAAATTCAACGACGATGGCCATGACCAACGCAACCGGTTCATGCCGCAACGGATCGTTCGGTACGGATGCGACGCGCTATGTTTCCAATATCAGCGTGCCGCGAGCGCACTGTCCGCTGCGCAAAGTGCGCATGCCGGCGAGTTCACCCGTCAACATGGTGGTTCGGGGCGGCTGCAAGCCGCGGATGACCGCGCATGTGAGCGGAGCGTACTGGACGCACGAGTCGGATACGCTCGAGATGTACAATCTCATCACGCTGCGCGGAGGAGGCTCAACGACCCAGCGAGGCTTCACGACCGTGACGCAAGCCGGTAACGTGCAATGGCTGACGAAGCCGCAGGCTGACGCGCTCTTCAGCGTGCCGGCGGACTTTACGCAGAGCAGCTCTTAGCGGCCGTAGAGTCCCGTAAGGGAGGAGCGCGCAATCACGCGGCGGGCGATCGCCTTTTGCAGCTCTGCGCCGGTCATGCCGCTTGGAGCAAGTCGCGAAACGTTGAGCGCGTAGAGTGTCGTGACATATCGATGGGGCTTGCCCGGCGGCGGACAGGGACCGCCATAGCCCCTTTCGCCGAACGAGTTTCTTCCAAGCTGTGAAAGCCGAAGCGGCGCGCTTTCCGAAAGCCCGTGCGCGGCCGTGGAGATGTTGTACACGATCCAATGGTACCAGCCGCCGGTCGCATCCGGATCGAACATCACGATGGCGAACGAGTGCGTTGCTGCGGGAGCGCCGCTCCAGTGAAGTTGCGGCGATCGGTTGGATCCGGTACAGCCGGCCTTGTCGTAAACCGTCGAGGCCGGCATGCGCGCATTCGAGCCGAAGGTCGTCGAGAACAAAACCAGCGCGAGCAGGATCTTCACGGGCGTTTCATTTCTGCAGCTTGCGGTTGATCGAACTCCTCGTAAAACGCGTTGGGGTTCATCGGCCGTCCCAAGAAGCGCTCGACTTCGGCGTCCGGCTCGTACGTGCGCGCGGGCTGCAAGATGTCTTGACGGTAGCGCATGCCGACCGCCGGATTTTCGAGTCCCCCTTGCAGGAACGCCGTGAACATATCTTGCGCGTACACTTTCGACCACAGATACCCGTAGTAACCTGCATCGTAGCCCCCCATCAAATGGCCGAAAGAGGCTTGCGGCCGTGTTCCGGGAGCCATCGGCATCGGCGTGAGTTGGCGCGCGTATTTCGCCCAGATCGCGGTCGTGTCCACGTGCGGACCGGACGTGTGATACGCCATGTCGATGACCGAGTACATGATCTGACGCGTCGTGAAGTAGGCGTTGTCGACGTACCGTGCTCGAACCATGGAGGCGATCAAACCATCCGGCAAGAGTGCGCCGGTCTGCCAATTCGAACTGATCTGCTTGAGGACTTCAGGCTGCCAGACGAAGTTTTCGAGCATTTGCGAAGGCGCTTCAACGAAATCCCAAGTGAAGCCGTTGCTCAGCGTTTCGTATGGCGCCGTTGCAAGCAGCGCCGCCATGTTGTGGCCGAATTCATGGAAGAATGTTACGACGTCGCCGTGGCTGAGTAAGGCAGGCTTCCCTGGCGCGGGCTTCGGCCAATTTCCCACAATTGCAGCAATGGGCGCGCGATATCTGCCCGCAACGACGCGAACCGGCAGGATCGGGAAATTGGCGAAGTGACCGTACTTGCCGGGTCTGGGATAGAGGTCGAAGTATGTCGTTCCGAGCAGCGCACCGGATCGAGCATCGCTGACTTCATACTGCAGCACGTCGGGATTCCAAGCCTGCGCTGGGACGATCTGCCTGAAGTTGACGCCCAGTAGCGTGTGATAGATGTTCAGCACGGCGTCGATCGTATGCTGAACCGGAAAGTATTGCCGGATCGCGTTCTGATCGACGGCATACTGCGTCCTGTTGAGAAAATTGTCGTAATACAAGACGTCCCACGGATTGAGCACCGCGCGAGGGTCGCCGGTTTGGGCCGCCTTGAGCCCGGTCAGCCGAGCGACGTCTGCCGCAGCGCGCGGCAAGAGGCGCGCGTCGAGTGCGTTGAGGAACGGCATGACCCGCTGCGGCGACCTAGCCATGCGGTTTCCCAATTGGTATTGGGCCCAGCTCTGGTAGCCTAACAAGTGCGCGAGGCGGTCCCGCACGCGGATCGCCTGCTCGAGCAGTTGCGTGTTCGGGATCGCCTGCCGGTTATTGTCTGCCATATAGTAAGCTTTGCGCGCGTTCTCGTCGCGTTCGTTTTGCATGAACTGGCTGAGGGTGCTTTCATTGACCGGGACGATGTACTGCGATCCGTTTTTCGTAAGGCCCGCGGCAAAGTCGGAAGGCAGAGATGCAGCCTGATCGGCTGTGATCGTTATCGTAGTGTTGTCGTTGCCCAGGTCCTGCGCAAACTTGTTCTGCAGATCGGTCAGCTCGTTGGAGAGTTTTACGAACTCTAGGCGCCGGCCGGAGGGAAGCGCCGCGCCGCCGCGCCTGAACGTGTCCAGCCAGATGCTGATGAGCTTGCGGTCGTAGACGCCGGCAGCGGCGCCTTTGCGCTGGACGGCCGCAAGCTCGGCGTAGACCGGCGGGCTTGCCGTGAGGCCGGTGAAGAAAGCCGACTCGTCGTCGTTGCATTTTTGCGACGCGTCGCGAACCTCTTTGGAAGCAGCGACCTGGAAGAGAAAGGTCTGGGCGACGGTTTCGTCATTCAAATCGGCCGTCAGCGCTTCCAATGGAGCGACGACGCGCGCGAACGTTCGCGGGCCGGAAAGTGATTCGAGCGCCTTGACGCGTGCCTTGGCCCGATCGATTGCCGCGGCGCACGATGCGCTGAGCGCAGCGGCCGCCAGCTGCCAGTTGACCGGCGTTGGCGCCTGTGCGGACGAGGGAGTCGTTGCGGCGGTCGCTACGAGTGGAAAGGCGGCCAACATGGCCGCCGCCGGCCAGGAGGCCCGCAGGCACTTCATGGTTTTCGCTTTGGGCGCAGGCAGCAAGCGACCTGCGGGGCTCGGCTGGCTGAAAAGCCGCTTGCCTCTCTCGCCGCGGCTCGTGCTATGATGCTTCGAGCCATGACGGGGGCCGGGCTTCGCGCGGCGTAACCTCGTGAACCCCGCCAGGTCCGGAAGGGAGCAACGGTAAGCGAGCACTTACGGGTGCCGCGAACCACCTGGTCTTCGTCGTGGTCCCCACTTCACGATGTTCAAGTTGAGAGAGCGGTACTTCATCAAGATCGTCCCCCACAGCGGTGACGTCATTCATCGCTTTCAGCTGAGCCGGCGTCAGGTTGTCGGCGTCTTGGCAACCGCCGCCATCGTCATTGCAGGATCGCTGGCCATCGGCATCGCGCAGCTCGTTCGAACGGGCGCCGAGATGGCGCACCTGCGCAGCGTTGCGAGCCGCCAGAAAGCGCAGCTGCAGCGCGTCGACACGAAAGCAGCGGCGATTCGGGAACAGCTTCAAGGCGTGGAGCGTGAAAACGAGCGCATTCAGCAGTTGATCGGCGTGCCGGGCGCTTCACAGATGCCGAAGCGGCCCGTTCTGCAGAAGACCTCGCGAATGGCGCCGAGCCGCTTCGACGTGCTGGCCGCACAGGCCGCACAAACCGAGCGCGACTCCGAACGGATAGATGCGCAGGCGCTTCGCGTGCTCAACCTCGCTCATCTCGCGACGTTCGCCCGAGCTCGCATGCTCGCCGGCATTCCTTCGATCGATCCGGTCGACGGTGCGCCCGTGGTTGGATGCTTTTGCTATCGCTCCGCACCAAGCAGCGAATTCCATCCAGGCGTCGATCTCGGGGCGCAGTACGGCGATGTCGTCCGCGCCGCAGCGGCAGGGACAATCGCGTCCGCCGGCTGGGACGGCGGTTACGGACTCAAGATCGACCTCGACCATGGCAATGGCTACCATACGTGGTATGCGCACCTCTCACGCGCGGACGTTCAACCGGGTCAATACGTGCGCAAGGGGCAGCAGATCGGACTCGTCGGCGACACCGGCTTCGCTACCGGTCCGCATCTGCACTATCAAGTCATGCTGAACGGTTCACCGGTCGATCCGGCGCCGTACTTAAACGGCGTGCCGCCAAAAGTGTTGGCCTCACTGCCCTAGAACACCCCGCGCCGTGGATGCTGCGTGGTGCGAACTCTTCAACGGCCTGCATTTGGTGATCTGGATCTACACGCTGATCATGCTTGCCTACGCCGTCGTCTCATGGGTTCCGGACCTGCGCGGACGGTGGAGCGACTACGTCGGCATGCTGGTGGAACCGGTCCTGGTTCCGGTTCGGCGGCTCGTGCCGCCCGCAATCGGCATCGATTGGTCGTTCCTGATCGTTATGGCGATCCTGTGGATTCTCGACCGGATCGCCATTGCGCGCGCGACTGCGGCCTGCTTCTTCTAAGTTCTTTCTGCTCGTGACGCTCAAAAACGAGTCGCCGCACCGCCTCGAGGTGGCGCGCGAGGTCCGTAACTTCTGCATCATCGCGCACATCGATCACGGCAAGACCACGCTCTCGGACCGTCTGCTGGAACTGACCCGCACGGTCGAGCTGCGCGACATGGAAGACCAGGCGCTGGACGCGATGGACTTGGAACGCGAACGCGGGATCACGATTCGCATGCATCCCGTGACGATGAAGTACCGGTCCACCGATGGGTCGAGCTACGAACTCAATCTGATCGACACGCCGGGGCATGTCGATTTTTCGTACGAGGTGTCGCGCTCGCTCGCTGCTTGCGAGGGAGCCATTCTCATCATCGATGCGGCGCAAGGCATCGAGGCGCAAACGCTCGCCAATTACTACCTCGCCCTCGAGCACGAGCTGGCGATCATTCCGGTGATCAACAAGATCGATCTGCCCGCGGCCGATCCCGAGCGGGTCATGGGTGAAATTGAAGAGTTGCTGCTCGTCGAGCGGGAGCAGTGCATTCTGGCGAGCGCCAAGAACGGCGTCGGCATCGAAGCGATCCTGGAGGCGGTGGTGCAACGCATCCCGCCGCCGGAAGGGCACCGCGATCGCCTTCGCGCGCTCGTCTTCAACGCACGGTTCGATCCGTACCGCGGCGTCGTCGCCTACGTGCGCCTCGTCGACGGCGAACTCCGTCCGGGCACGCGCTTTATGTCGATGGCTCACCAGCGCGTCTTTGAGTGCGTCGAGGTCGGCATTTTCAGTCCGCAGATGCGGCCGATCGATCGTTTGGGTATCGGCGGCGTCGGCTACGTGATCGCCAACATAAAATCGCTTGGCGAGATCGACGTCGGCGATACGATCACGGAAGCGGGCCACCCCGCGCACGTTCCGCTGCCCGGCTATCGCAAGGCCGTTCCGATGGTCTACTGCGGCCTCTATCCCAATGAGGGCGTCGGCTACGACGATCTGCGCGACGCCTTGGAAAAGTTGAAACTCAACGATGCGGCGCTCGTCTATGAACCTGAAACCTCTGTGGCGTTGGGCTTCGGCTATCGCTGCGGCTTTCTGGGCCTGCTGCATATGGAGATCGTGCAAGAGCGCCTCGAGCGCGACTACGGCCTCGATCTGATCGCTACGTCGCCCTCGGTCGTATTTCGGGTCACCCGCAACGACGGCGGCGTGGAGTTGATCGATAACCCAAGCAAGCTTCCGCCCATGAACCTGATCAAACAGATTGACGAGCCGTACGTCAAGGCAACGATCATCACGCCGCCCGAGTACGTTGGCTCGATCATGGAGCTTACGCAAGCGCGGCGCGGCGAGCTTTCGAACATGGAGTACTTGCACGACGGCCGCGTCATTTTGACCTACGAGATGCCGCTCATCGAAGTGATCATCGATTATTTTGATCACCTGAAATCCCGGACCAAGGGGTACGCGTCGCTTGACTACGACATGATTGGCTACCGCGAGGGCAACCTCGTTAAACTCGAGATTGTCCTCGGCGGCGAAGTGGTCGACGCGCTTTCCTTCATCATCGCGCGAGAGCGCGCGGCGGCACGCGGACGTGCTTTGGTCGAAAAGCTGAAGGAGCTGATCCCGCGGCAGATGTTCGACGTACCGATCCAAGCGGTGATCGGCGGCAAGATTATCGCGCGCGAAACGGTGAGCGCGATGCGCAAAAACGTACTTGCGAAATGTTACGGCGGCGACATCACGCGCAAACGAAAACTGTTGGAGAAGCAGAAGGCCGGAAAAGAGCGCATGAAACGCGTCGGCAAGGTCGATCTGCCGCAGGAGGCGTTCATGGCGGTGTTGCGTCTGGGCGAATCGTGAGGACTTTCGTCGCCACGAAGAATCCCGGGAAGCTCGAGGAGATCAAGGCGATCTTCACCGGCTCGCCGCTCGACCTGGATATCTATCCGCTGTATGCGCCGCCGCCCGAGGGTGACGCGAACTACGCCGACAATGCCGCGCTCAAAGCTCGTGCTTTGCATCGTCAACTGCAAGAGGCGGGCATCGATGCGGCAGTTTTAGCCGACGATTCGGGTTTGGAAGTGGACGCGCTCGGGGGCAGGCCGGGCGTGCTCTCCGCACGCTACGCCGGCGAAGATGCGACTTGGCCGCGGCGGCGCGAGCGTCTGCTGGAAGAGCTGGCAAACGCGCCCAGCGACCAACGCGCTGCGAAGTTCTGCTGCGCGATGGCGCTCGTGCTGCCCAACGGCGAGGAGCTTCCCGGCTACGGTGAAGTGGAAGGCGTGATTGGGGGCGAGGAGCGCGGCAGCTTCGGCTTCGGCTACGATCCATTGTTTTTCTATCCGCCCGCAAACCGGACATTCGCGGAGGTGGAGGAAGAAGAGAAGAACCGCGTCAGTCATCGCCGGCGCGCCGCCGACACGCTGTTATCCGCGTTGCGCGAACGTCGTCATGGTGATGCACGTCATGGTGATGCATAGAACCATGACGCGCGACGTGCTGCCGATCACCGCTGCAAGCGACGACGAAGTCGCATACTTTGCGCAGAGGCGCCGCCGCGACGAGCGCGGCGCCCGTTTGTACCGCGACCTTGCAGCCCAGGCGCCCAATGGCGCGTTTACGGCAAGAGACGACGGGACGCCGATCGGGATCGCATTTGCGCATGCGCTCGAAGACGAATGGTTCCTGAGCGAACTTTTCGTCGAGCCTTCGTTTCGCGGGCAGGGTCTTGGCTTGGCGCTGCTCTCCGCTGCGGCCCAGGATGCAGGCGACGTGACGCGCAGCGGCTATGCGTCGAGTGCGGAGCTGGAGGCCGCAGCTTTCTTAACCCGGCGCGGTGTCGCGCTTGCGACGCCGGTTCTGCAGGTTAGCGGAGCGCTGCCGAGTGAGAAGGAGTTAGCTCGCATGGCTGCAGGCGAATACCGGTTTCAAACCTCGGAGTTGGAACCATCGGTCTTTCAGCATGCGTTGAACGAGCTCGATCGTGAAGTTCGCGGCTCCGCGCGACCGCTCGATCATGCGTACTTCTCCGAACATGCACGCGGGATTGTCTTTACGCGGCAGGCGGAGATCGCGGGATACGCGTACGTGTGGAACAGCGGGCGCATTGGCCCCGTCGTCGTCGCATCGGAAGCATACGCCATACAGATCTTCGGGTTTGCGCTTGCGGCGCTGCATGGAATGTATCGCGCGACCTGGTGCAGCATGCTCGTTCCAGGCTCGAACGTTCGCATTGCACGCACTGCTATGCGTGCGGGACTTCAGCTGGAAGGTCTCGGGTACTTCGCGAGCGATGCACGCGCGATCGATCTTTCGCGCTATGTCGGCTTCGACGAGCTGCTGTTCTAAGGAACGTCATGGCGATGCATTGAATCAGGCCGACGTTACGACGGACGTCATGGTGAGGTTATCGAACCATCATCGAGCCATGACGACGTTGAAGGTGGACGTCATGGTGATGCATAGAACCATGACGATGTTCACGGGGCGTAGCTCAGCTTGGTAGAGCGCTTGCTTTGGGAGCAAGAAGTCGCTGGTTCAAATCCAGTCGCCCCGATAGGACTTTGCCATGCTGTGGTACTCTAGAGCGTGCGCCGGAGCAATTCGAGCGGCCGTGGTCTAACGGATAAGGCACGAGTCTTCTAAACTCGAAGATGGGGGTTCGATTCCCTCCGGCCGCATGGGGATCGTGGTGGTTGTAGCTCAGTTGGTTAGAGCGCCTGACTGTGGCTCAGGAGGTTCGCGGGTTCGAATCCCGTCAGCCACCCATTTGACCGCGAGGACAGCTCGCGCGGTAAAGCGTAGAGGCAGAGACCGGTTGCCCGGGCGCCTTTAGCTCAGTTGGTAGAGCAGCGGACTTTTAATCCGTTGGTCCCGGGTTCGAGTCCCGGAGGGCGCATACGCATGCACCGCTAGCTCAATGGTAGAGCAGTTGACTCTTAATCAATTGGTTCGGGGTTCGAGTCCCTGGCGGTGCACATCGATTTCGGCCCGTAAAATCAAGGAATTTTGCGGGCCTTTCCTTTTGACCGGAGCGCGCGTCAGGCTTATTCGTCAGGGGTACCGGGGCGCCCGCCTCGCTGCGGCGAGCGGTACCTTTGAAAAGGCGTCTGGCTCGCCGAACCAATCGAATACTTCTGGATGAGTTAGGTGCGCTAAGAGTTCGATGCCATCGACAATCCGAGGCCCTGGGCGCGCGAAATAGGAATCCGCATCTACTGCGTAGACTCTTTCAGCCCGCGCCGCGGGAAGACTACTCCAGCCGGGCAGCGATTGAAGGAGCGGCGCTTGCTCCAATGCCTTGTCCTTGTGGAAGCCACAAGGGGAGACCAAGAGAATTTCGGGCGCCCATTGAACGACGTCTTGCCACGCTATGCGCATGGAGTTGTTCCCTTTGCGTCCTAGCGCATCCACGCCGCCGGCCAACTCAACCATCTCGGGAACCCAATGCCCGGAGCAGAAGATTGGATCGACCCATTCAGCAATGAATACGCGGGGACGCGCCGTTACCGCGCGCATCCGCTTCGCCAGCAGGCCGAGCCGCGTTCGCCCAGCAGAAACGATCGCCCGGGCGGCTTGTTCGCGTCCCGTTGCGGCACCGAGGTCGAGGATATTCTGCTCGATCTCTTCGATCGACCGAGGGCTCATGAACACGATTTCGGGCGTCGCATCGAGTGCACGCAATGCGACAGCCAGTTCATTTCCTGAGGGCGCGCAGACCTGACACAGATCCTGCGTGGCGATGAGGTCGGGTCGCAAGTCACGTAAGATCCGCTCGTCGATGCTGTAAATGCTGTCCCCTTTTCGCAAGCGATCCGAGATGACGCGATCGATCTCAGCGAGCGTCATTCCAGCCAGGTCGATCGAGGGGCATGAAACGACGGGTTTGTTCGTGGCATCCGCCGGAAAATCGCACTCATGCGAAACGCCGACGAGCCGATCACCGACGCCGATGGCGTAGATCATCTCCGTTGCCGCAGGCAAGAACGAGACAATGCGTTGTTCGCCTACTCTTCCAGAAGGTCGCAGAACCAAAATCCTCGCGTCGTAGGTGTGCCGGGGAGAGGACAGACGAGAGTACCAGGATGCGCACTCGACGGGTGTGTCTCTTCAATCGGCCTGTACACGTTCTCGCCGACCCTGAAGCGGAGGCGTTCTTTGAAAATCGGCCCGTCGAATGCGAAGGAATGGAACTCGCCGTTCTCCCCGCAAGGATCGACGGTCGAGGGCAGCGTCTTGAGAAAGTTTCGGTCAATCAATCGTCCTACCGCGCTTTCGTCAAGGTAGGCGTCATTGACGCAGCAGACGATTGAGGCGAAGCCGAGTGACACGAACTCCTCGATAAGCGCACGCGTATCTTGCTTCCACAGGGGAAAGACGCCGTGCATACCAATGCTCGCCAAGTTCGCCTCGCGCCATTGTTTCAGGTCCTCCAAAAAGATGTCTCCGAAGACCATTCCCGTGACGCCCTCAGCCTTTCGCGAGAGCAAGTAACCGGACATCTTCTGTTGGTATTCGCCGTTCGACGTCTGCCGACTCAGGTAGATGATGTCCAGCGGTATTCCAGTGGCGCGCGCCTGCTGTTCGGCAAGTGCAATGCGCACTCCGTGCATGGACACACGCTGAAAGTGCTCGTTGCAGGTCGTCAACAGAGATACAACCTCGTATCGGTCGTCCTGAAGCACCTTGTGTAGCGCAAGCGCCGAGTCTTTGCCGCCGCTCCAACAGAAGACGACCTTCTCCTTCACGATGATGTCGCGTGACTAGCCGCCAACGACGGCCAGCGTCTCTCGGCGAGGAACCAGAGTCCGAAGAGTAGTCCCGTGTACAGCAGATCGCTTAGCAACGTGTTGCGAAAGAACGGTATTGCAGCGACGAAGCATGCTTCAAGGCCGGCAAGCGTCTTCGGATAGTAGCCCGCTACGAGCCAGACGGCGAAGTTCGTCACAACAAAGAACAAAAGAGCGCCGGCTACCGAAGCGCCTCCGATGCGGATCGGATCCTTCGAAGCGCGCAACAGCAGGCCGATGCAAACGATAGCGGAAAAACTTGTATACACAAATGGCGTGACGATTGAAAAGCCGCCAATGACGATGTCGCTCAGGGCCATCGCGAGAAGGGGCACCAGAAATGCCAGGCGTTTATCGGAAAACGTCGCTCCGCCGAACAGCGCTATGGCCGCAATCGGCGTGAAGTTAGGGGGATGCGGAATGAGCCGCGAGGCAGCTGCGGCGAGAACGATCATGCTCAAGCCTGCAAGGCGTATCTTATTCATGATTACCTCCTTGTTATTTGGATCGTAGCTCGACGAGTAACGATCGTTCGGGGAGTGGTAGGCGTAGAATGCCACTGACGCATTTACCGAGCCTTGAGGACCACGGGCTTTCGGCCATCTCCTCGACGCTCGGACAGCGTGGCGTGTGAATATCATAAACGCCAGGGCCGATGTCATTGGGATATCGGAATTTCCTGAAAGCCTCTAGCACATCCATTTTCGACCGTGCGGATTCGATAAGAGTGACGTCAGCGTCCGGGCCTGCGATCGCATCGATGATGTCGTTGAATTCCGAGTAGCACATGTGCGTCTGTACCTGCGTCTCGTCGCGTATGCCCGAGGATGCAAGTCGGAAACAGTTGACGGCCCATTGCAGGTAGGCGGTCCATTCCGATCTTTTCAGCGGCAGGCCTTCGCGAAGAGCCGGCTCAGCCCCGGCTTCGGCTTGATAACACATTAGAAGGAGCCTCTCGTCATGGAAACCATCGATGGCGCGGTTCCGGCCGGATAAGGCTTGGGACGCGCCGGGCGGGTGACATTGCAGACATGCGCAAAGCTGACGCCGGTCGAGATCTTGCTCGAGTTGGTGGAGGAAAGCTATCGTGCCGTTGCGCGACGCGGCGTTAGGTGACGAATGTAGGACCGAGAGGATTGACGGATTGGCCGTTATATCTAACCGGGTCCGCCTGGGCAAGTGGCGGAACTGGCAGACGCGCTGGATTTAGGATCCAGTGGGGCAACCCATCAGAGTTCGAGTCTCTGCTTGCCCAAAGCACTCTTTGGGCAAGCAGAGAGAATCCAAGGGCGGTCGCGCTGCGCCGCGGATAGTCTCCTGAGCGGCGTCGAAGGGGGCCCCCCGCCGGTGGTTCTATCCATCACCATGACGGCCGTCGGGGCCCCACGTGCCTGGCATGAGTGCTTGCCAAGAACATGTAGTGAGTGCGGAAGTAGCTCAGTGGTAGAGCATCGCCTTGCCAAGGCGAGGGTCGCGAGTTCGAATCTCGTCTTCCGCTCCAGCTGTCTTTATTAAGGAAGCATGCCCGACTCGACATTGACCAAACTCGCGCCGACGCAGGTCGAGCTCGTGATTCCGATCTTGCCCGACGAGATGCGTCAGGCGGAGGAGCGCGCCTTTCGTCGTTTGGTGAAGAAGGTCAAGCTGCCGGGTTTTCGGCCCGGCAAAGTGCCGCGCAAACTCTTCGAACAGACCTATGGCACGCAAACGATTACCGAAGAGGCGATGGAGGACGTTGTCCCGGCCGTCTACGCCAAGGCGGTTCGAGAGCACGATCTGGCCCCCGTCGATCGCCCGAAAATGGAATTGCTCCCGGAAGAAGACGGACAACCCAAGCGCGTCAAGGCCGTGGTGGACGTTCGTCCGCAGATTGTGCTCGGCGAGTATAAGGGACTTGCGCTCAAAGCAGTGCCCACTGCGGTTACCGATGCCGAAGTGGAGAACGCTTTGCATTCACTCGCTCGCGATCGCGCCACGCTGGTTCCGGCGGAACGCGCAGCACGCGAGGGCGACGTCGTGACGCTCGACTACGACGGGACGATCGACGGCGAACGCTTTGACCGGGGATCCGCTGCCGGCGCGCAGATGCAGCTCGGCGAGAGCCGCTTTATTCCCGGGTTCGCTGAGGGAATCGCCGGCATGTCGCCTGAGGAAACCAAAGAGATCTCCGCGACGTTTCCGCTCGACTACGAGCGCCAAGAACTTGCCGGCAAGAGCGCTACGTTTAAAGTGACGCTTCGAGAAGTGAAGGAACTCGAGCTGCCGCCGCTCGACGATGCGTTCGCTCAAGCTGTTTCACAACATCAAACGCTGGATGATCTCAGAGCGGATATTCGCCGGCGCCTAGAGGCCGTGGCCAAGGCGCGAGAGCGACGCGACTTGGGCAATCAGGCGGTCGAGCAGCTCATCGGCGGATACGATTTTCCCCTTCCCGAGGTGCTCGTTGAGCGCGAGATCGACGGCATGCTTCGGGACGCCGAGGCGAGCGCTGCCCGTGTTGGAGTGCCGTTCGATCAGTATCTCGAACGCACTGGGAAGACGCTCGAAGGACTGCGGCAGGAACTGCGGCCGGAAGCGCAGCGCCGCGTGAAGGCGACGCTTCTCCTGGAGGAGATCGCCAAGGCGGAAGAGATCCGGGCAACGCCGGGAGAGCTGAAGACGGAGCTGGCCTCCCTGGCGCGGCAGTACGGTCAGCCGGTCGAGCGTGTCCGGCAGGCACTCGGCAACAACGTTCTTTCCTTGATGGATGGGATCGCGCGAACGAAGACGGTGGAGTTTCTCGTCGATCATGCGAACGTGGCCTAGGGGAGGAAATCTTCAGGTGGGTCATCTGGTCCCGATGGTCGTCGAACAGAGCGCTCGCGGGGAGCGCGCGTTCGACATCTACTCCCGTCTGCTCAAAGACCGCATCGTCTTCGTCGGCGGGCCTGTCGACGATCATCTCGCGAACCTGGTCATCGCGCAGCTGCTCTTCCTTGAAAAGGAAGACCCCGACAAGGATATCGACATGTATATCAACAGTCCGGGCGGCTCCGTCACGGCGGGTCTTGCGATTTACGACACGATGCGTTTCATCAAGCCCGATGTCGCCACGATCTGCGCGGGCATGGCAGCCTCGATGGGCTCGATTCTGCTCACGGGTGGGGCGCAGGGCAAGCGCATGGCGCTTCCCCATGCGAAAGTTCTGATCCATCAGCCCTGGGTGCAACAAGTCGGCGGCCAGGCAACCGACATCGAGATTCATGCCCGCGATCTGATCGCAACGCGACGAATGCTGGCCGGCATCTACCAGGACACGACGAAGAAGCCGATCGAGCAGATTCTGAAGGATATCGAGCGGGATTTCCACATGACCGCGCAAGAAGCCATAGAATACGGTATTATAGACTCGATCATCGAGAACCGCGGGGCGGTCGCGACTCCGGCGTGATGCCAAGATTGAAATAAGTGTTTAGATTCGGGGATGACAAAGGGCAACTGAAGTGCAGCTTCTGCGGCAAGTCGCAGGAGCAGGTGCGTAAGCTCATCGCCGGCCCCGGCGTCTACATCTGCGACGAGTGCATCGAGCTCTGTAACGAGATCATCGAAGAAGAGCTCTACAAGAACGTCGACGAGAACCTTCGGCTGCGCAACATTCCCAAGCCGAAAGAGATCAACCATATCCTCAATCAGTACGTAATCGGCCAAGATCGCGCGAAGAAGTCGCTCGCGGTCGCCGTCTACAATCACTACAAGCGCGTCAACATGGGCGGCTCGGCCGACGACGTCGAGCTGCAGAAGTCCAACATCCTGCTCGTGGGACCAACCGGTTCGGGGAAGACGTATCTCGCGCAGACGCTGGCGAAGATCCTGGACGTTCCTCTCGCAATGGCGGATGCGACCTCGCTGACGGAAGCCGGCTACGTCGGCGAAGACGTCGAGAACATTCTGCTCAAGCTCATTCAAGCCGCCGACTACGACGTCAAACGGGCGGAGAAAGGCATCGTCTACATCGACGAGATCGACAAGATCGCGCGCAAGAGCGAGAACCCGTCGATCACGCGCGACGTTTCCGGCGAAGGTGTTCAGCAGGCGCTGCTCAAGATTTTGGAAGGCACGACCGCCAACGTCCCGCCGCAAGGCGGCCGCAAGCATCCGCATCAGGAATTCATCCAGATCGATACGACCAACGTGCTGTTCGTCTGCGGCGGCGCGTTTGACGGCCTCGAGCGGATCATCGAATCACGCGTGGCAAGCAACAATATGGGCTTTCGTGCGCAGCCCGAGGGGAAGCGCGAGGCGCGGGTCGGGAAGCTTCTCGCGCAGCTGATGCCGGAGGATCTGCTGCGCTTCGGGTTGATTCCGGAGTTCATCGGCCGGTTGCCGATCGTGGTCACGCTCGACGCGCTCGACGAGCTCGCGCTGCGCCGCATTCTCGTCGAACCGCGCAACGCGCTCGTGCGGCAGTTCCAGAAAATCATGGGGCTGGACGGCGTCGAGTTGACGTTTACGAAGGAAGCACTGGTCGCGATCGCCGCCAAAGCGCAGACACGCAAGACGGGCGCGCGTGGGTTGCGCTCCATTCTCGAAGAGACGATGCTCGACGTGATGTACGATCTGCCGTCGCTCTCGGGCGTGAAGAAGTGCGTCGTCAACAAGGACGTGATCGACAAGAAAGAAGCGCCGAACCTGATCTACACGGAACGGCAGAAGGACATGCCGGCCTGACCGACGCTCAGCGTCTTGCAAGCGCCCTCAACGTCGTCGCCAAGAAGCCCCAGTTTTCTTACCTCAAAGCTCGTGCCGCGGCGCGAGGGGAACCGGCCGTCGATTGGCCCGCCACCAAGGCGCACAATGAAGACTTCAATCCAGAAGTAGACGGCTGCGAATCATTCGTCATGCGCGACGGCAGCATCTGTCGATGGATGCCGGGCCAGTACCGGTACGTGGCAAACGCGAGCCGGCCGTGATCGACCCGCGCGCGCTCAAGCAGTACGATCCCAAAGCGATCGAAGCGGAACTCTACCGGCGGTGGGAAAGTGCGGGCTATTTTCACGAGCAGCCCGATCCTGCGCGGCTGCCGTTCATCATCTGCATGCCGCCGCCGAACGTGACCGCGCGCGCGCACCTTGGCCACGGATCGACCTACACGCCGATGGATGTCCTGACCCGTTACCATCGCATGCTCGGAGACAACGCGGATTGGCTTCCCGGAACCGATCATGCGGCGATTGCGACGGAAGCCGTTCTCGTCCGGCAACTCGCGTCGCAAGGAAAATCGCGTGAGACGCTGGGGCGGGGCGCTTATTTGGAGCTGGCGTGGCGGTGGGCGCTTGAAACCGGCGGCGCAATCAACGACCAGTTTCGCGCGCTCGGTTTCGGGCCGGATTGGCAGCGCAGCCGTTTCACAATGGACGAAGGTCTCTCGGCTGCGATTCGCAAGGTCTTCGTGCGTCTCTACCGCGAGGGCTTGATCTATCGCGGTAAACGTCTCATCAATTGGGATCCGTCGGTGCAGTCCACCGTTTCGGACGCGGAAGTGGAACACGAGGAGCGCGATGGGACGCTTTGGATCATAAAATATCCCTTTGCGGGGCCCTCGGGGAACGCTCACGACAGTGGTATCAGCATAGCCACCACGCGGCCGGAAACGATGCTGGCGGACGTCGCGATCGCGGTTCATCCACGCGACGAACGCTACCGCGATCTCGTAGGACGTCAGGTGCTCATACCGCCGTTGATGATACGCAGCATTCCGATCATCACCGATGAAGCCGTCGATCCGCAGTTCGGAACGGGCGCGGTGAAGGTCACTCCGGGACACGATGCAGCCGATTACGAGATTGGCTTGCGCCACAATCTGGCGCAGCCCTCGGTGCTCGATCTCAATGCGCGGATTACGAGTTCGGAGATCGAGGTCGGAAGGTATGAGGACCTCGACCGTTTTGAGGCGCGCGCAGCGATTCTCGCCGACCTGCGCGCAGGCGGGCTTCTCGTCGAGGAGCGCCCGCACCGGTACTCGGTTGCGCTGAGCGACCGTTCCGGCGACGTCATCGAACCGCTGCTCTCGCTGCAGTGGTTCGTCAAAATGCAAGCGCTCGCGCAGTCCGCACTGCAAGCCTATCGAGACGGCAAGCTGCGATTCACGCCTGAGCGCTACGGTCGCACGTATGAGCAGTGGCTGGGGAATATTCGCGATTGGAACATCTCGCGGCAGATCTGGTGGGGGCACCAGCTGCCCGTTTGGTATACAGCGGGCGGTGACGTGATCGTCGCCGAGTCGGATGAAGAAGCGCGGCACATTGCACGGGAGCGCTTCGGCGGCGCGCCCCTGCGGCGCGATCCCGACACGCTCGACACGTGGTTCAGCAGCGCCCTTTGGCCCTTTGCGATCCTTGGATGGCCGGAGCGCACACCTGAACTGGAATACTGGTATCCGTCCCAAGTGCTGGTTACGGGCGGCGATATCATTTTCTTATGGGTCGTGCGCATGGTGATGCTCGGTATGCATTTCATGGGCGAATTGCCCTTTCCGCAAGTCTTCGTTGCACCGCTGGTCTTCGACGCGCGGGGGCGCAAGATGAGCAAATCCCTCGCCAACGTGATCGACCCGCTCGATCTGGTCGAGAAGTACGGAGCCGACGCTTTTCGCATGGGGATGATGCGGCAGTTGCGTCCGGAGGCGCAGGAGGTTCGCTTCCACGAGTCCCGCTGCGAAGAGTCGCGCAATTTTAACAATAAGATCTGGAACGCAACACGCTACATACTCTCACTTCCGGAGGGATTGCCGCCGGCGACGTCGCTTCCGCCCGAGGGCGCGCGCACGCTCGCCGATCGCTGGATCCTCACGCGCTTGCACGATACCATTACGGAGGTCAGCGCGTCGCTCGATGGTTTTGACTTCGGCGGAGCCGCCGACGCGATATGGCGGTTCGTCTGGTATGAGTTCTGCGACTGGTATCTCGAGGCGACAAAGGCGCAGATACAGGCGGACACGCGAGCCGCAGTACTCTCCTTCGGCATGAACCACGCGGTTCGGCTGCTGCACCCAATCGAGCCGTTCATCAGTGAGGCCGTCTGGCTAGCGCTTCCCCACGACGGCGAAACGATCGTCACCGCGCTGTGGCCCGACACGGCCGAAATTCCGGTCGATCGCGAGGCCGCCGCGGACTTTGAAGCGCTTCAGCACACCGTGGAGCGCGTGCGAAACCTGCGCGCGGAACTCGGTCTGCAGCCACGAGAAGCAGTGGCTCTCACAGTTCCCGCCGATCTTCCCTCGCAGATCGCTTCACTGCTGGCGCTCTACGTGAACGGCGAGCTGGAGCGCGGGGCGGCCGCCGGCCTTTCGATCGCGGAGGCGCTCGCCGCCGTGACGGCGCGCGTCGATCGCGGGGCGCTGGCGGAGCGCTATTCAAAGGAAGCGACGCGCTTGCGTTTGGAGGTGGAGCGTGCCGAGCGGAAGTTGGCTAACGACGATTTCATCGCAAAAGCGAACCCGGAAGTGGTGGCGAAGGAGCGGGAGAAGCTGGAGAACTACCGCAGCGAGCTGGCGCGCATTGAGAGCCTTATCGGCGCCGGCTCCGCGGTCGCGAGTAAAGGGACCTAGGTGAACTCTTCCGCCGGAGCGGTCGAAGCAAAACGCCGTGTGCTGGTCGATGCGGGCCAGGCAGAACGGATCATTGCGCGTTTGGCGCACCAGATATTGGAGCCCCAGGACGCGCAGAGTGGTCTGTGCCTCATCGGCATTCGGCGCGGCGGTGAGGCGCTCGCGCAGCGCATCGCCGGCCACATCGAGCGGATCAGCGGGCGAAGGCCGCCGCTCGGGTTTTTGAATATCAACCTCTATCGCGACGATGAAGTGACGCGCGCGATGCCGGAGTCGCAGATCCCGGGCGACGTCAACGGGCGTACCGTCATCGTGATCGACGACGTGCTTTACACCGGTCGAACGGTACGCTCGGCGCTCGATGCCGTCATCGATTTGGGAAGGCCTTCAGCGGTACGTCTTTGCGTGCTCATCGACCGAGGTTTGCGCGAACTCCCCGTGCAAGGCGACTACGTCGGGCGGTTCATCGCGACTACTCCCGACGAGCGCGTCGCCGTGCGCCTGGCTTCGCAGCCCGCCCAGGACGACGAGGTGGCGATCGTTGCGGACGCGTCGTAGTCTTATCGACCTGGACGATTTGGCTGCCGAAGAGATCGCCTACATCTTCGAACGGACTGCCGAATTCGAACGCGAGCCTCCCGGCCGTCTGCTCGACGGCATCGCGTGCGTCAACATGTTTTTCGAGCAAAGCACGCGCACGATGACTTCGTTCGCGTTGGCGGAGAAGCGTCTAGGCGCCGACGTGATAACGATTTGGCCGAAGGAGTCGAGCCTAAGCAAGGGCGAGACGATCGAGGATACGGCAATTACGCTCGCGGCAATGGGCATCTGCATTCTCGTGATTCGGCATCCTGAACCGGGGTATCCGGCGCGTCTGGCGCTATCGTTTGACGGCCACGTCGTGAACGCCGGCGACGGCGGGCATGCGCACCCAACGCAGGCCCTGCTCGATCTGTACACGCTGCGCGAGGAATTTGGGACGCTTTCGGGACGCAAAGTCGCCATCGTCGGCGACATCCTCCACAGCCGCGTCGCCCACTCGAATATCGCCGGGCTCCGCAGTTTGGGCGCAGAGGTAATCCTTGTCGGGCCGGCGGGTTTCTTGCCCGAAACGCCGCAGCACCCGAGCGTCCGCATCGAACGAAACCTGGATGATGTGCTGCCGGAGGTCGACGCGATCGTTCTGCTGCGGATCCAGCGGGAGCGCTTTGCGGAGATGCCGATCTCGGACGAAGAGTACATCAAAGCTTACCGCCTCGATGGAAAGCGATTGGCGCGTCTGCGTCAAGACGCGATCGTGCTGCATCCCGGCCCGTACAACCGCGGCGTCGAGCTGGACGACACCGTTCTGGAATTCGCCGGCTGGCGGTACGCCAAACAGGTCATGCACGGCGTCACCGTCCGCATGGCAGTACTCGATTTCTTGGAAAACGGGGCGCTGCAGCGCGTCTAATGCTCGTTCGCGGCGGACGCGTCATCGATCCGGCGCAGCAGTTGGATCGGCGGTTGGACGTGCGCGTTCGCGGCGACGTGATCGCCGAATTGGGAGAACACCTCGAACCCGAGCGAGGTGAAGATACGATCGACGCGAGCGAGGCCTATGTTGCACCGGGATTCATCGACATGCACGTGCACCTTCGCGAGCCCGGCCATTCCCAAAAGGAAACGATTGCGAGCGGAACCGCCGCAGCGGCCGCCGGCGGGTTCACTGCGGTCGCGTGCATGCCGAATACGGAGCCGCCCCTCGACGATGCGGAGCGGATCGCGTGGGTTCGAATGCGCGCATCGGGCGCATCAGCGCGCGTCTATCCGGTGGCTGCGATCACACGCGGATGTTCCGGCGAGGAAGCAGTGGACTTTGAGTCGCTCCAAGGCGCGGGAGCGGTCGCGTTCAGCGACGACGGTTCGACGGTGATGAACGAAGCGCTCTTACAATCCGCCGCCGAGCACGCGCGAACGGTGCCCGGCTGCTTCATCTCACACTGCGAAGACGAGGAGCTCAAGGGCGACGGCGTCATGCATCTGGGTGAAGTTTCGCTTTCGTTGGGCTTGCCCGGCAGCCCGGAAGCTGCCGAAGCGACGATCGTGGAGCGCGACTTGCGTATTGCGGAGAGAACGCGCAAGTCTTGGCATATCGCTCACCTTTCGACGATCGGCGGACTGAAAGCATTGCGCGCAGCGCGCCGGCGCGGCATCGAGCCCACATGCGAAGTGACTCCGCATCATTTGGTCTTCACGGACGAAACCGTAAGAGAGCGTGGCGGCGCCGCCAAGGTGAATCCGCCGTTACGGCCGCCCGAGCACGTGCGAGCCCTGCGCGATGCTGTGCGCGATGGAACGATCGACGCCTTTGCCAGCGATCACGCTCCACACACGGACGAAGAAAAAAATGCCGGCATGCACGCAAGCTGCGTTGGATTTTCGGGCCTCGAGATTGCGGTCGGCGCGTATGCGTACGCGCTTCCCGATCTGCCGCTCATGCGCTACGTCGCGCTGCTCTCGACGAACCCCGCCCGCATACTGAACGTGCCGGGCGGATCGCTGCGGCCCGGCGCGCCCGCGGATCTGACGATTTTTGCCGATCGACAATGGATCGTCAAGGCGAAAGACTTTGCTTCGAAAGGGCGATCGACCCCGTTTGAAGGCATGAAGCTGCCGCGCCGCGCGATAGCGACAATCGTCGGCGGACGGCGGATCGCGTGAGCCGCGCTGCACTCCTTCTGGCGGACGGTTCGCGTTTCGATGGAGAAGGGCTCACGTTCGAGGGCGTTGCGTTAGGCGAAGCCGTCTTCTACACCGGAATGACGGGCTACGAAGAAGCGCTGACCGATCCATCGTACGCGGGTCAGATCCTTACGTTCACCTATCCCATGATCGGCAACTACGGCGTTTCCGGGGAAACGGCGCAGTACCCGCGAGCCTGCGTGGCGGGGACGGTGATCAAACACATCGCGCGCCATCCATCGCACCACGAGTCGCGGATCGATCTGCCGTCCTGGCTCGATGTGCAAGGCGTGCCTGCGCTCATCGGCGCCGACACCCGCTCGATCACAATCGCGCTGCGCGAGCACGGCACGCTTTGGGCGGCCTTGGCCGTAGGTAAAGCGGCTTTGGAAAGTGCGGAGACGAGGTTAGCGCAGTTCGTGCGCAGCGCTTCGACCAAAGGACTCGTCCCGAGCGTTGCAACTCGGACCGAGCGCATCGAAGGAAGACCCGGCGGGCCGCGCATCGTGGTGCTTGACTGCGGCGTCAAGCGCGCCATCATCCGCGAACTGATTTCGCTTGGCGCGACCGTCACGATTCTGCCCTACAATGCGCCGCGCGAAGCAATCTTGGACGGCGATCCGGATGCGATCGTCATATCGCCCGGTCCCGGCGATCCGACGGATCTTCCCGAGACGGTTGAAACGCTGCGATCGCTGCTTGGCAGCCGGCCGATGTACGGCATCTGTTTGGGACACCAGCTGTTGGCCTTGGCTTGCGGCGGTAAAACGTTCAAGCTGCCGTACGGGCATCGCGGCGGCAATCAGCCGGTCAAGGACCTGCAACGCGGATCGGTCATCGTTACGGCGCACAATCATGGCTATGCCGTAGATGCAAGCTCGCTGCCGCGCGAGCTCGAACAGACGATGGTCAACTTGAACGACGGCACCAACGAAGGTTTCCGCCACCGCAAGCTGCCCCTTGCGGCGGTGCAGTTCCATCCCGAAGCTTCGCCGGGACCGTTCGACGCCCGCGGCCTCTTTGCGGAATGGCTCGGCGACTTGCTTTCTGTTTAGCCGCTGCACTTCTTAGCGCAGCGGCTATATCGGGTGCTCTCGCGCAGAACCTGCAGCGCTTGCACGTGCTGTCGATGACGTTGACTGCAGACACGCTCGCGCCGCGCGCGGGCGAACCATTTAACGTGAGCCTCTCGATCGGCCTTGCCGAGAGAGTGGAGCGCTTAGAGAATGTCTATCTGCCCACATTTTCGGGCGTCGACGAACTCGGCGACGAGCGGCAGATCGCGCGAACGCGATCGGGGACGACGTATCGCGAGACGCTGCGGCTCGTTGCGCCTCGTGCGGGTCAAATCACCGTCGGGTCGGCGTACCTCGATGCAATCGACGGGCGCGACGGAAAACCAAAGCGCTTCATCTCGAATACCCTGCAATTTGCAACGAACGGCGCCGCCGCCGAAACAGAAACGGTCCCCGTGGCCGTGCTTTTCTTACTCCTCGCCGCTGCACTCGTGGCTGCATTCGTTGTGCTGCGGTTCAGGCGAAACGACGTGCCTCGAACGGGCGCGTTCCCGCAGCAGCCGGTCGTCCGGCTGACGGCGCCCACGGCGCGGGAAATCGCCGCGCGCGCGTTGCAGCGCGTTGATGCCGAGCGATCGCGGGCTGCAGTCATGGAAGCGCGCAGCGCGCTTTGGAACGTCGCCGGCGGCCATGCAGGCGAAACGCTCGAGGATCTGCTTGGACGCAACGGGGTCGCCCATGGCGGCATGCGACGGTTGTTGTCGGCGGTAGAATGCGCGGCGTTCATAGATGATGCGCGTTTGAGTGAGGCGATTCAGAGCATCGTGAACGAGAAGGAAGCGGCGTTGTGACGGCGCGCGCCGCACCTGAATGCCTTCTTCGCGCGCTCTCGCACACGATCGTCGGGCAGCGCGGAACCGTTGAAGCGCTCGTGCTCGCGCTGATCTCCGACGGTCACGTCTTGCTCGAGGGACCGCCGGGACTGGCAAAGACGCTGGCCTGCCGCTCGCTGGCCGCGGCGTTGAACGGCGACTTCAAGCGCATCCAGTTTACGCCCGACCTTCTGCCGGCCGATATCGTCGGAACGCGCATTTTCGATCAGCGCGACGCTCGATTTTCAACCGTCTTGGGTCCAATTTTTGCCAATGTCGTTTTGGCTGACGAGATCAACCGCGCGCCGGCCAAGGTTCAGTCAGCGCTGCTTGAAGCGATGCAGGAGCGACAAGTGACGATCGGCCCGCAGACGCACGCACTGCCCAGTCCCTTCATCGTTTTGGCGACCATGAATCCGCTCGATGCCGACGGTACGTACGCGCTGCCGATCGCGCAGCTCGACCGCTTCCTGCTCAAAGTGACGCTCGACTTCCCAGCGGCTGACGAAGAACGCCTGATTCTCGAACGCTTCGCAGTCGACCATACGGAGCTGGTCAGCGGCGCAGCGACGCTCGATGACGTGCGAGCTTGGCGGCGTCAGGCGCGAGAGATATACGTGGACGAGAAGATTAAGCGCTACATCGTCGATATCGTCATGGCGACGCGTCGCGCGGGACCTAACGGATCGCGAAATGCATCCTTGATCGAGTATGGCGCCAGTCCCCGCGCGACGCTGGCCCTTGCGTTCGTTGCGCGAGCGAAGGCGCTGTTGGCCGGGCGGGATTTTGTCTTGCCGGACGATGTGCGCTCCGTTGCGCTGCTGATTCTGCGGCACCGCATTGGGCTTTCGCAGCGAGCCGCAATCGACGGAGCGGATCCCGAAGATATCGTTCAAGGACTCATCGCTTCGGTCGGTGCTCCATGAACGCGCTGCGGGAAGCGCTCTTGCGCGGAAAGCGCCGCCCGCGGCAGACCGGCTGCGGATCGCCGACGCAGTATCGCGGCGACGGATACGAATTCGTCGAGCTTCGCGAGTACGTTGCCGGTGACGACGTTCGTCGCATCGATTGGACCTCGACGGCGCGAACGGGACAGCTGCAAACGCGCGTGATTCTGGAGGACGTTGCCTTGACGCTGGCTGCCATTCTGGATTCCTCGGGCTCAATGTGCGTGGGAAGGCACCGCCCTTTGGTGGAGGCGGGACACCGCTTGCTGGAAACGTGGTACGGCGCGGCGGCCACCGACGATCGGTGCGTTCGAGTGCTTGACGATTGCGTGATCGCGCCGCGGGGTTTGCGGGGCGCAGCGAGCGCGCAGCGCTGTTTAGCGCAATCAGACGCGCCGCACTTTTGGCTCCTACAAGCCCTGGATGTTGCAGCGGCGACCTTGCCGCGCGGGTCCGCGCTCTTAGTGATTAGCGACTTTTTCGACTCTGAACCCGAACACGAGGCGATCCTGGGGATCATGGGAAGGCGCTTCGATTGTACGGCGTTGATTGCGCGCGATCCGTGGCGAGATGATCTGCCGCTGCGCGGCTTCGTTGCCGTGCGCGATGCGGAGACCGCAGCAGTGCGAAGGATGTTCATCGGCGAGCGCGAGCGACGGCGGTATGCATCCGCAGTCGCCGCGCGGGAGACCGAGACGGTCGCGCGCCTGAACCGCGCAAACTGGCGTACGGGCTTTTTCGGCGAACGCGACGGACGGAGCGCGCTGTTGCGCGCCTTTGCGCTCGCGTGACCTTCACGCATCCGTGGCTGCTTGCCATTGCGGCATTGCTTACGGCCGGCTTCCTTGCCCTCTATGGGGTCGTGCAGAAGCGGGGCGCAGAAAACGCGTTGCGCTATTCAAACCTAGCGTTCCTCGTTGGCGCCGTCAGAGCACCGGCGTGGCCCGAACGGCTCTTAGCCGCGGCATCCACGGCTGCGATAGCGCTGATGCTGATCGGCGCGGCCGGCCCCCACGTACGCGCGCTGATGCCCGTTCGCGACGGCAGCGTCGTGCTGTGCGTCGATACGTCCGGTTCGATGGCTGCGACCGACGTGACGCCCACGCGTGCTGATGCGGCCTTGTCGGCAATGCGCGCCTTTATCGCGCAGACGCCAACGGGAATCAGGATAGGCGTCATTTCATTTGCCGGAGAAGCCCAGGCGCTCGCCGCGCCCACTCGGAATCGCGATCAGATCGTTGCGGCACTGCAAGCAATTCCTCCACCCAACGGCGCAACAGCGATCGGCGATGCATTGCAGCTGGCGCAGGGCGAGATGCCTGCGACCGGACCACGCGCGATCGTTTTGGTAACGGACGGTGTGAACAATGCGGGAGTGAATCCGTTGCAGGCTGCACGGATGCTCGGCGCCCGTGGCATCACGCTCTACACGATCGGCATCGGCACCAACTCCGGCGCATTCGTGCCGGGAACGCTCGAACCGGCCGGTATCGATGAGGACTCCTTGCGTTCCTACGCCGCCGCCACCGGCGGCGCGTACAGCCGTGCAGCCGATGCGATCGAGCTGCGAGCTGCTCTCGCCCGCTTGGGCAGAACGATTTCGTTTGAGCGCCGCAGCGTCGACGTTTCATTGCCGAGCGCGATTGCTGGCGGCGCGCTTTTGGCGCTGACGATGCTCGCAGGCACCGCCGCCGGAAAGTTTCCGTAGCGCTCCCTGCAGCCATAGCGCTTCATCGGCACGGAGTCCAGGACTCCAACGCTGTCGAGCCTAACGTTGAGTGCTTTAGTGGCCGCAAACAGCGTCCTCGTCATCGGCTCAGGCCCGATCGTGATCGGGCAGGCCGCCGAATTCGACTACGCTGGCGTTCAAGCGTGCCGGGCGCTGCGCGAAGAGCATCGGCGCGTCGTTCTGGTGAACTCCAATCCCGCAACGATCATGACGGATCCCGAGATCGCAGACGCGGTCTATCTGGAACCATTGACCGTTGGTTCGCTGGAAGCGATCATCGAGCGAGAGCGCCCTGGTGCGATCCTGCCGACGCTTGGCGGCCAAACCGGCCTGAACCTCGCCGTCGAGCTCCATGAGGCCGGCGTGTTACACCGTTTCGGCGTGTCGCTGCTGGGAACGCCCGTTGAAACGATCAAACTCGCTGAAGATCGCCGGCGCTTCAAGGCGAAGATGATCGAGATCGGCGAGCCGGTTCCTGACAGCGCAATCGTGACGCACGTCGACCAGGGGTTTGCCTTTGCGAGTGAGTGCGGCTATCCGCTCGTCGTGCGGCCCGCTTACACGCTCGGCGGAACCGGCGGAGGGATCGTTCGCGATGATCGCGAGCTGCGTGAAACCCTTGGAATTGGTCTGAACGCATCGCTGATTCACCAAGCCCTTCTCGAGTCTTCACTGCTGGGTTGGAAAGAGATCGAATACGAAGTGCTCCGCGATGCGGCCGACAACTGCATCGTCGTCTGCAATATGGAGAATATCGATCCCGCCGGCGTGCACACGGGCGATTCGATCGTCGTCGCCCCTTCTCAGACGCTCTCGGACGTCGACTACCAGCTGCTTCGAACTGCCAGTTTGAACGTGATTCGATCGCTGGACGTCCAAGGCGGCTGCAACATTCAATTCGCGCTTCATCCGCAGCGGCGCGAGTATCGCATCATTGAAGTGAATCCGAGGGTTTCCCGCAGTTCTGCCCTTGCAAGCAAAGCTACAGGGTACCCCATCGCAAAGATCAGCACTCGAATCGCGCTGGGGCAGACGCTGGATGAAATTCCGAACGCCGTCACCGGGGTTACCAAGGCTGCGTACGAACCGGCGCTCGACTACGTCGTCGTAAAGATCCCGCGTTGGCCCTTCGACAAGTTCCCTCTCGCCGATACAACCCTCGGCACGCAGATGAAATCAACAGGCGAAGCGATGGGCATCGGCCGGACCTTCGCCGCCGCACTGATCAAGGCGGTTAGAGGGCTTGACCTCAAACGCGAGATGCTGACGGGCAGCCCGCTGGCTGGGTGGAGCGATGAGGAGCTCGAAGCGCTCATCGAGCGGCCCACGCACGAACGACTCTTTGCAATCGCGGAGACGCTCGCGCGCGGCACCACGATAGAGCGAGTGGCGCAACTCTCGGCGATCGATCCGTTTTGGCTGAGCGAGATCCGCGAGTTGGCAGCGCTTGAAGGGCGCCTGCGCAACGGCGCCTCACGGGAAGATGTTCGCCAAGCGCTGGAGTCAGGCTATTCGACCGCGGCGTGCCGCCTTCGTCACCGCATCGACGGGGTAGCGTTTCGGATGGTCGATACCGCGGCGGCGGAGTTTCCGGCGAAATCGCCCTATTACTATATCGCGCGTAACGAGCGCAACGAAATGCGCGCGATGCGGGAAGACGCGGTCGTCGTCGTCGGCAGCGGTCCCATCCGCATCGGTCAGGGCATCGAGTTCGATTATTCAAGCGTTCATGCTTCATGGGCGCTGCGCAAGGCCGGCTATTCTGCCGTCGTCATCAACAACAACCCTGAAACGGTTTCCACGGATTTCGACATCTCCGACGTGCTCGTGTTCGAACCGCCGGACGCGGATGAGGTTGAAGCAGCGTACCAGGGGACTGGAGCGCGCGGCGTCATGCTGGCCTTTGGAGGGCAAACGGCGATCAATCTTGCCGGCGAGCTGGCGCGGCGCGGCGTTCCGATCATCGGCAGCGATCGACGCAGCCTCGATATGGCCGAGGATCGCGCGCAATTTGACGCGGCTCTGCGGCGCCTTGGCGTCGCGCGACCCGAGGGGAAGATCGCCACATCGTTCCGTGAGGCGCGCGCCATCGCTCGCGAACTTGGATTTCCGGTTCTCGTGCGCCCGTCGTACGTGCTGGGCGGACGCGGCATGGAAGTCGTCTATAATGAAGGACAGCTCGCGTCCTATGCCGAGTCTGCCCCGCCCATTGCGCGCCAGGCGCCGCTGTTGGTCGACAAATACTTGCGCGGGATGGAGATCGAAGTCGACGCCGTCTTTGACGGCGCCGACATTTTGATTCCCGGAATTTTCGAACACATCGAACGCGCCGGCATTCACTCCGGCGATTCGATCAGCGTCTATCCGCCGCGCAGCATCGACGCGCAAACCGAGACTCGGATCGTCGAAGCCACGAGCGCGATTGCCCGCGAGCTCGAGATTCGGGGATTGATCAACATTCAATTCGTCCTCCACGAAGGAGCGCTGTACATTCTTGAAGCCAATCCTCGCGCGAGCCGTACCATTCCGATCATTCAGAAGGCGACGAACATCAATCTCGTCGCGGCCGCAACCCGCGTCGCGCTCGGCGAACGATTGAGCGACATGGAATATGGCACGGGTCTCATCGCACCGGCGCCCTTCACGGTCGTTAAAGTTCCCGTTTTTTCGTTCGCGAAGATGCGTGGCGTTGAGACCATTCTCGGACCGGAAATGAAATCGACCGGTGAGGTGCTCGGGATCGATGAAACATTCGCCGGAGCGCTGCGCAAGGGTTTTCTCGCGGCGGGCATCCCGCTGCCCTCCCACGGCGGACGGATTCTGGTGTCCATCGCGGATGATGAGAAGGAGGAGTCCGTCTCCGTGCTGCGCCGGTACGTCGACTTGGGATATCATTTGATCGCCACGCCGGGAACGCGAGAGCATCTGCAGAGTTCGGGCATCTGGTCGGAGCGAGTGAACAAGATCGCAGACGGATCACCGCACGTGCTCGATCTGATCCACGAACGCCGCGTGGATCTCGTGATCAACGACGCGCTGGGTCAACGTGAAATTTCCGACAACTACAAGATTCGCCGCGCGGCGGTCGAAGCGAGTATCGCGTGTTTGACAAGCCTGGATACGGCTCGCGCCCTGGCGGAAGCGCTCGAGAGTTCGGCTGGGCCGCCCCGATCGCTTCAAGAGTATCGGCTGGCGCGGGCGCAGGCGTAGAGGTTGCACGCGCGTTCGTCATCGGCGGCAATGCGAACACGCTGGCATTTATCTGCAGTCTGCATGAAAGCGATCGAGCCGTGCAGGCAACGCTGGTCCCAATCGCCCACACGCCGCTGGGATCGGTGCTGGGCGATACCAGGCAAACCGTCCGAATCGCTCGCGACGGCCTGCTCGATTGGATCGATCAGACTTTTTCGCCCGACGATGAGCACGCGTTCGCCGTGCCGGCTCGCGATGTCCAGTTGTTAGCCCGGATCGGCTGGCAGGCGAAGATTCCCGAGCAGCTGGACGAGCAAAGCGTCATCAACGCGGATGACTTGCCCGAGGAGATCTTCGGCGCGTTGATCTATCCCGCTGAACCGCTCGTCCAATGCGCCCTTTGCCGCCGGTTGTGCATTCGAGACCATTTTCGGTGGAACGACCGGCAGCTCTGCGCTTGGGACTATCATCGCAGTCTCTTCGGCAAGCGTGGTCCGTGGCGCAACGGCCGCTACGAACGCAGGCATTTCGCAACGCTTCCCGAGGCGCAGTATATCGCGCCGCCGCTTCTCGAGGAGGCAGGCGCGGAAATCGCCTTGGCAGTTTCGGCGATTGAAGAAGACGTCGCACTGGAGGCGGTCAATCTGATCGCCCAGAGCGAGCCCGCTCCGCATGTGCTCGTGCGCACGCCGGATAGCTTCACGCTTTTGCGCGAACGCATCGCATGAGTTCCGGCGCCGCAGCGCGTTTGAGCCTGTTCTTTGCCGTACTCTTCGGAATCCTGATCGTTCGCCAAGCGTACGTTCAATTGCTGGCGGGGCCCGAGATCGCGGCGCGACCCTACAACCCGCGACACGCGCTGCTGAGCGCGCATCGCGGTCGCATACTCGCGAGCGATGGGACGATACTTGCCCAGACGGTGGGAGGATCGCGTCAATATCCGCTGGCCGACGCGCTTGCGCAAAGCGTTGGATATATTTCGCAGCGGTACGGACCGAGCGGTCTTGAGAGTGCTTACGATAGCGCGCTGACGCCGCCGGATACGACGGGAAACGCCGGCGCACAGGCCGGCGCAATCGTGGACGCGGTTCGCGGGGAGAGCAGCGTAGCCCACGGCGCCGACGTCGTCACGACGATCGAGCCCGCGATTCAGAACGAGCTCTACCTTCGGCTAGCAGAGCATGAGCGGGGCGCCGGGATCGTCATGGATCCGCGCAGCGGCGCGATTCTTGCAATCGCCAGCGTGCCGAGCTTCGATCCAAATGCGCTGACACAATCGTTCCCGGCGCTGTTGCGCGACTCGCGAAGTCCTCTGCTCAACCGCGCGACCGATGGCCTTTATCCGCCAGGCTCGACGTTCAAGGTTTTCACAGCGTCGGCTGCGTTGGATTCGGGAACCGTGACGATGGACTCCAGCTTCTACGATCCGGGTTACTACACGATCGGAAACTTCACGCTGCACGATAACGAGTGGGAAGCGACGGGCTCGCAAGACTTGACGGGAGCGTTCGCTCTTTCGAGCAATGTCGATTTCGGTCAGATCGCTTTGAGAATGGGAGCCGACGTTTTTTACCGGTACCTGGATCGCTGGCAAATCGGCGGTCCTCTTGATTTCCAGCTGCCGGCTTCGTCGGCCAAGGTTCCGGCGAAAGGCAGCATCCTTCCGGGCGAGCTGGCGCAGATGGGTTTTGGGCAAGGTGCGCTGCTGGTGACGCCTCTGCAGATGCTCCTGATTGCCTCCACCATAGCCGACGGCGGTACGGAGCCGCGACCCTACATCGTCCGCCAAGTGGTCGCACAAGGCGGCGGGACCAGCTCCTACGGTCCTGGTGAGCTGAGCGCACCCATAGGCGCAGGAACTGCTTCGGACGTCAAGGCGATGATGGTTGCGGTCGTCAAACGCGGCACCGGCATGCCTGCGGCACTTGAGGGAGTCACGGTCGCGGGCAAGACCGGCACGGCGAGCAATCCTCATGGCGCCGCGCATTCCTGGTTCGTCTGCTTCGCGCCGGCGGAAAATCCACGAGTTGCCGTGGCGGTCGTTGTCGAAAACGCCGGTTACGGAGCGGCTGTGGCCGCGCCGATTGCACGAGTCGTTCTGCAGAAAGCGCTGGCCTTCGGTTCGGGCGGAGCAACCGAATAGAATGATCGAGCATCAGCACCTCTTTAACGGCCGTTACCGTCTCGATACGAAGCTAGGCGAAGGCGGTATGGCAACCGTTTACTGCGGCAGCGATACGCTGCTGCGGCGGCGCGTCGCGATCAAAGTGCTGCGCCAGCAGTACGCCACCGATGAAGAGTTCGTGCGCCGCTTTTATCAGGAAGCGGAGTCTGCGGCCAAACTCTCACATCCCAATATCGTCAACACGTATGACGTGGGCCGAGAGGATTCGACGTACTACATCGTCATGGAGTTGGTCGACGGGCCGTCGCTGGCTGAAATCATCTCCACGGACGGAAAGCTGCCCGAACCGGTCGCGATCGACTATGCCGCTCAGGTCTGCAACGGGCTGGCGTATGCGCACCGCCAAGGCCTGCTGCATCGGGATATCAAGCCGGCAAACATTTTGGTGACCAAGGACGACGTCGTCAAACTCTCCGACTTCGGAATCGCGCGCGCGATTTCGCAGCAAACGATGACGATGACGCGCCCCGGCCTGGTGATGGGGAGCGTCTACTACCTTTCACCGGAACAGGCGCAAGGACACGAGCTGCACGAGACTTCGGATCTGTACAGCGTCGGCATCGTGCTCTACCAGATGCTGACGGGGAAGCTTCCGTACACCGGGGAGTCCCCGGTCACTGTTGCTTTGAAGCACATCTCCGATCCGGTTCCGTCGCTGGACGCAGACGCGCTCGCAGTGAGCCCGGCGCTGGCCGCGATCGTGAACAAACTGCTGCAGAAAAGCCCGGAAAATAGATTCGGCTCCGCTGCGGAAGTCGCTTCGGCGCTGCGGGAAGCACGCGAACGACCAAGCGTTGCCGCATACGCTTTGCATGATGACGCGCCCACGCAAGCGATCCGCATTACGCCGCCATACCGTCCCTCGCGATTGCCGGACAGAAGCGTTCGAACCGTGGACGGCGTCGAGTCGGAGACCGTTCGGCGGTCGGGGTTGCCGATCGTCGCTCTCTTGGGGATCGCGCTGCTTTTGGCAATCGCCGGCGGATACATCGCGTACACGCGGCCGTTCGCGCCGGTGCAGCGCGTGAAGGTGGTCAACTACGTCGGCATGACGGATTCGCAAGCGCAGAAAGCGATCGTCAATGCAGGATTGGGCGCGCATCTGACGCGCTCGCCGAGCGAAACGGTCGCGGTCAATCATGTCGTTCGCCAGGAACCGGCGGCCGGAGCGTTACTGGCGAAGGGCTCCGTGATCACGCTTGAGATCAGCGGCGGAAAGCCGTCGGTCGGCCTCCCCAACGTCGTGGGGTATACGCTTTCGGATGCGCAGCGCGATTTAAGCGGCGGCAAGTTCGACGTCAAACTGGTTCGCCGGTACGATCCGGCTGCGAACGACACGGTCTTGGCGATGACGCCTGCCGCCGGCGCGAAGCTGCGCGAAGGATCGACGGTCACTTTGGTTGTTTCGAATGGGCCTGCGCCGATCGCGATGCCGAGATTGGAAGGGATGGCGCTCGGCGCGGCAGAGGCGCTTGCCGCGAAGCAAGGGTTTACGATCAAAGTCGTCGAGCGGGCTGCAAGCGGAAACATCCCCGCGGATGAGATTGCTTCGCAGGATATTGCGCCCGGAACGACCGTGACGGGCAATAAGACCACCGTCGTCAACGTCGTGGTGAGCACCGGCGCGGGAAGCGCGGCGCTTCCTGACGTGAGCGGCACCGACCTCGTCACCGCGCAGCAGCGCCTGACGCAAGCCGGGTTCACCACTTCAGTTGAGTACGCTATCGATCCGGGATCGTCGGACAACGGCCAAATCATCGCACAGCAGCCCGCCGGGGGAGCCAATGCCGCACGCGGCACGCAAGTCATGTTGACCGTTTCGGTGCCCGGTGAGGTGCCCGATACGCAGAACATGGATCTGCAGTCTGCGAAGAACCTGCTGATCAATGACGGTTACCAGGTCGGGAATATCACGCCGACGACCGAAGGCTCCGGCGGCAAGGTCGTTCGGACTGAGCCGGAGGCGGGGATCAAAGCGCGCGTCGGGACGCCCGTGAACATCTTCGTAAACAGCGCGACCGCGCAGCCACCGTAATGGATAGAACCACACGTTTTTTGGGCATCGATCCCGGACTGCGCACGACCGGCTACGGCGCGATTGCGTGCAATGGCCGCAGGGCGCGCCTGATTGAAGCCGGGATCGTCGAACCACATGCGGCGCAATCCCTCGAAGAGCGTCTCCGCGAACTGCATCGCGGCATGTGCGAGGTCATCGCATCACTACATCCGGACGCGGTCGTCATTGAAGAACTCTATACGACCTACAGGAACCCGCTGACGGCGATCATGATGGGACACGCTCGGGGCGTCCTCTGCTTGGCCGCGGCGCAGCACGATGTTCCCGTCCGTACCGTGGCGCATTCACAGGTAAAGCGCGCGCTCATCGGTTCCGGGGCGGCCACCAAAGATCAAGTCGGCCGTGCGGTCGTGGAAATGTTGCGATTGCGCGAAGCGCCGCGTCCGAACGACGTGTCCGACGCGCTGGCGCTTGCTTTGACCTTCTGGAATGTGCTCGACCACGAGCGCCGCTTCTCCTTTCCGCTCCGCGCTGCGAGATAACGATGTTCTCACAGATTCGGGGATCGCTCGTTGAACGCAACGGCGAAACCGTTCTCGTCGACGTGGCCGGGCTGGCATATGAAGTCGTCTTGCCCGGCTGTGTTGCGGAGAAGATCACCGCGCGCCCCGGCGATCCGCTGGCGCTGCACGTTCATTCCGTCCTGAATATCGACGGCAACACCGCCCACTTCACGTTTTACGGTTTCAGCAACCCCATTGAGCGCGAGTTTTTTGAAGCCCTGATCACGGTAGGGAGCATCGGCCCGCGTTCGGCGGCCCGCGCGTTCTCTGCGCCGATGTCTCGTATCGCGGGCGCCATCGAGCATGCGGACCACGCATTCCTGAAGACGCTTCCCGGAATCGGACAGCAAAAGGCGCGCGAGATCGTCGCGAAGCTTCAAGGCAAGGTCGCTAAGTTTTTGCTCATTCAGGAGGCGCCCGCTCCGGCGACTGAAACGATTCCCGATTTTGCCGATGAGGCGCTCGACGTGCTGCTGCAGCTCGAGTACCGGCGCTCCGAGGCCGAGCAAATGGTGCGCGAAACGCTCCAAGCGTTGCCCCAGATCGCCGATGCGGAAACGCTTCTCGCGGAGATCTACCGGCAAAGGTCCGCCCCGTGAGCGAAGCGCGAAAGAAGATCCTGCAGCCTGAAGACGAGCGCGCCGTCGATCCCGCCGGCACGTTCGAGGACGAATTCTACGGCGCCAGCCTGCGGCCGCGGTCGTTTGACGAATACGTCGGTCAGACTACCGTTCTCGACAATCTCAAGATTTCAATCGACGCGGCGCGCCGCCGCGGGGAGCCGCTAGAACACATTCTTTTCTACGGGCCTCCCGGTCTGGGAAAAACCACGCTTGCGGCCTTGATCGCAAAAGATCTCGCACGCAGCCTGCACCCCACCAGCGGACCGACGCTCGACAAGCCCAAGGACCTGGTCGGCATCCTCACCTCGCTCGAGGACGGCGACATTCTGTTCATCGATGAGATCCATCGGCTGGGGCGCGTCGTCGAAGAGTTCCTTTATCCCGCGATGGAGGACTATCAGATCGATTTTTTGGTCGACCGCGGCGCATATGCCAAGACGATCAAGTTGCCGCTTAAACGTTTCACGCTGATCGGCGCGACGACGCGCGCGGGAATGCTCTCCCCGCCGCTGCGCGAGCGATTCGGCATCATGCATCACCTCGATTACTACACGGCGGACGAACTCGAGCGCATCGTCATGCGTTCTTCTGGTGTGCTCGACGTCCCAATCGAAGAAGAAGGAGCGCGGACGATCGCGCAGCGCAGCCGCGGAACGCCCCGGATCGCAAACCGGCTGCTGCGGCGCGTACGCGACTACGCGGAAGTGCGAGCCGGCGGAAGGATCACCGCCGAAGTCGCGGATGAAGCGCTACGGCGAGAAGGCGTGGACGAGCTCGGATTGGATCGCCTCGATCGCGCATTCCTTCGCACGATCGCCGAACAGTATCGCGGAGGGCCCGCCGGCATCGGCGCGATCGCCGCGACTTTGACCGAGGATGCTGAAACGCTGGAAGACGTGGTTGAACCGTATTTGCTGAAATGCGGATTCGTTGTTCGTACTGCGAGCGGCCGCAAAGCGACGGCGCAGGCGTACGCGCACTTGAAGCTGGCGGCGCCGGAGGCGACGGCGCAGCAGCGCCTGTTATAGTGCGCCGGCGCGAGTTCTTAGCTTCAGCTTCCGCAACGGCATTGCTAGGCACCACGGGCCCTGCGCCGCGCGGCGCTCAGCAGCTTCGCGTGCTGCTCGGTAGAGGCGATGCACGCTCGATCGACGAGGGTAGTTTCTCGTTCAACGGCCATCCGTATCGCGGCACGTTTTCGACGCTTCAGGACAGCGGCGAGATCGTTTCCGTTGTGCCGTTGGAGCAGTACCTCTACAGTGTCGTGCCGCGAGAGATGCCCCGCTCGTGGCCTGCTGCTGCGTTGCAGGCGCAAGCGGCGGTGGCCCGCACGTACGTTTTGCAGCGCAGCAGCCCGCTGCGCGCTTACGATCTCGTCCCTTCGGAGGCGAATCAAGTCTATGCGGGGATGGAGGCGGAAGCGCACGAGACGACTCGGGCGGTAGATGCCACGTCGGGGCAAGTGTTGCGGTTCGCCGGCGGCTTTGCACAGATCGCGTACTCGTCGTGCTGCGGAGGACATACCGAAGCTTCGTCCTCGGCCTGGGGAACTCAAGACCTACCGTACCTCCGGGGACGCCAATGCAACTACTGCAGCGATTCACCGTGGTACCGGTGGTCGCATCGCATTTCGATCGATCAGTTCGTCGCGGCGATGCGCTTCGAGCTTGCGCCGGCCGGAACGCCGAATGCCGTGACGCTCGATCCGCCCGATGAAAGCGGACGCGTTCTCTATTGGACGGTGCAGGGCGATCAAGGTAGCGCGCGCATCAAAGCGGCCGATATTCGCCGCGCTGTCGGGTCTCGAACGCTTCCGAGCTTGCTCGTGACGCTGGTCTCTTTCGACGGCAGCGATCTCGCGTTGGAGGGCGGCGGCCTTGGGCACGGCGTGGGCCTTTGTCAATGGGGAGCGCGCGGTATAGCGCGCAGCGGCGCCGATTTTCGCGCTATCCTGCGATTCTATTTCCCCGGATCTTCGTTAGGAATGGATTGATCGCAGCCGACCCAACGCAACTCACCGCCTCCTACAATTTCGATCTTCCGCCGGAACTGATCGCGCAGCGCCCAGTTGAACCGCGCGACTCCGCGCGTCTGCTCACGTTGATTGAAGGGGGGATCGGCCATGCTACGTTTGCCGACCTGCCGTCGTACTTACGCGAAGGCGACGTTCTGGTCGTCAACGATACGCGAGTGATCGCTGCCCGCATCGCCGGACGCCGCCCAAGCGGCGGGCGTGTCGAGATTCTGCTCCTGCGCCCTGCGGCCGGTGCGCGTTACGATCCCAATGCGCTCCGTTGGGTTGCGATGGTGAAGCCTGCGCGCCGGCTGAAAGCCGGAGCTCGAATCGAGTTCAACGGTTTCGGCGCTGCGGATGTGGTGCGCGAGGAAGATGAAGGTGTGCGCGAGCTGGAGTTCACTCTTGAGGTTCCGTTTGAAACGTTCTTACAGCGCGCGGGGCGCTTGCCGCTTCCGCCATACGTGCGGGAGGATTCGGAAGCCGCTCAACGCGGCTATCAAACGGTCTTTGCGCGCGAGCCGGGAAGCGTCGCAGCGCCGACCGCTTCGCTGCATTTCACGAAAGAGCTCTTGGAGCGTTTGGAACGCGACGGGGTGCGGCTTGTCAGGTTGAATTTGAACGTTGGGCTTGGAACGTTCAAGCCGATGCAGACGCAGCGCATCGGCGATCATCGCATGCATTCGGAGTCGTTCTTCGTTCCGGAAACGACGGCGGCCGAAGTCGAAGCCGCGAAGCGCGAAGGCCGTCGCGTGATCGCAGCGGGCACGACGGTCGTGCGCGCCCTCGAGGGTTCGGCCGTGAAGCATGGAACGGTTCGGCCGGGGTTCGATGAGACGGACCTGTTCATCAGACCGGGATACCGCTTTGCGTATATCGACGCGATGATCACGAACTTCCATTTGCCGAGATCGACGCTTCTCGCTCTCGTCTGCGCGTTTGCCGGCCGGGAGCGCATCATGCGGGCGTATCACGACGCGATCGAGCGCAGGTACCGCTTTTTCTCGTTCGGCGACGCTATGCTGATCGAACCTTAGCATGCACGCGATAGAAATCTCCAGACCTGGTGGTCCGGAAGTGCTGCGTTTGGCGGAGGTTCCTGCGCCGAGTCTTTCAGGCGGCGACGTTCGCATCGCGGTCAAAGCTGCCGGCGTCTCCCGCGCCGATGTTCTGCAGCGCAAAGGCTTGTATCCGCCGCCGCCGGGCGCGTCGGAGATCCCCGGGCTCGACGTTGCGGGCACGATCGTTGAAACGAGCGGCGCTTCGCCGTGGAAGAGCGGCGATGAAGTGTGCGCTCTGCTCGCGGGCGGCGGGTACGCCGAGGAGGCAGCAACGCCGCATTCGCTCGTGTTGCCGATTCCGGCGAATTGGAGCTTTACCGAAGCCGCGACGCTGCCGGAGAACTTTTTCACGGTTTACGACAACCTCGTTACGCGCGCGCGATTCCACGCCGGAGAAAGACTGCTCGTTCATGGCGGCACGAGCGGGATTGGTACCACGGCCATTATGCTGGCTCGAGCACTCGGCGCCGGTTTTATAGCGGCAACTGCCGGGAGTAAAGAGAAATGCGCCGCTTGCATCGAGCTTGGCGCTGATATCGCGATCGATTACAAGAACGAGGATTTTGTCGCCGCGGTCAAATCCGCGACGAACGATCGCGGAGTCGACGTCATTCTCGATATCGTGGGCGCAAGCTACATCGCGCGCAATCTCGAGGCTGCAGCAGCCGACGGGCGCATCGTCTGCGTTGCAACGCAGGGCGGAAGCAGAGCCGAGCTCGATCTCGCAAAGCTTTTGCAGCGCCGCCTCACGATCATCGGCAGTTCGCTGCGTTCGCGAACCGTTGAGCAAAAGGCTGGCGTCGCGCGCGCAGTTTTTGAAAATGTTTGGGCGCTGCTGCCCGCGCGCAGTCCTATCCGCCCGGTGGTCGATTCAACCTTTCCGCTCGAGCAGGCTACCGAGGCTCATCGGCGCATGGAGTCTTCGGAGCACATTGGGAAGATTGTACTGGTAATGTAGACGGCTTCATGATGGTTCTATACATCACCGCCATGACGACTCAGCAGCATCAGGATTTACGAATCAGCGTTTGTGTTCGACAAGCTCGCCCCAGGCTCTCACGCCATGACGAGGTCGGCATCACGGTTGGATAATGGTTCGACATACTCACCACAGGCGCTAACCATGCCGAGGATGGTCGTGTCGAGTCTTGCGTCATGGTTCTATCCATCACCATGACGGCTTAACGCACGGGTTAGACCGGAGCGCCTTTCTAGTGAAAGATCCGGAGCGCCCTTCTAGTGAAAGATGTTGTAGATCCCGTTCTGGTGATGGAATCCCGTCGCCATGAAGAAGAGCATCGGAATCGAGAGCATCGTGTTCGTGCGCGAAGCTAGGAATGCGACGCGACGAGCTTTGGCCTTCTCTTCATCGGAGGCCGGCACGTAGCCGAGAATCTTCTTTTGGTTCATCCAGATGAAAGTCCAAACGTTGATCAGCATAATCGTGCCCAGCCATGCGCCGATGCCGATGGGCGCGAGGCTGCCTTGCAGCAGCAGCGCGCTGACGAGGCCGTTGTGGCCGTTTACTCCGGGCAACGTCGACGCAAGCGCAGCTCCGAAGACCCACGTGACAACGGCACCCCACCGGAAGTAGAGAAGCGCCCGCGGGACGACGTACTTGCCGATTGGGCCGGCTTCTCCCGCAGCCGTGGCTTGCTTGACGGCGTCGACGTTAACGAAGTTGAAAAAGTAAAGCAAGCCGATCCACATGATGCCGGCCAAGAAGTGGAACCAGCGAAAGATCGCATCGCTCCAATTCATTACGCTCCTCCGGCCGGAACGGCGTGCGAAACGATTGAGGCGGCAAGAAAATAAAGGGCGACGGTCAACAGGAATCCACAGATGATCGTTCCCCAAAGCGAATCGAGAGGATTTTTCATCGACTAACCTCCGCGGCGAATGCGTTACTCTAAGGGCTTTCCTTTGCTTGAACGGCCGTTTGGTCCCTTCGCAGATCGGGCTCAGCAGGCGCCACGCGCACGGATCTCGCGTTCCGGTACGTCACAAGGCCGGGCGCAGCGGCCGGGCGTTTTCGCACGTGTTTGCGCGGCGTATAATCCACGGTTGCCGCGGAAGAAAACCGCGCCTTTGAGTGGAGCGCTGCGAGAGCTGCGGCGCTGAGGATGTCCGTTTTTGGGGGATCGCTTCGATCGTCTCGCTGTAGGATCACATGCGCGCCCGGCGCTCCTCGAACGTGAAACCAGAGATCGTCAGGCCGCGCCACTCGAAAGGTTAGCTCCGCATTTTCGATAGGCGTCCGGCCCACCGAGATGCGCGAGCCGGCAGCGGTTTCATATTGGAGGGGCTTTCGCTTGCGCGCCCGAGGGGCTGATGGAATGTCGGCCGCCTGCGCAACGTCCTCGAGATCGGCGTCGCTCACGCGTTCCAGCTCCCATCGCAGCTGGGCCAGCTCTTCGATTTGCGCGCTCAAATCACGTTGGCGGCGCGTGAGGTGCTCGAGCCGGGTACCGCTTTTCTTGTAGCGGGAGAAGAGGGCTGCGGCGCGCTCCTTGGCTGCGGTTCGCTCGCGATCTGCGAGGGTGTGAAGGTTCGCGTAGATCGCTTGCGCTTCGTCACGCAGCCGTTCACGTTCACCGGCTTCGCGAAGTTGTTCTTCGGTTTCGCTAAGGTCGCGCGCGATTTTTTCATTGCGCGCGCGCAGTTTGCGATCCAAATCTCGCCGGCGCTTCGCCGCGCGATCGGCATCGCTCGCTGACGAACGGCCGGCCCGGACTTCCGCGAACACTTCAAGCAGCGAAGGCTTCATCTCGTGCTCGAGATCCGTAAACTTCGGAAGCGGGAGGAGGTGAGCTTGCTCGATGGCCCCGTCCCGGCGGTAGACGTGCAAGGGTTGCCGATTATGTGGCTCGTCAGCGAGAGCGGCTGCGGCTTCGGCCGAAAGCAGGGGCGTCGCATTTCCCCGGCGGGCGGGCGGCGGCCGGTATGCGGAACCGGCGGCGATAGTGCGCGCACGGTTTTCGGCGGCGCCGAACTCCTTTGCCGCAGCGACGATCGTTTCGCCTTTGAGCAAAACCAAGTTTCCGAAACGCGGCACGAGTTCGCAGAGCAACCCCATCTCTTCGGTGACGCCAAAGCGCGATCGGCTCGCGAAGCCAAAACGGATGAAGCGCTCGCCGGTTTGCGCGGCGACGGAAGTAAGAACCGTTCCGCGCAGAGCAGTGACGACGGCGCGATCGAAACGCGGTTCCTTCGAGACGCCTAATTCGCCGGGTTCGACCGTTATCAACGGCGTGGGCGCGAAGGGATCGAAGCAGAGCAGCTCCGTGCGTCCCTTCGACCAGAGCGCGAGCGCAAAACGGCCGTCATCGAGCCGTCCCGCGTCGCGAACGCGAGCGCCGCGAAAGCGTGCATCCAGTTCGTCGGCGAGCCGCCGCACGAGGAGCCAATCGGTGTACAACGGTACGCTCTTCACACTTGCGACGCGCGCCTCCCGCGTCGTACACTTTGCTGGATGCCGGAACGACGTGCTGCGATTGCCGCAGCGATCATAGCGTTCGTCTTTCACCTTGTCGCGAACCCGCACTATGGTTTCTTTCGGGACGAGCTGTACTTCATTATCTGCGGATTCCACCCCCAGTGGGGCTATGTCGATCAGCCGCCGGTGACGCCGTTGCTTGCCGCGGCCTCACAGATCTTTGGACACTCCCTTTTCTCGCTGCGCGCGGTGGCCGCGCTTTTCGGCGGCGCATCGGTCTATGTTTGCGGGCTGCTCGCGATCGAGTTCGGCGGCGGAGTGTTTGCGGTTGCCCTGGCTGCAATCTGCGCGACCCTTTGCCCCCAGCTCGCAAATTTTGCGATGAAGCTGAGCACGGACACACTCGGACTTTGGCTGTGGCCGCTGGCCGCGCTTTACGTCGTGCGAGTGCTGAAGGGCGGCGATCTGCGGCAATGGCTCTGGGCCGGCGCTGCGATCGGCTTGGCTTTGGAGACAAAATACAGCGTTTTGTATTTTGCGATCGCGCTCGTGATCGCTTTGGTGCTCACGTTGGAGCACCGGATCCTCTGGAGCAAATGGTTTGCCGCAGGAGGCGCAATTGCAGTCACGATTGCGCTGCCCAACGTCATATGGCAGGCAGTCCACGGCTTTCCGATGTGGGAGCTCGTGGGCAACGCTCAACCGGCGAATACGCCTCTTAGTCCCTCGCAGTACGTGCTCGCAGAGTTCCTGATCACCAATCCTTTTCTGGCGCTCGTGTGGCTTTGCGGGCTCGTGCGGCTCCTCATCGATGGGCGTGGACGATTCTTAGGCTACAGCTTTCTCATTCTGATCGCGATGATGGCCGCATCGCGCGCAAAACATTACTATCCGGCGAACGTTTATCCGATTTTGTTCTCGGCGGGAGGCGTCGCGATCGAGTCGTGGACGGCGCGCGCGCTCTTCCTGAGGCCGGTTATCCTTTCTATAGCACTTGTCGCTGGGATCTTGTTACTTCCGTACTTTGAGCCGATCTTGCCTGAGCGGACATTCATTGCGTTCAATAAAGCCGTCGTCGCGAAGCTCGGCGTAGGCGCAAGCGTTACGGAGCCGGAAAAGCAGACCTGGATGACCCAAACTTGGGCCGACATGCATGGGTGGCCGCAGTTGGCCGAGGCCGCGGAACGCATCTACGATGCGCTGCCGGCGCACGATCGATCAGAGGCGGTGGCTTTCGCAAAGAACTACGGCGAAGCGAGCGCGATTGCGTTCTTTAGCGATGTGCCCGTCATCAGCGGGCACAATCAATACTATTTGTGGGGAACACGCGGCTACAGAGGCGACGTGCTGGTCGACGTCGGCGGCGACTGCGGTGAATTCTCACATCTCTTTCGAGAATGGCGCCGGGTTGCGACGTTTTCGGCAACGTACGGTATGCCGGGCGAGCAAAATCTGCCAATCGTGGTGTGCCGGGGCATCAAGAGGCCGTTGAGCACGATCTGGGCCACGCTAAAGCACTACGATTAAAGACGCCCGTGGTGAACCTGTCGAACCGCGCCGTGGTGAGCCTGTGGAACCCCGTAGTGAAGGGCCACCCATGAGGGCCGAGAGAGGTCCACAGCTCTCTCGTTCTGAACAGAGGGCGTCTTTGCACGGTCCCGGCCTGCTCTTCGTCGTCTCCGGGCCCTCGGGGGCCGGCAAGGACACCCTCGTGGAGGCGTTGCTTCCGCGCGTGCCCCGGCTGAGGTACTCGGTGTCGGCGACGACGCGCGAGGCGCGGGCGGGGGAGCGTAACGGCGAGCACTACTTCTTCGTTGATAGGCCCGGTTTCGAGCGGCGCGCCGCCCAAGGCGAGTTTCTCGAGTGGCGTGAGTACAACGGAGCCCTGTACGGAACGCCGCGCGACTTCGTCGAGAAGACGCTGGCCGACGGCTACGACTTGATCATGAAGCCCGAAGTGAACGGAGCTTTGGCGGTCAAGAACGCGTTCGCGGACGCGGTGCTGATCTTCTTGCTGCCGGATCGTTTCTCGCATCTTCGCGCGAGATTGCTGGCCCGCCGGACGGAAACCAATGAGGAGATAGCGCGGCGGTTGGAGATCGCGCATCAGGAAATGAAGTATATTCGGGACTTTGACTACATCGTGATCAACGAGGAGCAACGTTCCGATCAGGCGGTGAACGACTTGCAGGCGATCCTGCAGGCCGAACGGTTCAGGATTCACCGGTACGACGAAGATTGGATGAGGAAAGTTGAACATACATAGCACAAACGACTCGGTATTCGGCGATTTGGACGAGCTGCTCGAACACGTGGACTCGAAGTTCAGTTTGGTCAACGTGGTGACGAAGCGCGCCAAGCAGCTGAACAACGGCGCCCCGCCGTTGACCGACCAGGTGAACCCGAACAAGCCGGTCTCGACCGCTTTCAACGAAGTAGCGATGGGAAAGATCGGCTATAGGCGGACTCGGGAAGGAATTAAGTAAGCAATGCAGCCCTCGGGTTTGAAAGGCGCTGCGCTCCGAGCTCCACGCCCCCCATCGCCAGCGACGGGGCCCCCACGATCTCATGGCGCCTGAATGTGTAGCTGACATGAGCGCTCCCCGTGGGCGCCGCATTGGCTGCTGGATATACATCTAAAATGTGCGGCATCGTCGGCTACATCGGACAGCGCGACAGCGTTCCGATCATTCTCGAGGCGCTCTCGCGGCTGGAGTATCGAGGTTACGACAGCGCCGGCATAGCGGTCATCGATGCGGCCGGCAATCTGACGGGGTCTAAAGCGGAAGGTAAACTGGCGCGCCTCGCTGAGCGCTTGCGCGACGGCGAGCGGATTGCCGGCTCCGTGGGCGTCGGCCACACCCGGTGGGCGACGCATGGCAAACCTTCCGATGCCAATGCCCATCCGCACATGGACTGCACCGGCAGAATCGCCGTCGTTCATAACGGCATCATCGAAAACTACTCCTCGCTGCGTGCGCGCTTGATCGAGCTCGGGCACATCTTCAAGAGCGAGACCGATACGGAAGTGCTCGCGCATCTGATCGAAACGCACTACGACGGTCACCTGGGGGATGCGGTTCTTCGTACGCTGCACGAAGTGCGCGGAGCTTATGCCTTGGGCGTCATCAGTTCCGACGATGCCGAGCACTTGATCTTTGCGCGCAACGGCGCGAGCCCGCTGGTTCTAGGGATCGGCGAGGGTGAAATGTTCGTCGCATCGGACACGCCCGCGATCCTGCCCTACACGCGCAAAGAGATTATCCTGGAAGAAGGGGAGATGGTCGTCGTCGGTCGCGGCGGTTGGCATCTCTTGGACTACAACGGGAAGCCGATCGAGCGCGACGTTGCGCAGATTACGTGGGATGCCGGCTCTGCCGAGAAGAGCGGATTCAAGCACTTCATGCTCAAGGAAATCTTCGAGCAGCCTAACGTGATCAAAGAAACGCTTGCCGGGCGCGTCAGCGACGGGCACGACGTCGATCTGCGCGCGGAGATTGGGATCGACGAGCAAAGGCTGCGCGAGCTTTCAAAAATTGCGATCACGGGATGCGGCACGGCTTACCATGCCGGCATGGTGGGAATGTATCTGCTGCGCTCGCTCGTGCACGTGCCGGTGGAGCTGGAGTTGGCAAGCGAATTCCGCTATAGCGACCCGGTGATCGATCGCACCACGCTGACGATCGCGATGTCCCAGTCGGGCGAGACCGCCGATACGATCGAAGCGGTGCGCATCGCAAAGGAAGCCGGCTCGGCCGTGCTCGGGATCTGTAACGTACTAGGCTCCCATCTGACCCGAGTCGCCGACGGGATGCTCTTCACGCGCGGCGGCCCCGAGATCGGCGTTGCGGCGACGAAAACGTACGTGGCGCAATGCACGGCCATGGCGCTCTTCGCGCTGTACTTGGCGCGTTTGCGGAAAAGCGCCCCCCGCTCGCGGCTGCGGCAGATCGCCGAGAATGCGCGCGTGCTGCCAGCGGCCGTCGACGTCGTGCTCAATGCATCCAGCGAGATACGCGGGGTTGCGCGCAAGATGCGCAAGGCGAGATCGGTCCTCTTCTTGGGCCGTTACGTCAACTTCCCTACAGCGCTGGAAGGGGCGCTCAAGCTCAAAGAGATTTCCTACATTCACGCTGAGGGCTACGCCGCCGGCGAGATGAAGCATGGGCCGATCGCGCTGCTGGATCCGAATGTTCCCGTCGTGGGAGTCATGACGGAGGGCCGCGTCCGCCAGAAAATCCTCTCCAACTTGGCGGAGTCCAAAGCGCGCGAAGCGCCGGTGATCGTCGTGGCAAACTACGGCGATGAAGACGCAAAGGCGATCGCGGATCACGTCTTCTTCGTCCCGCGCGTCGATGAGCTGCTCTCGCCGATCGTCAATGCGATTCCGCTACAGCTGCTTGCGTATCATATCGCCGACATCGAAGGCAAAGACGTCGATCAGCCGCGCAACCTGGCTAAGACCGTCACCGTCGAATAGATGAGGGCCGCTTCCACGGCGGCATCCGCCAGATAGATCGGCGAGATCTTTCTCTTGAGCCCGTACACGAGATCGATCGTGGCAAATGACGTCGCCGAAAGGAGCGAAAGCGCCACCGTTTCCGCCGAAGCCGGTTCGGTGCGCAATCCCACGCCAATCGAGAGTCCTATCGTGACGGCCAACAGGCCGACCATTTGGACCAGCCACCAGTCCCGTTTCGGTCCCGTCACGCGCTCGAATGCTCGCCGGCTCACGAGTGGAAATGCGCCCGCTGCAACGTAGTACGCGGCCTGCGTTCCGAGGACTGCGCGCATCGAACTGAGCATAGTATTCTCTACCCATGGCCAGCAAGAAACAAGTCGAAGACGCCGTTTTTCAACTCGAGGGGTTCCGCGTAGAGATTCAGCTGCTGAATGAGAAGAAGAACGCTTGTGCGCGGCGTCATCATCTATCGGGGAAACGGTGACCCGGCGGTGCGCGATCTGCAGCTCGGTAATCTGCGCGACAGCTACTACGAAGCCGAGCACGGTCCGATTGGAAGGGCTTTGCAGTGATTCGCAGCGATGGGCGGCGGGCAAACGAGCTCCGGCCGGTCACGATCGAACCGAACTACTTGAAGTATCCCGAGGGCAGCGCGCTCATTTGCGTGGGAAACACGCGGGTGCTCTGTGCCGCAACGTTGGATGAAAAGGTTCCGGCATGGATGAAGGGGCGCGGCACGGGCTGGGTCACTGCCGAGTACGCTATGCTGCCGCGCGCGACGCAGGAACGAATGCAACGCGAAGCTGCGCGAGGGCGGCTCGGCGGCCGCACGCACGAGATCCAGCGCATCATAGGGCGTTCTTTGCGCGCCGTTACGGACATGGTGAAGTTAGGCGAGCGTACGATTTGGATCGACTGCGACGTGCTGCAAGCCGACGGGGGCACGCGCACTGCGGCGGTGACCGGCGCCTGGGTCGCTTTGGCGCTCGCGCTGTTGAAAGCGTTCGACGCGACGCGAGCTGCTGCGTGGCCGCTCTCCGCGCAGATCGCGGCCACGAGTGTCGGCCTGATCGCAGGAGAGCCGGTATTGGATTTGGCCTATGACGAGGATAGTCGCGCCGAAGTGGATATGAACGTTTTCATGACTGAAGCAGGCGCATTCACCGAGGTGCAAGGGACCGCCGAGGGGACACCGTTCTCACGCAGCGAGCTGAATCAACTGCTGGACCTCGCAAGCCAAGGGATTGGCGACCTGCTGCGCCGGCAGCGAGAAACGGTGGAAGCGCTCGGGTATCCTGCGGCGATCCGCGTTGGACGGTGAGTTGGGGCGCGCGCTCGTCGAGCGCGTCGGTCAGTTCCACATTACCGAGCGTGCGATGAGAAACGCACAGCAGCGGATGGAGACGGCGCTTGCGGCGGGCGACGCCGAGGACCGGGAGTGGCAGCAGTACTGTACGGCGGTTCGCCGTTACTTTTCCGGATTCGAACGTGAAGCGCGGGAGCATTTGCGCGACGTGGACAAGCGGCTGGAACATGCCAATCAAGTGCACTTCAATCTGACGGCCGAACGCGGCGTCGCCGTCAAGCGCATCGAAGCTACGCAAGCCGTGCTCAAGCAATTAGAAGATGTCGCAGGCGCTTAAAGAGACCGAGGTTGCCGCCGAAGCAGTCGAGCGCGCCGGCGTCGGCTTCCTGGCATGGTTCGGACGCGCCACGATTGCGACGCTCGAATACATCGGCGGCGTCGTTTCACTCGGAGGCGAAGCCTTTGCGGCGGCGGGTCAGCTGCACATTCGCTTCGCGGAGACGGTAAACCAGTGTTACCTGCTCGGCTATCAGTCGCTGATCATCGTTTTGTTGACGTCGCTCTTCACCGGCATGGTCTTCTCGCTCGAATCGGCGGTGCAGGCCGTGCAGTACGGCTTCGGGAGCTTCGTCGGCGGCGTCGTTTCGTATACGAACGTCCGAGAGCTAGGGCCGATGCTGACGGCCGTCGTGGTCGCGGGCCGGGTCTGCGCCGCAATCGCGGCCGAAATCGGCTCGATGGTCGTGACCGAACAGGTGGAAGCGCTTCGTTCTCTCGGGTTAGCGCCGGTGCGCTTCCTCGTCGTTCCGCGGCTCGCCGCACTGATCATCATGCTGCCCTTGCTGACAGTCTTCGCCGACGTCGTGGGCATCGAAGGCGGCGCGTGGATCGCGCACACGGTGGCGCACATCAGCTACACCGACTTTTCCACGTCGGCGCGTCAAACGATCGGATTCGAAGACGTCGTCAAGGGCCTGCTCAAGGCCGTCGTCTTCGCGATAGTGATCGCGATCGTGGGATCGTATCAGGGCCTGAAGACAACCGGCGGCGCGGCCGGCGTTGGCCGATCGACGACGGCCGCCGTCGTGACCTGCATCATCCTGATCTTCGTGCTCAATTTCATCCTCTCGTACTTCCTGTATGGCGGCGGCTGACGTGAGAACGGCGGAGTTCTACGCGCAGCTCAAAGACGTCACGCTGCGCTACGGCGAGAATGTGGTGCTCTCAAAGTGCAGCCTAGACATCGTCGAAGGCGCTATCACGTGCATTATCGGGATGACCGGGGCGGGAAAATCCACGATCCTGCGCCTGCTCGATGGGTTGATAAAGCCGGACGAGGGCCACGTGATGGTCAAGGGGCGTGACATCTGCCACACGCGTGAGCACGACTTGATCGACTTGCGAACGAAGATCGGCTTTGCTTTTCAGTTTGCCGCCCTCTTCGACAGCATGACCGTCGGCGAGAACGTGGCGCTACCCTTACGCGAACATACGGCGCTGCACGAACACGAGATCCGTGAAGTCGTCAATCATACGCTGGACAGCGTGGGGCTCGCGCATACCTACGACATGATGCCGGCGGAGCTTTCGGGCGGCATGCTAAAGCGTGCCGGGTTTGCGCGAGCCGTGGTGACGAATCCGGACCTCGTCCTTTACGATGAGCCGACGACGGGACTCGATCCGATTGTGACGCACCTCTTGACCGACACGATCAAACGGCTGCGCCAGCAACTCAATGCTACGGCCGTCGTGATCTCGCACGATCTGCACTCGATCTACATCATGGCGGACTACGTCGCGATGCTTTTCGAGGGAGCGATCATCGAGTACGGCACCGTCGAGGCGATGCGCAAATCGCACAATCCGATCGTGCAGCAGTTTTTGGAGGGGTCGGAGGTCGGACCCATTCCCCTTTAACAGGCGAATCCGCGCTGCGCGCTTCTCGCCCCCCAACGTGGTGATGGGACAGAACCCCGGCGGGGGTCCCCTAGCCTGTCCGAGCCTTCTCGAAGGAGCCCCTCTGCCAAAGCTCGGTTGCATTAGCGTTACGCGGCTGCGCCGATCCCGATTCGCATATGTGAACGTTATTACTGGCCTGCGAATCTCCACACTCTCCGGGGGCTGGCGTCGCAGGATTCTGTTGGTGCGCGCTTGAGAATAGGACGGTAATGTCGAGACAAGCCCAACTCGGACTCTTCGCGATCATCGCGCTCGTCTTGTTGTTTGCCATGTTCTACATCATCACCGATTACGGAACGCGGCACAGCGGCTATCGCATCGGCGTGCGCTTTGCGTCGGCTGCCGGATTGCCGACCGGCGCGCAGGTGCTCTTCAGCGGCGTAACGGTCGGATCGGTCGACTCGATCGAGTTATTGCCGGATAACAGCGTCGACATCATCCTTGCGATCCAGGGCAACGTCAACATACCGCGCGCATCGCGCTTCGCGATTCAGGCGCCGGTCACGGGGACGCCGAACCTCTACATCTTCCCGCCGGTTCCGCATCCGCTGCCGGTGGGTTATGTCGGAGCGGCGCCGCCTCCTGAGGCGATCCTGCCCAAACGCGTCTTGCCGCTGGATCAGCAGCCGATCGGCGCCTCCACGCCGTCCATCGCCGATTTCATGGAGCAAGGACAGGTTGAGGTCAAACGCCTCGACGCGATGCTGACGCTGCTGCAAGATCGTGAGCCGCGCTTGCTCAACACGTTGCAAACCGCTCTGGATAGCGTCAACCAAATCACCGGACAGATGAAGTACACCGTTGCCGATCTGAGCGGCACGCTCGATTCGACAATGCGCACGGCGGGATCGAATATCGTTGCCATGACGGGCACGCTGGATTCGACGCTCGGACGCAACCAATACCGGATCGATCGGCTGATGACGTCCCTTGATTCGACCGCCGTTGCCTTGAATCAATCTGTCGATTCGCTTCGAGGGCTCGCGACAGACCCGCGCTTGAAGAACAACCTGATCGGCACGACGCAGAACATCGCGCAACTGACCGGTAATCTGACGAGGCTGACGGGCGACCTGCGCAACATTACAGGCAACCCGCAGACGCAAGGCGAGCTGCGCGACACGGTCGCGCATTTGGACGCCACGATGCAAAAGGCGAATTCGCTGCTTGGAACTTTGGGAGGCACCAGCAGCGTGTATGGCGTCGACGTCGGCGCGACGCCGTATCCGATTCCGAGCGGGCGCACGTCGTTGCCGCCGCCGGCTACCGGCACGCCGCCGCCGCCACGCGGCGCAAACGCAGAGCAATTCCGCAAACGAGTCCAGAAGGCGTTGCTTGGGCTTGCGGCGCTGCAGCTGCGGCTCAGCTACTTGAACGCGCAAACGGCCGTCGGGCCGAATAGACAACTTACGTCATACCGCGGTCCCATCGGCGACATCAACGCGGTGCTCTTGCCGAGCGGTCAATATTCGGCGTTCGTGGGTGCGAATGACATCGGGCAGAAAACCACGTACAACGCCGCGCTCATGCGCAATTTCGGCAGGGGCTTTCGCATCGGGGGGGGCGTCGTCTATTCCCAAATCGGGTTGATCGCCGCTTACGACCCCGGACTCTTCGGAATCGAAACGCGCGCGTATAACTTGCAGACGCCGACTTTCGACGTCTACGCAAACGCGAACCTCAACAAGTGGGTGAAGCTCTTCCTCGGCGAGCGCGATCTGACGCACGTGGACCGGCGCACGGTTTTTGGTTTGCAGCTGCAGTTTTAAGTAACCTCACCATCATGGTTCTATGCATCACCATGACGGCCGGCTCGCGTATCGCTAATGGATGGGTGCTCTCCTCATGGTTCTATGCATCACCATGACGGCCGGCTCGCGTATCGCTAATGGATGGGTGCTCTCCTCATGGTTCTATGCATCACCATGACGGCCGGCTCGCGTATCGCTAATGGATGGGTGCTCTCCTCATGGTTCTATGCATCACCATGACGGCCGGCTCGCGTATCGCTAATGGATGGGTGCTCTCCTCATGGTTCTATGCATCACCATGACGGCCGGCTCGCGTATCGCTAATGGATGGGTGCTCTCCTCATGGTTCGGTGATGGTCCGATGACTCACCACGGAGCCTCTCGCCATGACAGCGTTGAACGTGACCGCCTGACGCAATGATTCTGTGCATCGCGACGCCGTGCACACCATGACGGAATAGAATGATTCCCCTGCGGGATGAGCGGCAGGCCGGTAGATTCCCGGCGGTCGTTTGGCTGATCGTCGCCGCGAACGTTTACTTTTTTTATCAGGAACTGATCGCTGCCCGGCCGGCGTACTTCATCGACGATTTTGCGCTCGTTCCCTACAATCTGACCCACGGTATCGCCCTTCCCGCCCCTTCACCGCATCCCATCTGGCTCACGCTGGTGACGTCGATGTTTTTACACGGCGGTTTTTTGCATCTCTTTTTCAATATGCTTTTCCTAGTCGTGTTCGGGCCGCGCATGGAGCGTTATCTCGGACACTCCGGATTTGCAGCGGTGTATTTGTTGAGCGGGCTCGTGGGAGGCGTCGCTCAGCTCTTTGCGGATCCGAATAGTCACGTACCGGAGATCGGCGCTTCGGGCGCGATCGCCGGCGTCCTCGGCGGCTATATCGTGACCTACCCCGCGGCAAGCATCGAAACGGTCACGCCGATAGGATGCTTTCCGCTCTTCTTGCGGTTGCCGGCTATCCTCGTCATCGGGCTTTGGGCCGCAATACAATTTTTGCACGGATTCGGCAGCGTCGATCCGCGCGCGAACGCCGGCGGGATCGCGTATTTTGCGCACATCGGCGGTTTTTGCTGCGGCGCGTTGCTGGTTGGATTGCAAGGCCTTGCCGATGGACGGAACCGGCCTTAAGATACGCGAACCCCGCCGGTGATGGATCGGCAGAAACCGAGAGTCGGGATCATCGGATCCGGCGCGATGGGCACGCTCTTCGGATTTCATCTGGCGGCGCAGTGCAACGTGACGATGCTTGATAGCAATGCTCCGCTGCTCGACGCGATCGAACGCAGCGGCGGACTTTCCGTCAACGACGCCCCGCTGCGAGGCGTGCGCGTCGGGCGATCGTCTCGCGAACTCTTCGGGTCGACCGTTGTTTTCCTGTTCGTCAAAGCGGTGGACACGCTGCGGGCACTGCGCCCCTTTGCGGGCGAACTGAACCCTTCGACGCCGATCGTGTCGTTGCAAAACGGCGTTGGAAATGAAGACGCGATCAAGACGGCGCTTGGAGGAGCGGTGCCTGTCGTGCTGGGCATCACGACGGAATCGTCGCTGACGATCGCTCCCGGCCGCGCGCGAAGCTCGGAAGAAGGCAACACCATCATCGGCTCGGGCGGTGCATCGCCGGCCACAGCGCGCAGCGTCGTCGAGCTCTTGACGCAGAGCGGTTTGCGGGCGGCGATCGTGTACGACATACGCCCGCATCTTTGGGGAAAGCTGGTCGCGAATGCATCGATCAACGCCATCAGTGCGCTCCTCGATTGCGAAGTCGGCCGAATTCCGAAGGATGCGAATGCGGCGCGCTTGTCCGAAGCGCTTGCGGAAGAGGCGGCTGCCGTCTCCGCAGCGCTGAAGATCGGCCTGCCGTTTGCGAATCCTTGGCAGTACGTCACCGAAGTCATCGCGGTCGGCGCCGATTCGAAGAGTTCCATGGCGTTTGATCTCGAATCGGGACATCCAAGTGAGATCGATCACATCAACGGGGCCGTCTGCGCCGCCGGCAGGCGAACGGACGTCCCCACGCCCTACAACGATGCGATGGTGCGGCTGGTCAAGGCGAAAGAAGCGCTCCTCGCAGCTGCCTTGACCTAAAGCACCGCAAAGCCGCGCTTGATTCCGGCGCGCGGCTTGATCACGGTGAAAGCTGCGCGAAACGACTGCTCCGGTTGAGCGCGCACGTCACCGCTATCAGCAGATCTATCGCGGCCGTATCGTCGCTTTTGCTTCACACTTCGATGCGGGCGTGCAGCGCGGCTCGCAGAGTGACGATCAGCTTCTGAAGGTTCGGATTTACGCGATCGGCCATATCAGGAACACGACTCCTAGCAAAGCTATAAACGATCCGCTAATGATTTCCCCGAACTCTTCGAATCGCCCGAGGTTGATGCGTTCCATGCCGGCGGCCGAAGCGACGGAGAGAATAACATAGGTACCAATCGTCGATGCGGCAAACACGATCACCATTGTTAGCGCCGGTTGAAAATTGACCCACCCCGCCGGTTGAAAATTGACCCACCTGACCCTGCGCGAACACTCGTTCGCGATGTTGAACAAGGAGCTTCAGGTGGAAATAGACGTCCTGCATCGCCAGGGCAAGGGCATCCGC
>Ga0207416_1000434_pt1 | contig 74220 bp, 71 predicted proteins | sample PaiPotPPM11metaG_FD_184107 | JGI IMG/M metagenome (GOLD analysis project Ga0207416, IMG submission 184107) | Iron sulfur acid spring bacterial and archeal communities from Banff, Canada, to study Microbial Dark Matter (Phase II) - Paint Pots PPM... ... | reverse complement strand
GATTCGTGTGGGGCGGGGCGGGGAGCGTGGACGCGCTCGAACGCGTGCTCTGGCCGGTCGTGCGGTCGGCGGCGGACCTGCTGACATCGCCCGAGCGGGGCCGGGTCCGCAGGTGCGGCGGCGCAAACTGCGACTGGCTCTTCATGGACAATAGCCGGAACCACAGCCGGCGGTGGTGCGACATGGGATCGTGCGGCAACCGCGCCAAAGCCCGCCGCTACTACGCACGGCATAAAGAAGACGCGTAGCGCGCGCGGTGCGCGGGCTCTCTGATATAGTTGAGCCGTGGCGCCCGTCCGGCCCGGCACGCTCTACCTCGTCGCGACTCCGATCGGCAACCTCGAGGACGTCTCGCACCGCGCGCTCCGGATCCTGCGCGAGGTGAGCGTCATCGCCGCCGAGGACACGCGACACACCCGCAAACTGCTCACCCACCACGGCATCACGGCGCGGCTCGTGAGCCTGCACGAGCACAACGAGCGGACCCGGGCGCCGGCGCTCGTCGCCCGGCTGCTCGCGGGCCAGACCGTCGCCGTCGTGTCGGACGCCGGCACGCCCGGCCTGAGCGATCCGGGCGCGGACCTCGTCCGCGCGGCCGCGGACGCCGGGATCCCGGTCGTCCCCGTGCCGGGACCGAGCGCGTTTCTCGCCGCGCTGATCGCGTCGGGGCTTCCCACGGCCCCCGTCACATTTCTCGCCTTCCTGCCGGCCGGCCGCGGCGACCGGCGGCGATGCCTGGAGGGCGTGCGCGCGCTCCCGCACACGCTGGTGCTGTACGAATCGCCCCACCGGCTGCTCGCCACGCTGCGGGCGCTGCGGGAAATCCTCGGGGACCGGCGGGCGGCGGTCGCGCGCGAGCTGACGAAGATGCATGAAGAGGTGTACCGGGGACGGCTCCACGAAGCCCTAGAGCACTTTTCTGCCCACCCGCCCCGGGGCGAGTTTACCCTGGTGATCGAAGGCGCGGCCGCCGGTGAGGCGGCGGGCGCCGCCGGCGCGCGGACCCCGGAAGAGGCCGCGGCGCTGGCTCAGGAATCGGCCCGCGCGGCGTTGCGCGCCGCCCTCGCGAACCACGACGCCCCGTTCGAGGCGGTGCGCCGGGCCGCGCATGCGAGCGGGCTGAGGCGGAACGAAGTGTACCGGTTGTGGCTGGCAATGAAGCAGGAGGACACCCCGTGAAGATCGTCCGCACGGCCGGCAGCGAAGTCGAAGCGGTCATGATCCAGGGCCTCCTCGAAAGCGCCGGGATCCGGGTCGCGCTGCGCCCGCAGCAGATCCCGGGGTACGGCGAGGTGCTCGAGAGCGCGACCGGCGTGTGGGGCGACTTGCTTGTGGCCGACGAGCAAGAGGCGGAGGCGCGCGAGCTCATCGCCGAGTACCTGGCCTCTCTCAAAGACGAGGCGCGGCCGTGAGCCCAGGCTGGCTCCGCGGGATCGTCGTCCCGACGGTCACCCTGTTCGACGAGCGCGGCCGGGTAGACGAGGCGGCCAACGCCCGCCACGTCGAGTGGCTGATCGCGCACGGGGTGCACGGCCTCTTCGCGCTCGGGACGACGGGCGAGTTTACGTCGCTCTCGCCCGAGGAGCGCCGTGCGCTCGCAGAGCTCGTCGTCCGCACGGCGCGCGGCCGCGTGCCGGTGCTGATCGGCTGCGGCAGCCCCTCAACCGGAGAGGCGCTGGCCTACGCGGCGCATGCCGAGGAGATCGGGGCGAGCGGCGTGGTGATCGTGCTGCCCTACTACTGGATTCCCCCCGACCGGTCGATCTACGAGCACTTCCGGCTCCTCGCGGAGGGGACCCGGGCGCCGGTCTACATCTATAACTTCCCGGCGCTGACGGGCCGGAGCATCTCCCCCGCGCTCGTCCTCCGCCTGGCCCAGGCCTACCCGAACATCGCCGGTCTCAAAGACACCGTCGACAGCATCGCCCACATCCAAGAGGTGCTGGCGCTCGTCAAACCGGTCCGGCCGGAGTTTTCTGTGCTGTGCGGGATGGATTACCATCTCCTCAACACGGTGCTGATGGGCGGAGACGGGTGCGTCCCGGGCACGGCGAACTTCATCCCCGACCCGTTCGTCCGCATCTACGCCGCGGCGGCCTCGGGGAAGACCGAGGCCGCGGCCGAGGAGGCCCGGCGGATCGCCGCGCTGCCGGCGCTCTTCGGCGGCGACGCCCCGGCGTTCATGATCATCAAAGAAGCGATGATGCTGGCCGGCCTGATCCCGCACGCGGCGACGCGGCCCCCGGCCCTGCCCCTGCTGGAGGACGAACGGCGCCGGCTGCGCCGGGGGCTCGAGGGGCTCGGGGTGCTCTCGTGAGCACCGGGATGCCCGGGAGACCGGATGAGCTGCGGATCGGCCTCCTCGGGTGCGGGACCGTGGGCGGCGCGGTCGTCCGCCTGCTGCGGACCAACGGCGAAGAGATCCGGCGGCGGACCGGGATGTCGCTGCGGATCACGCGCGTGGCGGTCGCCCACCCGGAGAAGTCCCGCGGCCTCGTCTTCGATCGCGGCGTGCTCGGCGTGGACGCCGCGGAGGTCGTCGCCGACCCCCGGGTGGACGCGGTCGCGGAGGTGATGGGCGGGATCGAGCCCGCGCGCGCGCTCCTCCTCGACGCGATCGAGCGCGGCAAGAGCGTCGTCACCGCCAACAAGCAGCTGATCGCCCGGCACGGCCCGGAACTGTTCGCGGCGGCGGGCCGCGCGGGGGTGGACCTCCGGCTCGAGGCGAGCGTCGGCGGCGGGCTGCCCGTGATCCAGCCGCTGAAGGAGTCGCTCGCGGCCAACCGCATCGTTGAGCTCGCCGGAATCCTCAACGGCACGACCAATTACATCCTGACGAAGATGGCCGAGCAGGGGTGGGATTTCGCGCAGGCGCTCGAGGACGCGCAGCGGCGCGGGTTCGCCGAGGCCGATCCGACCGAGGACTTGGACGGCCACGATGCGGCGGCCAAGCTCGCGATCCTGGCGACGATCGCGTTCCACGCCCCCGTGCGGGTGGACGACGTGTTCCGGGAAGGGATCCGCCGGATCTCGCCGCAGGACATCGCGTTCGCCCGGGAGCTCGGATTCGCCGTCAAACTCCTCGCGATCGCGCGGGACCACGAGGGGCGGATCGAGGCCCACGTCCATCCGGCGCTGCTGCCGCTCGACCACCCGCTCGCGGCGATCAGGAACGAGCTGAACGCCGTCTTCGTCCGCGGGGATTTTGCCGGAGAGGTCATGACGGTCGGCCGCGGCGCGGGCGGGGAGCCGACAGCCAGCGCGGTCGTCGCCGACCTGATCGACGTGGCGCGCAACCGGCGGACCGGCGCCCATGGGCGCGTGGGATGGGGCGCGCTCGAGCCGCGCCCTCTCAGGCCGATGGAGGAGACCGCGTCACCGTTCTATCTGCTCATGCAGGTGACGGACCGCCCGGGCGTGTTCGCCCGCATTGCCGCGATCTTCGGCGAGGAGGGTGTCAGCATCGGCTCGATCGTGCAGAAGAGCCGCGGGGAGACCGCCGATATCGTGATGGTCACGCACACCGCGCTCGAGGCGCAGATGCGCCGCGTCCTGTCCCGGATCGAGGGCCTCGGCGTCCTGCGAAGTGTGCGGAACGTCATCCGGGTGGCGGGCGGTGAGTAACGCCGCGGATCCCGCGCGGGCCCCGGTGTGGCGGGGCGTGATCGAGGAGTACCGCGCGTACCTGCCCGTGAGCGCGACGACCCCGGTCGTGACGCTCCGCGAGGGCGCGACCCCGCTCGTCCGCGCGGAGCGCCTCATGCGGCGCCTCCCCGGCCTCACGGTCTATTTGAAGTACGAGGGCACGAATCCCACCGGCTCGTTCAAGGACCGCGGCATGACCCTCGCGATGTCCAAGGCCGTCGAGGAGGGCAGCCGGGCGGTCGTGTGCGCCAGCACCGGCAACACCTCCGCGTCCGCGGCCGCCTACGCGGCGCGGGCCGGCCTGCCCTGCTACGTCGTCGTGCCGGCCGGCGGAGTGGCGCTCGGCAAGCTCGTCCAGGCGCTGGCGCACGGAGCGCGGGTCGTCCCGATCGAGGGCTCGTTCGACGATGCGCTGCGAATCGTCCGCGAAGGCGCGCCCCGCCTCCGGCTCACGCTCGTCAACTCGGTGAATCCGTACCGGATCGAGGGGCAGAAGACGGGCGCGTTCGAGGTCTGCGACGCCCTCGGCCGGGCGCCGGACGTGCTGGCGATCCCGGTCGGCAACGCCGGGAACATCTCCGCGTACTGGCGCGGCTTCGTCGAGTACCAGCGGGCCGGCCGCATCTCGGCGCTGCCGCAGATGTGGGGGTTCCAGGCCGCGGGGGCGGCGCCGTTCGTCCTCGGGGGCCCGGTCGAGCGCCCCGAGACGGTCGCGTCGGCGATCCGGATCGGCCGGCCGGCCTCGTGGGACAAAGCCTGGGCGGCCGTGCGCGAGTCCGGCGGCGCGTTCGAAGCGGTGACGGACGAGGAGCTGATCGCCGCGCGGACGCTGCTCGCGCACGAGGAAGGGGTGTTCGTCGAGGTCTCCTCCGCGGCGCCGATTGCCGGGCTCCTCAAGCGCGCGCGCGAGGGCCGGCTGCCGGAGCGGGCGGTCGTCGCGTGCGTGCTCACCGGCCACGGGCTCAAGGATCCGGAGGCGGTCCTCCGGACCGAGCGCCGTCCCGAGGCGGTGCCGGCGACGATCGAGGCGCTCGAGCGGCTCGTCGGCGAACCGCTCGCGGTCCGATGATCCGGGTTCGAGTGCCGGCGACCACGTCCAACCTCGGGCCGGGGTTCGACGCGGTCGGCCTCGCCCTCCGCCTCCACAACACGCTCACGCTCGAGGGGGCGGAGACGCCGGCGATCGAGATCGAGGGGGAAGGCGCGGAGACGCTGCCCCGCGATCCGTCGCACCTCGCGTACCGCGCCGCCCTCGCCGTCGCCGAACACCCCCTCGCCGGACACGCGGGCGGCGGCCGCGGGGGCCGCGCGCGGCCCCGTGCGTTTCACATCCGGCAGGTGAATCGCATCCCGCTTGCCCGCGGGCTCGGGAGCAGCGCGGCGGCGATCCTGGGCGGGGCGGTCGCGGCCAACGCGCTTCTCGGCGGCCCGCTGGATACGCAGGCGCTGCTCGACCTCGCCACGGAGATGGAGGGCCATCCGGACAACGTCGCCCCGGCGCTCCTCGGAGGCGCCGTCGTCTGCGCCCGGACGCCGGACGGCGTGCGGTGGCTGCGGGTGGGGACGCCGCGGCTCGCCGCGGTGGTGGCGGTGCCCGACTTCGCGGTGTCCACGCAGGAAGCCCGCCGCCTGCTCCCGGCGCAGGTGCCGTTTGCGGACGCGGTGTTCAACGTCACGCGGACGGCGCTTCTGATCGCGGCGCTCACAGCCGGCCGGACCGACCTGCTGGGTGAGGCGACCCAGGACCGGCTGCACCAGCCGTACCGCGCGCGCCTGGTGCCGGGACTCGCCGGCGTCTTCGCCGCCGCGCGGCAGGCGGGCGCCCACGGGGTCGCCCTGAGCGGCTCGGGCCCGACGGTGCTCGCGTTCGGTGACGCCCCGGGGATCGGCGAGGCGATGGCCGCGGCGTTTCGCGCCGCGGGGGCCGGCTGCCGGATCATGCGCGTCGAGATCGACATGGACGGGGCGGTCGTGGAGGAGGGCGCGTGAGCCTGATCGTGCAGAAGTTCGGCGGCAGCTCGGTGGCCGGCGCCGACCGGGTGAAGCACGTCGCCCGCCGGGTGGTCGCCACCCGCGCCCAGGGTCACAACGTCGTCGTGGTCGTCTCGGCGCCCGGTGACATGACCGACGACCTGATCGCGATGGCGCGCCAGGTTACCGACCGGCCTCCGGCCCGCGAGATGGATATGCTGCTCGCCACCGGCGAGCAGGTCTCGATCGCGCTCCTGGCGATGGCGATCTCCGCCGAGGGCCATGAGGCGATCTCCCTCACCGGCGGCCAGGCGCGGATCCTGACGGAGCACGTACACACCCGCGCTAGAATCCTGGACGTCGATCGCCGCCGGATCGATCAGGAGGTCGCCGCCGGCCGGATCGTCATCGTCGCGGGGTTCCAGGGGATCACGGACGGCGAGGAGATCACGACGCTCGGCCGCGGCGGATCCGACACGACCGCGGTCGCCCTCGCCTCGGCGCTCGGCGCCGACCTGTGTCAGATCTACACCGACGTCGAAGGGGTGTTCACCGCGGACCCCCGGGTGGTGCCGGAAGCGCGCAGGCTCCGGCAGATCTCCTACGACGAGATGCTCGAGATGGCCAGCTCGGGGGCGCTGGTCGTCCAGACGCGGGCCGCGGAGCTGGCCAAGCAGTGCCGGGTGCCCCTGGAGGTACGCAGCACGTTCGAGGACCGGGAGGGAACGACCGTGACGGAGCACGCGATGGAAGGGCGGCGGGTGGTCACCGGCGTCACGCACGACCGCGCCGTCGCCAAGATCACCGCCACCGGGGTCGGCGACCGCCCGGGCGCGGCGCACACGCTCTTTCGGGCGATCGCCGGCCGGCACGTCAACGTCAACCTGATCATCCAGAGCGCGGCGCGGGGTGCGCGGGCCGACATCTCGTTCACGGTCGCGAGGCCGGACATGGCCGCCGCGGTCGAGACCGCCCGCGGCGTGGCGAAAGCGATCGGGGCGGAAGAGATCCTCGCCGACGACCAGGTCGCGATGGTCAGCATCGTGGGCGCCGGGATGATTACCAACCCCGGGGTCGCGGCCCGGATGTTCGGGGCGCTGGCCGCCCAGGCGGTCAACATCGAGTTGATCGCGACATCCGAGATCAAAGTCTCCTGCGTCATCCGCGCGGCCGACGTGGAGAAGGCCGTCCGCGCGCTGCACGCGGAGTTCGAGCTGAACAAGGAGTAGGGGCCGACGATGTCCTCGGGCGACGACCCGATCTGGCGGATCCGGGATCCGATCCAACGGCTCGAAGACGTCAAGGACCAGATCGTCGCGCTGCTCGCCTCCGAGACCGCCCTGGACCCCGCGACCAGAGACATGTGGACTTCCGACGCCAAGGAGGTCTACTACAGCCTCGTCGCCGCCTGGCAGCTGCTCCGGGGCGCCTCGACGGACGGGAAGCGCGCGGGGTCGTGCCGGTCCCTGTTGGGCTACACGCGGAGCCGGTTCGAGCAGGCGTCGAGCGAGCTCAAGGGCGGCGCGCGCGCCTCGCAGCTCGACCAGGAGTTTCGGGATGCGTTCGACGCCTGCCACTCGGTCCTCTCGACGGCGCTCGCGCCCGATCTGGGAACCCGCGAGCCCGTTCCGCCCGCCGCCCGGGTGAGAAAAGTGAGCGCGGCCGAGTACGAGCTCCTCTGCGCGGTCTGCGGCGACCCCGCGGTTGTGCTCAAGACCGGCACCCCGCCGCTCGGCGACCACGAGGCGGTGGTCTACATTGGGATTACCAAGACGGTCGGCCTGCCGCTCGACGATGCGGCCACCCTCTTCGGATACCTGGACGCGGACCGCCTCGCCGACCTCCATGCGTACGTGCAGAAATACGCGACGCTCGAGGACGGGATCGACGCGTACTGTCCGCCCTGCGACAAGATGTACTGCCGCACCCACTACAACGTGACCGAGGAGTGGGACGCGGGCTTTTACGACGACGCGCATGGCACCTGTCCCGCGGGGCATACGCGGATCATCGACGACTGAGCTGGGCCGCGGCGCCTCCCGCCGTCGTGGTCAGATCCGGCGGCCCCAAAGGGCATAAGCCGGGTACCATGGATGGGCGTCGGAAGATCGTCTTAGCCATGGCCCCGAGGGCGCGCGTTCGGCCGCTTAACTGGGTCGCGCTCGTGCTGGCGATCGCGGGACTGCTCGTCTCATTCCCGCTAGAGCAAGGGACTCGGCAGTTCGCGCTCCTGGGCCACCGGCTCGATCGTTTTCTCGTGTCCCAGGGTTTGACCGGGTCCGCGCTCCTGATCTTGAGCATGCTCTGGATCACGGGTTCCAAGGGCGGCGCGCTCAAGATTGCCGGAACCATCGTGCTCACGCTGGTGCTGCTCACCTTCCTCGAGCTCGTCGTGATCTACGGCAGGTAAGGTAGTGGGCTACGGCAGCCAGCGAATGCGGAATGCTCCAGGGACCTTCATATCACTCCGCTTGAGTAACGACTGGATGTCCTGATAGTGATCGTCGGGCAGCGACCAAAGTTCGGCGCCAGCGCGGATGACTGCGCCAGCCAACATCAGGTCGACGGTCTTGCCAGTCTTCCCGACCTCAGCCAGTCCCTTCCCGATCCTTGCGGCGATGAAGCCAGTCTCTCCATCGATTTCGATCTGGGGCAAGGCTCGAAAGTCGGCTTCGCGGACACGGTATTCGTGTGGATCGCGGATGCCGCTCAGTACTTCGATTAGGATGGGAGTGGCGATGGCGGCTTCTCCGTCTCCCAGGGCGACGTGGACTGCCTTGGCGATTCGGGGATCGGGTTTCGCCCGAAGGTATGCGATCCAGACGGAGGAGTCGATCAAGCGCAGCGGCAGCTACCTGCCCTCACGCATCGTCCGAATGTCGGCGGCAGTCCACCGGATCGAGCTCTTTCCGGCTGCCGACATGAGACTCCCTGCGCGGTGCCGCCGCACATACTCCCGCAGGGCGACCTCGACAGCCTCACGCTTTGTGCGCACCTTGGCCAGTTGGCGAGCTTCATCGAGGAGCCTCTCTTCAATGTCAAGGAGCGTCTTGGCCACGCGGAACACCTCCTTTTGCAATCATCGTATATCTGGCGCAGATATCATGTCAAGATATATGATTTGACGGCCGGGGAGATGCCAGGCTACCGGATGGTCCGGGGCGCTCGAGGCCATGGGGGCAACCACAAAATCCCCCTCCCGGCACCACCATGAGGGAACACGACGTCGTCCGTCAGCCTGGGGAGTCCCACCAGGTCCCCCTGCATCTCCGCCATGAGGTGCCCGCATACCATAAGCGGAGATGACGCCTTGCGGTATGAAGTCGGCGGCTTCTCGTTCCAGCAGGGCTACGGCGATGCCGGTCATGGAGTCCTCGCTCTGGCACACGTAACCCCCAGGTTGTGCCGGCACTCTCCTCATGATCTCCCCCTCTTCTGCGCCCCGGGCCCGTCGGTAGGGCCCGTTACCTCGGGTCGGTATGCCAAATGCGATTCTCCTCCCGAGGTGGCCTCCGGCGGGAACGGAAATGTGGAGGAGTTGCCTGACCGTGCCGCGAAACTCCGGCGCGGAAGCCGCCATTATGATGCGCGGAATGTGCCTTCGCGATGTCGACGACCGTGCGCCCTGCGCTGCTCATCGCGACGACCACGGAGGGGGTGGATTGATGCGAGTGTGTCGGATGATTGCGGCCGTGGTTGCGGTCGTGGCGCTCCTCGCGCCGGCTGGGATGGCGCAGGCACAGATCCACCTGCAGTTCTGGTACGGGCTTGGGGGCGCATGGGGACAGGTGGTCCAGGACCTGGTGAAGCAGTTCAATGCCGCGCATCCGCAGATCCAGGTCGATGCGGTGTTCCAGGGCGACTACTACCAGGTCGTGCAGAAGCTTCTGGCGGCGTACGCTGGCGGCGCTACGCCGGATATCGTGCAGACGGTGGACACCTCGGTGCCGCAGCTCGCGGCGGCCCACGCGCTCGCCGACCTGACTGCCCTCGCCCGCGGCCCGGACGGGGTGGACATGAAGAACTTTATCCCGGCGCTCCTCCCCAACGGCTTCTACAAGGGCCAGATGTACGCGGCCCCGTTCAACCGAAGCACCCCGGTCCTCTACTACAACAAGGCGATGTACCGAGCCCACAACATCCCCGACCCCCGAGGGCCGCTGTCGTGGTCGCAGTTCCAGGACATCACCCAGAAGCTAACCGTGCGGGACAGTGGGCGGGTCACAGTGTATGGGTTCGAGACCCCGATCAACTATTGGTTCTGGGAATCGTTGCTATGGTCGGCCGGGGGCAGCGTCTTCGATCCCAAAGAGACGCGCGCGACGTTCGACAGCCCGATCGGCGTCGAGACGGTCAACTGGTGGAAGCAGATGACCGATGCCGGGATCATGAAAGCGCCGACCCCCGAGGGATTCAAGGCGTGGGATGTCGCCCGCGCCGACTTCATCCAGGGTGTCGCCGCGATGATCTTCAGCTCGTCGGCCGACATCAACTATCTCTCGACGAACAGCAAGTCCCCGGTCGGGGTGACGTTCCTGCCGCGCAAGGTCAAGGGCGCCGCGGCGACCGGTGGCTCGTACCTGGCGGTCCCGGCGTACACCAAGCACACCCAGGAGGTGTGGACGTTCATCCGGTGGATGATCCAGGACCCGCAGATGTACTATTGGGTCACGCACACGGGCTACGTCCCCGTCACGCGGTCGGCGCTGCAGTACCCGCAGCTCCAGGCCTACTACAAGGCGCACCCCGAGTACTACGTCCCCGTTGAGCAGCTTCTGCAGTACGGGCACTCCCAGCCGACCTCGCCGGTGTTCAACGGGAGCTTCCACTACCTCGAGGATGCGCTCCGCGAGGTCGTGCTCGGCCATACGCCGGCGGAGAAGGCGCTCCAGCAAGCGGCCGCTCAGATCGACCAACAGCTCGCGCAGGTCAAGTGACCGATCCGCACGCGGGGGCGCCGGCCGCCGGCCGGCGCCCCTCGCCATTCCGTCGCGCCGCGAGGCTCCGAGGGTATCTGTTCGCTCTGCCGGCCCTGGTGATCTTTGGAGTCTTTTTCTACTACGCCCTGGGGTTCAACGTCTACTTGAGCCTCTCGTCGTGGAACCTCCTGAGCCCCGAGCGGCATTACGTCGGCTTTGCGAACTACCGAGCACTCCTGATGTCCCCGCGGTTCCACCGGACGCTCTGGAACACCGCCCTGTACACTGCCGGCTCGACGCTCGGCTCGATGACGATCGGCCTCGCCCTGGCGCTCGCGCTGCGGCGTGTCACCCGCCTCGCGCGCCTGGTGCAGGGCGCGCTGTTCGCGCCGTATGTCATCTCGTGGGTGTCGGTCGCACTCCTCTGGCTGTGGCTGCTGGATCCGCAGTATGGCTTGGTGGACGCGGCGTTCGTGCGGCTCGGGTTACCCGCGGTCAACTGGCTCGGCGCCGAGGGCACGGCGCTGTGGTCGCTGGTCTTGCTGACGATCTGGAAGACGGTCGGCTACGACATGGTCACGTGCCTGGGCGGGCTGCAGGCGATCCCGGCCGAGGTCTACGAGTCCGCGGCGCTCGACGGGGCGGGGCCGGGCGTGCAGGTGTTCCGGATCACGCTGCCGCTCCTCGGGCCGACCGTGTTCTTCCTGTTGGTGACCTCGGTGATCTTCTCGTTCGAGGCGTTCGACATCGTCAACATTATGACGCAGGGCGGGCCGATCCATAGTGCGACGTACCTGTTTGTCTATTTCATCTACGCCGTCGGGTTCCAGTACTTCCAGATCGGTCAGGCCGCAGCCGCATCGGTCTTGCTGTTCCTCATCCTGCTCATCCTGACCGCCCTGGAGTTCCAGTTCCTCCAGCGGCGGGTCCACTACGCCGCGTGAACGTGCCTTCCCGCGTCCGAGAAGTCGTCGTGCTGGCGGCGCTCGGCGCCGTCGCTGCGGCTGTGGCGTTCCCGTTGTACTGGATCGCGGTGACCGCGTTCAAGCCCGGCCCCGAGACGTTCCAGTTTCCGCCGTCGCTGTGGCCACGCCGGTGGGACCTCGGCCCGCTGCGCGCCGTCTGGCAGATGGCACCGATGCTGCTCTACTACCGGAACAGCATTCTCGTCGCGGCGGGCATTCTGGTCCTCCAGCTCGTAACCGTGATCCTGGCTGCGTACGCGTTCGCCGTGCTCGAGTTTCCCGGCCGCGACGTGCTCTTCTACCTGTGCCTCGTGCCGATCATGATGCCGGAACAGGTCCTGTTCATCCCGGACTTCATCATCCTGCGCACGCTGCATCTCCTCAACACGCTCGGCGGGCTCGTCTTGCCGTTCGCGACAAGCGCGTTCGGAATCTTCTTGATCCGGCAGGCGTTCCGGGGTATCCCGGGCGAGTTCATCGACGCTGCGCGGGCGGAAGGAGCGGGAGACTTGGCGGTGATCTGGCATGTGCTGATGCCACTCGGCCGGCCGATGATCGCCACGTTCGCCGTCTTTAGCTTCGTGTTCCATTGGAACGACTACTTCTGGCCGCTAATCATGACGAACGGGGTGCCGGTGCGGACGCTGCCGCTCGGCGTGGCGACGTTCTACACACAGGAGAGTGGGGTCGTCTGGAACCAAGTGATGGCCGCGAACCTGCTGCTGATCCTCCCGATCCTGGTGGTGTTCGCGCTAGTCCAGCCGTACATTGTACGTGGGTTCCAGCTCACGTTGCGTTAGGCACGGCCTTTGCGGCCCCAATGGCCCGCGCTCCATCGTACGCAATCTCACCCTGATCTATGTCTGAAGCGTAGGCGAGACGAACTGGTGGGTGACAAGCGATGTCCGCGGGTGACTCCACCTCGAGGGTGGTGGCCGCCGCAGCAGGAACGCCGGTGCGGTGATGCAAGGAGGAGGAAAAGATGCTGAAAGGCGGCGGTAGGGAGCCGGACTTGGGGGGCGTGGCGACGAAGGCGATGCTCGGTGGGGGCGAGTGATGAGCAACGGGTCTGCCCGCGGGCGGCGGTTATGGGGAGATGGGCGCTTGTCGGGAGTCGCCCACAGGGGTGCGCCGCGGTACGCCCCTGAGAATACGCTGGCTGCGTTCCGCTTGGCTCTTGAGGAAGGGGCACGCTCGATCGAGTGTGATGTCCAGCGGACGAAGGACGGGCATCTGGTCGTCATCCACGACCAGACTGTGGACCGCACAACGGACGGGCATGGGCCTGTGGGATCCTTCACCCTGAACGAGCTTCGGCGCCTAGACGCCGGTCGATGGTTTGCGCCCGACTTCGGCGGGGAACGCATTCCGTTGCTGGATGAGGTACTTACGCTGCTTCGGGGCCGTGCTCTGTTGAGACTGGAGATCAAGAACGCTCCGACGATCTATGGTGGTATCGAAGAGCAGGTGGTTGATGCGATCCGTCGGCAACGGATGGAAGAAGATGTTCTTGTGACATCGTTCGACCATGAGAGCGTCCGCGTTGTTCGGACGCTCTCTCAGCAGATCGCAACAGGGATCATCTATACAGCCCGCCTCGTCGACGCGCCTGCAGCCGCCCGTGCCGCCGGCGCGGATGCCCTGTGCATTAACTGGGCATACGTGACCAGGGGTGTCGTCGCGCACGCGCACCGTGAGGGCCTCCGCGTCTTCGCCTGGCCGGTGGACGACGAGGAGAGGTTCCGCCACTGTCTCGACTGTGGCGTGGATGGCATTACCTCCAATGACCACCGTCTCCTGGCACGCCTGCTGGGTTGGACGTGACATCGGGCGGCGCGAGTTCCGCAAGTCCGGTCGCGGGCGGCGCTCAGGCGAGCAGACTCCGACCCCGCGCCGGTCGGTGCTCACAGCGTCTCTCCGGTCCAGCCACACGTGCGCGCTCCTTATGCCACCGTGAGGCGGCGGCACGACCCGGCCACGCGGTATTGCCCGTTCCCAGACGGTCCAGTGGTCCTTTGATTCCGGTACGCTGGGTAATGGCTTTCATCTCCTCGTCCGTGGGAGGTTCGCCTGCCTCCAAGTAAAGCACGCCGGTAGTGGGTTAAATTGACCCACTACCGGAGGCAACCGTTCGCTTGACAACCTCTTTCGCGACCCATAGGATAAGGACCAAAGCGATGACGGAGCGGGAGTAAGCCCGACCGCCGACCCGAACCCGCGAGTGCGGGCCGAGAGAGCCGGGGAGGTGCGAGCCGGCGGGCGCGGCGGGCCGAACATGTCTCCAGAGCTGCTCGCAGAACCGCGGGAGGCCGATCGCCGCTCCCGCGCAGTAGGCTGAGCCGCGGCGCCTGCGTAACACGGCGGCAAGGCCCGCGGCGCGCGGGCGAACGTGGGTGGTACCACGGAGGCTTTCGCCTCTCGTCCCAGAGACGGGAGGCGCTTTGTTTTCCCGGGAGGCGCGACGATGAAGACCTACTACATCACGACCCCCATCTACTACGTGAACGACGTGCCGCACATCGGGCACGCCTATACGACGATCGCGGCCGATGTCGCGGCGCGGTTCAAGCGCCTGGCCGGCTACGACGTGCTGTTCCTGACCGGGACCGACGAGCACGGGATCAACATCGCGCGCGTCGCGGAACGACACGGCGTCACGCCCCAGGCGTGGACGGACCGGATCGCCGGCGAGTTTCAGCGGCTCTGGACGTTTCTGAACATTTCCAATAACGACTTCATCCGGACGACCGAGCCCCGTCACCAGAAAGTGGTGCAGACGATCGTCCAGCGCCTCTACGACCAGGGCGACATCGTCCTCGGGAGCTACGAGGGCTGGTACTGCACTTCGTGCGAGAGTTTCTACACGGAGAGCGAGTTCGGGCCCGACCGCACGTGTCCGGTCCACACCGGGCGCACGCTCGAGTGGACCGCCGAGGAGTCCTACCTCTTCCGGCTCTCCAAGTACCAGCAGTGGCTGCTCGACCACATCGCGGCGCATCCCGAGTCGGTCGCGCCCGAGGGGGCGCGGAACGAAGTGCTGTCCCTCGTCCGCTCCGGCCTGCGCGATATCGCCGTGAGCCGCGCCACGTTTACCTGGGGCGTGCCGGTGGCATTCGATCCCCGCCATGTCGTGTACGTCTGGATCGACGCCTTGACGAACTACATCACGGCCGCCGGGTACCTCGACGATCCGGAGAAGTTCCGCCGTTACTGGCCGGCCGACGTCCACCTGGTCGGCAAGGAGATCGTCCGGTTCCATGCCGTCATCTGGCCGATCGTCCTCCATGCCGCCGGCATTGCCGTGCCGAAGCAGACCTTTGCCAACGGCTGGCTGACGTTCGGCGGCCAGCGCTTCAGCAAGTCCCTCGGCATCGTGCTCGACCCCGCGGCCCTGAGCCGGGAGATCGCGGCGGAGTCGGGCGCCGACCTCGGCATCGCGGTCGACGCGCTCCGCTACTTCCTGCTGCGCGAGATCCCCTTCGGCGCCGACGGCGACTTCAGCAAGACGGCGCTGATCCACCGGTTCAACGCCGACCTGGCGAACGACTACGGCAACCTGTTGAACCGCGCGCTCCCCCTCGTCGAACGGCACTTCGGGGGCACCCTCCCTCCCCGGGGGCCGGAGGAAGGCGGGGACGCCGCGCTGCGCGCGACCGCCGCCGCCGCGGCCGGGGCGATCGAGGCGTTCATCGACCGGCTCGACTTCCGCGGCGCGCTCGAGGCGATCTGGCGGATCTTGTCGGCAGGCAACAAGTACCTCGACGAGGAAGCCCCCTGGCGGGCGGTCGCGGCCGGGCGCGCGGACCGGGCCGGCACGATCCTCTACAACACGCTCGAAGCCGTGCGGGTCACCTCGATCCTGCTCTCGCCCTGGCTGCCCACCGCGTCGGCGCGGGTCTGGGAGCAGCTGGGGATCCCGGCGCCGCTCTCCGCGCAGCGGCTCGAGGACGCCGCGCGGTGGGGCGGGCTCCCACCGGGCACCCGCGTGCGGCCGGGGCGCCCGATCTTCCCCCGAATTGAGACGCGGCCGGACCGAAAGACCGCGGCGCCCGCGACCGCCGGCGCGACCCCCAAAGGAGGCTCAGGCATGAGCGACATCACCATCGACGACTTCAAGAAAGTCGAGCTCCGCGTCGCGGAGGTGGTCGAGGCCAAACCCGTCGCCGGCGCGGACAAGCTCCTCGAGCTCCGCGTCAAGATCGGCGACGAGACGCGGACGATCGCGGCCGGGATCGCCCAGCAGTACGCCCCGGCCTCCCTCGTCGGCCGGAAGATCATCGTCGTCGCCAATTTGCAGCCGCGGAAGGTGCGCGGGGTCGAGTCGCAGGGTATGCTGCTGGCCGCGAGCCACGACGGGAAGCCCGTGCTCCTCGGCGTGGACGGGGACGTCCCGAGCGGCTCGCCGGTCTCGTGAGCGGATACCTGAGTCGTCCTTGTAGGGAACGTGCCGCGAAGGGTAAAATGCGGCATGAGATTACCGCGCTCAAAGGAGGCATGTGGATGCCAGCCGGTCGCAGGTTCGCCACCGTACCGATCGTCCTGCTCGCAGCCATTCTGGTGCTGAGTGTCACGCTCCCCGCGCTCGCCGACGCGCGTGACATCTCCGTCGGCGGCGTGTTTATCACGCGCCTCACCGCGGACGCGCCCCCGTATAGCTCGTACCAACGGGCGGTGGCGGTCAACAAGCGGATCACGGACGTGCTGGGCACGCCCAGGTTCCGCCGCGGGGCCGTCGTCACGGTCCGGCAGGCTGGCCCGGACGCGCTCGTTTTGGTCGGCGACATGCTCGTGTTCACCGTGACGCCGCTCGACGCGGCCGGCACGTCGGTCACGACGGTGCAGCAGGCGCGCCAGTGGGCGGCACTGCTCGCCCAGGGCCTCGGCAAGGCGCTGCCCGACTCGACCTTCCACTTCTAAGAGTTCTGTGATCGGCATCAAGGACGAGACGTTCGGCGGAACGTTTCCCTTCGTCCCGCACTATCGGGAGATCAACGGCTTCCAGATGCATTACGTCGACGAGGGCCGCGGCGAGCCCGTCGTGCTGCTGCACGGGGATCCGACGTGGGGGTACTTGTACCGCGGCTTCATCCCCGCCCTTGTCCAATCGCGGCGGTGCATCGTCCCCGACCACATGGGGATGGGCAAGTCGGGCAGCCCGCGGGCCCCCTCTCCCTACCGCCTCGCGCACCATCGCGCCAACTTCGAGGCGCTCGTCCTGGCGCTCGACCTTCGGGAGATCACGCTCGTGCTCCATGACTGGGGTGGGCCCGTGGGGCTGGGGGTTGCGGTCCGCCACCCCGGCCGGATCAAGCGCCTCGTGCTCATGAACACGTGGGCGTTCGCCCCGTGGCCGGGCGGCCCGCTCCCCCGCCTCCTCGAGGTGATCCGCTCCCCCCGCGGCGAACGGTTCGTCCTCGAGCGAAACGCCTACCTGGAACCCGCCCTGACAGGCACGACGCACCACCCCGAGCGCCTGACGCGGGCCGTCCTGGATGCCTACCTCGCCCCGTTCCCGACTCCCGAGTCGCGCCTTGCGCTCCTGTGCTGGTCGCGGGACATCCCTGTCGTCGACACGGATCCGTCCTACGCGGAGATGAAAGAGATCGAGGAGCGTCTCTCGCAGTTCGCCGGGACACCGGTCCTCGTGGTCTGGGGCATGCGCGATCCGGTCCTGAACGAATCAGTCCTCCGGACGTGGCAACGCATCTACCCACGCGCGGAGATCATCGAGATCGAGGACGCGAGCCACTTCCTTCAGGAAGACGCACCCGAGCGGGTTGTGGACGCGATCGGCGCGTTCTTGCGCACGTCAGCGTAGACCGTCCGCCGGTGCCGGATCGCAAGGATCCACACCTCGGGACGGTGGATGGCATACACGACCCTGTAATCCCCTACCCTGAGCTTCCAGTACCCTCTCAGTGTTCCTCGAAGCGGCGTCCCAACACGCTCGGGAGCTTCAGTGAGTCGGCGGTTGAGCGCTGCCGCGATGCGAGTCCGCAGGTTGCTGGGGATGCGCGGGATGTCGTCTTCGGCGACTCCTAAGTGGGTCAGCCGGTGCGCTCGCAGGCAGCAGGTCAAGATGATCACCGCACGCGACGCCCGCCGCCCCGCCTGCGGGTAGCTCGCAGACGGCCGTCGATCCCGCCGCTCCGGCGATCCGTCCGGGGCCGAGTCCGGCGACGATCCTGTGCACCGCCCCGTCATCGTCGCAGAAGATGACGTCGATCGGCACCGGCACCCCGGCCGTATGAATCCACCGGCAGCGGCGCACCCACAGGCCTTCGCCGGTGAGAGGGGTGTGTGCCAGCCATCCGCGCAGGCGCGCCCAAAAGGACTCTGCGACGCAGCAGCGGTCGGCAAGCACGCGGCCGGACTCACGGTGCCGGACCCGTATCACCTGAGGAGTCCGCCAGGTCCGATCAACCGAAGCGCCACCGGTCCCAAGCCAATCATGAATACCTGAGGGAAAACGAACGCCACGAGTGGGAGCACCAACCGCGTCGAGAGCTTGCGCGCGCCTTCCTCGGCACGCAGCAGAGCAAGACCCCTGAAGTGGGCGGCCTGTTCCTCGAGGATCTCCGCGATCGGAGACCCCAGGCGAATGCCATGAGCAAGCCCTGCCGCGACGACGGCCAGATCGTCCCCGGGAGCGCGTCTCCCCATATCGGCCAGCGCGTCCTCGGGCGCTCTGCCGAGCGCCAGATCGGCAAGGTACCAGCGAAACACGTCCCTGCATGGCCCCGAGGCATGTTGCACGTATTCCGCAACCGCTGCCTGAATACCAAGCCCGGCGTGAAGGCAGATCGCGAGCGTGTCCAGTGCATCGGGCAGGGCACTTCGCAGCTCACGTTCACGAGCGTCTCCTTGCCTGCGGACCCAAATTCTGGGGGCGAGGTACCCCAGCCCACCGGCCAACGCCATCCAGCCGAAGGGTCCGCCCGAAAGGCCGACGACCGACCCGGCGATCCCCCCCGTCACGAGGCCGGCTGACGCTCCCGCGATTGTGAGCCCATCGAACATGACCGGATCCCAGTCAAGCCCCGCGCGAACGAGGCGGTCCGTAACGGCCTGCCGCCGTGCCCGTGAGGACAGGGGGCGCAGACAGACCGCAATGCCTCGGAGGGCTGGTGCGCCGAGGCGTGTCCACAGGGCGCCCGGTAGATGGCGCTCGCGCGCGCGCCGGCCGGTGTAGGCCAGCAGCCGGCGGTCCGCCGCGGAGGGAGGCCGGCCGCCGTATCCGATGACCCAGAGCGCGGCGTCCAGCGCCGCGAGCACCAAGACCCCCCACCATTCGCTCATCGTTCGACGCTCCGGATCATTCCGCGGATCACCTGCCACCCGGCGAGTTGCATCAATCCGGCGGACACGAGGAGCATCCGGCCCGGTCCCGGCGCAAGCAGCGGATCGAAGAATCTCGAATCCAGAAGGTACATGCCGCCTGCCACGCCCATGGGGAGCAGCGTCAGGATGATCGCGGTCGAGCGCGCATGGGCAGTGAGCGCCTTGACTTCCTGCAGAAACGCGACCTGGTCTCGCACGGTCTTGGACTGCCGGGACAGGAACTCCGCCAGGTTTCCTCCCGTCCGGTCGGTGACGAGGATCGCCGTCACCATCGTTCGAAGAGGGCGGCTCGGGATTCGGAGGCGGAGCGCTTCCAGCGCCTGGGGAAGCGGGACACCGAGCCGGAGCTCCTCTGCGACACGCATCCACTCCCCGCGCAGCGGTTCAGAGATCCGCGGAGCGATCTCGATGATCGCTTCGGCGATGGACCGGTGAGCGCGAAGCTGACCAACGAACAGGTCCAGTGTGACGGAGAGTTGGAGATCCAGTCGCCTAATCCGGCGCTCGCGCGCGACCCCGAGACCCCACCATGCGAGCCCCACGCCGGCACCGGCCGCGACCGGCGCGGCGACCGCCCCCCACACTGCGGCTGCCATGCCGGCAAGAGCTGTGGCGCCGGCGGCCACGGCCAGCAGGGCCTCGGTCACCCGGACGAGCAGCCCGGCTTCCCTGAGCCGGCGCTCCAGCGCCGCCATGACGTGGCCTCGGACCAGCCGCCGGTCGAGCCGAGTGAGGGCGCTTCGGTCAAACCGCCGCCGCCTCAGCCGGCGCGCGACGTGACTGTGCAGACGCTGCGCGGCCCGATCCGAACGGACGCGAGCCGCCCGCTCGCCGAGCAGGTAGGCGGCGAACACGATGAGGAAGGCGAGCGCCGTCATGCTCAGCCGTATCCCGGTTGTGGTCGTGTACGGCCGGGGCCCATCGGCAGAGCATGGCGGACGTAGACGGTCATCGGCGGACCGAATCCGGCGCAGGCAGACTCGGCTGGGGGAGCCCGCGCCGCCTCATTTTCTCCCAGAGGCGCGGGGGAACCCCGGACCACGTGAAGGCCTCCTCCCGGTGCTGAAACCGGAAGAGCGTTTGCATCTGCACCCCGTCCCGGGCGGCACCGGTCACTTCTGCGATCTCGGTGATCACCCGCCGGCCCGCGGGCAGGCGCTCGAGGTGCACGATCACTTCGATCGCCGACCCGATGAGACGGCGGACGACGTCTCCCGGCAAGCCGGAGTCCCACCGGGCGAGTACTTCAAGGCGGTCGAGCGCCTGCGCCGGACTGTTGGCGTGCAGTGTGCCCATGCTTCCACCGTGCCCCGTGCTCATCGCCTGAAGCATGTCGAGCGCTTCCCCGCCCCGCACCTCCCCGACGATGATGCGGTCCGGGTTCTGGCGCAGCGCATTCCGGACCAGGTGTGTCTGCGTGATTTCACCCTTCCCCTCAACGTTCGCCGGGCGCGTCTCCCACCGGATCCAGTTGGCCACCGGAAGGCGCAGCTCAGCGGCCTCCTCTATCGTGAGGACGCGCTCCCCGCCGGGGATCGACGCGGCGCATGCGTTCATGAGGCTCGTCTTTCCGGCCCCCGCCCCGCCGATGAATAAGATGTTGGTCCGGTGCCTCACGGCAAGCACGAGGTACTCGGCCATCTCCCGGCTGAGCGTCTCACCGGCAACGAGCACATCCATGGTGATGGGGGACGCGGGGAAGAGCCGGATGGCAAGGCACGGCCCATCGACAGCCACCGGCGGCAGGACCGCATGGGCCCGAAAGCCCTGGGGCATTCTCGCGTCGACCATCGGGCTTGACGCATCGACCCTGCGGCCGGCCTGCTCGGCGATCCGGCCGATGATGTACCGGAGGTGCGCCTCGTCGCGAAACCGGATTCCGGTCTCGATTTTTACCCCATGGCGCTGCACGTACACCCGGTCGAACCGGTTGACCATGATATCGGTCACGGCCGAATCCTGCAAGAGAGCCTCGAGCGGTCCGAATCCGACGATATCGTTGCACAGGTCGTGGATAATATGCTGGGTTTCTGCCTGGGACAGGTGAGGGTAGTCGCGCAGGTAGCCGGAGAGCGTGTCCTCGAGGTATGCCCGGACGACGCTTCGCTCCTGGCCCGCGAGGGCGTGCTTCTCCACGTCGCCGAGCAGCCGCTCGTGGAGCGCCGTCCGGATCTCGGAGGGGAGGAGGCGGTGCTCAACGGATGGAGCCACCGATCACCTCAACTCGCCGGGCCCAGCGTGCTGCGCGCGTCGTCACGCCGGCGCGCGGCAAGCTCGTGAGCCAGCCGGGTCACTGCCAGCTGCCAGGGCGAGTCGGGCTCGAGCGAGGAAACCAGCTCGCCCCGATCCAGCGATGGCCCGAGCGCGGGTGTGTATGGGAGAACAGCGGCGAAGGGCTGCCCGTATGCGGCGGCGGCCTGGTCGACCGTGTACGATTCCTCCCCACCGCGGCGGTTGAGGACGGTGAGGACCCGCGCACCGCCGCCGGTTTCCGCGGCAACGAGATCGACCAACTGGCGGAGATTCCGAAGGGCGAGCAGGTCGAGCGTCGCGACCGCCACAACCACCGCAGCCCGGCGGAGAAGTAATCGCTGGGGGGCGAGCACCGGCCGCCCGACGTCCACCACGACAAACGGAAACACCACCGTCAACGCGTCGAGTGCGGCGGAAATCATCTCCTCCACTTCCTGCGGATCTCCGGGCGCGGTCCAGAGCGGAAAGGTCGAGAAGCCGGCGGGGTGGGTCACGGCCGCGCGCCGGAGGACGCGGGCTTCGATCGGGAGCCGCTGGCGGAGCAGCCCCGCGACGCTGGCTCCGGGATCGAGATCGGTCGCCGCCGCGACCGAGCCGAACGGAGGAGCGTCGGCGTCTACGAGCACAGAAACGCCGCGCAGAACCAGCGCCGCGGTCAGGTGCACGGCGATGGCGGTGCAGCCGGCGCCACCCTTCCCCGAGGTGATCGCGATCGTCATGCCGCGCAACCCGCCCGTGTCCCCATCGCGATCGGCCAGGGCTTCCCGGACTGCGGCGGCACAGCCGGCCGGGTCCAACGGCAGCGGCAGCACATCACGGATCCCGAGCCGGACGAGCTCGCGCGCGATCTCGAAGGGGAGGGTCTGGGCGAGGACCAGGATTCTGGTACCGGGATACGCGGCCGCGACCCGTCCAAGCATCGCTCGGGCCTGGCGGTCGGGCGGGACCTCGGCGATCAGGCAGTCCGCGGCGGAAAACGCCAGGATCTCGCCGGCTCGGGCAAGAGAATCCACACTTTCGACGTGCCCCAGGGGCGCCAGGGCGCGCTCGAGGACTGCGCGTGCGTCGGGCTCGCCATGACACACGATGATCTGCACTGCGCCGCGGTCGGCGGCCGACGCGGTCACCATTCTCCGTCGGCGGCGCTTCCAGCGCTATCGGAACTACCACCATCGGCGCCTGCCTGCATCGCTCCGAGCCCCATCGCCGACGTGAGGTCACCCTGGAAGGGGCCGGGATCAGCGGGTGTCACGCCCATTCTGTCCAAGGCGTCTCTCGCGGTCAGCGGATCACCGGCCACGATCGCATCGCAGTTGCACGGGCCCGCGGCGACGGCCTGATCCGGAGAGGTCGCGTCAGGGGGAGCGGGTGCGTCGGGCGATGCGCTCGCGGGAGAACCTTGTGCCATGGCCGCTCCACCACCTTCACCCGCCGGAAGACCGGATGCAAATCTCCACAGTCCAACCTGGTTGGTGCTTGCAACCGGGCCCGAGATCGATAAGGTCGACTTCCCGGGCGCCCACAGCGACACATCTGCCCGCGCCTGTGGCAGCCAGGAGCCGATACCGAATACAGGGAGGAAGAACGTTCGAACGTGCGCCCGCGAGATCAGCGTCAGACGGCCCCCGGTGACCATCGCGGCGGTGCCGGAGATCCCGGCGACACCGGCCGACTGTAGTTCCTGCTCAACGACGCGCATCGCCTCCGCGACGGCGCCGGCGATGGCGTCCGCGGATCCGGCGCCCGGCGTGTCGCTCGCCTGAGCGCTCCAGCGCTGCGCAGAGAGCGCGCCGTCATCGACGGCGTGCTGCAGCACGGCGCGCACAACGTACCCGTTGCGGACATCGACGACGAGTCCGGCAAACCCTATGGCCATGGCCGCGAGAATGGAGGCGAGGGGAAGCATGATGTGGTCAGCGCGTCCGAGGAACCTGCTCGACGGATCGCGCGCCGCCCTCGATGACCTCGACCGCCCATCGGGGCGCCTCTCCCGCATCCTGAGGCAGGGGTGAACGCCGGCTGAGTGGAGGGCCAGAGGGGTAGCGGGCCCGGCCGGGCGCGGGCTGGGCACCGGGCGGCAGTCCGGGCCAGCCCGGCGCTGCCGGCGCGGCGGCGGCCGAAACAGGGGGGAGGCTCAGATACCGGCGGAGGTTCACGGGGCCCGACATGTCGGGATGGGGCTCCTCCGGAGCGAGTGGATGTACGGCCAGCGAGAGATGACCGAAGGCCTGGGCGAGCGCCACTTCGCGCTCCCGGATCTCGGGCACTGCGACTGCCACCTCCACGACGGTCGCCGGTCTTGATGCGTCGACAGCGGCGCCGAAGCGCCCTCCGGTCGGGGATACGTTCTCACGCCCGTGGATCCGCAGGACGATCCCGGAGGTCAGCACCACCGCTGCGCCACGGTCCTGGCCCACCTCGAATGCCGCCAGGAGGTCCACGCGGCTCATCGGAGCCAGCTCACCTCCGAAGATCTCTGCCGATGGCACGACGAGGTTGACGGCCCGCATGCCGCGTGGCACGCGGGCAGCGACACCGTAATATCGGACGGGCGACATGACTACCGCAGGGGTGACCGGGTCTCCGGTACGCAGCCTTCGAACGGCGACGAGCCCTACCGCATCCTCGACCCGGCCGAACGGAACCGGCCCCGGTGAGAGTGCACGAGCTCCAACCCCGATGTCGTCCATTCCGATCGGACGGCCCGCAGGAACCGCGCGTCGCGCAAGAACAACCGGGACCTCGGCCGGACGAAGGGCGGCTCGGCGGTGAACGTGTGAGAGCGCGGATAGGGCGGTGAGGCACGCGAGGGCGACCGCGAGCCACCGGAGCCACCGTCTGCGGCGCGCCAGAATTCGGAGCGCCGTCGGCCCGAGGCGAACCGCCCGGCTGTCAGTGATCCCCGCCACCCGATCCCTCGCGCTGCGAAGCGCCGGCCCCCTCGAGCACCTGCCATCGGGAGTAGTAGTACCCCGCGGCCTGTGAAAGCGCAGACGCCGTGGCACTGGCATTCTGCCAGTCGGAGTAGTACTGACTCGCCGCGTTTGAGAGCGAGGCGGCCTGGGCGACCTCCGCCTGGTAGGCGGCGGTCAGTGATGCGAGTTGGGTCCGCTGGGTCTGGACCTCCGCCGCCGCCTGCCCGTAAGCGGCCGTGACCGACGCGAGCTGGGCTTGCTGGGTGTGGAGCTCCGCTGTCGCCTGCCCGTAGGCCGTTGTGAGCGACGCGAGTTGAGCCTGCTGAGCCTGCACCTCGCCGGCTTGGCCCCACCAGGGAGGAGCCAGCTCTTCTACGGCTGTTGCAGCCCGCGCGGTCAGGCGGAGGCCGGAGAGGAGCGGCGCGAACCACGGCGTCAGGGCCTTGATCGGATACCCGACGGACACGGCGAGGGTGCGCATTCGGCCCGAGCACCCGGGTTCCAGATACTGGAGCCCGAGCGCCATCCTCCCCGGGTCCAACGTGGGCGCTGCAACTCTGGCGGCACTCAGCGCCAAATCCGTGTACACTGATGGCGGCGCGCCTGCACAGTGTCCCGCACCGGTATCGATGATCCCCACTGCCCGCTGGGCGGCTTGGGCCGCGACGGAAACCATACCGGCTTGGTGAAACGCCCATCCGCCGTCGATCACCGCGCCGATGACGGCCAGAAACACCGGCAGCGCCAGCGCCAGCTCAATCACGCCCTGGCCGCGCTCCCCCATGCAGCCGGGCAGCCTGGAGAGTCGCAATCTCACGGCTGTCTCCCGTCAGTACTGGCCGAGCGTGTTGGAGATCTGCGTAAAGATGTGGTTCAGACCGCCTGAGACGGCGGACAGCACCGCGATCGCGCCGACGATGATGACCCCGCCAATAATCGCGTACTCGAGCATCGCCTGGCCCTGCTCCCGAGCGTGCACCGCGCGCAGCCAGACCAACGTTCTCATGGCATGACCTCCATGCTATGGGATGGCCGGCGGCGCTACGCCGCCAGTCTCGATGAGGATCGGGGTGACGAAGATGACGAGATCGGTCTCCTGCCGCTGGAACGTCTTCGACCGGAATAACGGCCCGATGATCGGCAGGTCGCCCAGAACCGGTACCTTCTGAAGCAGATCTGAGTCCTGTTCCTGGAGCAGTCCTCCGACGACCAGGGTCTCTGCCGGCCGCATCGAGACCACGGTCTGGGCGCGCCGGACGCGCAGAGCGGGAATCGTAAATCCACCCACCTTGATTGCATTGGCAAAGTCCAGGGTGCTGACTTCCGGGGCGATCTGCATGAACACTCGGCCGTCGTCCTGGTAATCGGGGTGGACGTTCAGAATGACGCCAAAATCTCTGTACTCGATCGTAACCGATCCGTTTGGACCGGCGACCGGAATCGGTACCTGCCCACCAAGGAGGAGTGACGCGCTCCGGCCTGCCAGGACGACGAGGCTGGGCTCGGCAAGCAGCCGGGCACGGCCGTCCTGTGTGAGCGCCTGAATCTGCGCGATCAGCAGTTCAAGCCCGGCGGTGGCGGCGCCCGGCGATGTGATCAATTGGAGATTGTACACCCCGCCATTGAGCGAGGGCGGCGCACCGGGAGTCTGCTGACCTCCACCCCAGGTGATGCCCAACGTGCGGAGGGCGCTCCGGCTCAGCTCGACGACCTCGACTTGCAGCTTGAGCTGCACAGGCCGGCGGACATTCAACAAGTTCACGACGGTCGGCGCAAACGCGCGGGCGACCGCGTCGGCGCGCTGGCGGTCCATCTGGGTCTCCACAACACCGCTCAGAATGATCCCGCCGCCCGCATTTGATGCTGCTCGCGGCGCCGGGGAGCCGGCAGGTGCCGAGGGGCCGACAGGTGCGGGGATCGGCTCGGATCCGGCATAGGGGATCACGGGAACTTCGCCCGGAGCCACCGCGCCCGGCAGCGCGGGCGGTCGCCCGCCCGCGGCTGGACCGCCGCGCAACGCGGGAGGCTGCGATCCCACGCCGCCCGGCGCGCTGGGCGCCTCAGCCACAGTGATGTCGGCGCGTGGGAACAAAGAACCGAAGAGGCGGCGGAGTCCCGCGAGCCGGTCCTCCGCCGGAAGGACGTCGACCGCGTATGCGAGCAGCCGGCCGGCGCCTTCCCAGACGTACATCGTCGTGTGGCCGGGGGACCGGCCGGTGACCAGAAGTTCCCGGTTGCTGATGGGTACCGCGCCGAGCACCTGCGGATCGCTGACGGCCACACGCATCAGCCCGTCCACCTGGATGAGCTGCCCGGATCCCGCTTCGACCCGGACCGCACGCGGGATCACGGCGCGCCCCGCGAGTACCGGTGCGTTCTCGCCCGCGGGCAGAAGCGGCTTCGTCCCCTTCGGAACCGGTGGGGCCTGCAATCTCGGAGGATTTGGGCTCCGCGTCGCCCCCAGGCCCCTTGGTGTCAACCGGATCACCAGAGAGCGCTCGCCGAGAAACGACTCCGCCACGTCGAGCGGTGTCCGGGTCGCGATCACGATATCCAGGCGTCCCTGGCGGCCTGCGGGATGGAGCACCGTGACGCCGGTGACAGGCCCGGCGGCCAGATGGTAGGTCGCTGTCTCCGCGGTCACCCCGTCCAGCGTCACAACAATGCGGTTCTGATGGGGCGCAATCATATAACGGAAGGACCCGGACAAGAACACCTCCACACGCGCGCCCAGTCCCTCAGGCGCCGCCACCACGCCTTCGAGCGCAGCCGGCGGCGTAGCCGCATCCACCCAGGCAATCCGCCCCACGCACACCCAGGAGACGGCCGGAATTGCCAGCGCGAAGGCCAGGAGCCTCTTCAGCACTGACCGCACAGAGCGGGAACGTTGTCCAGGGCGGCGGAACGGTTGATGTGTAGACATCTGACTATTACTACATATATACATCAAATCCATGGGTGTCAATCCCGAACGTGCGGTCTCTCATCCATGCAAAGGGAATGGCCCGAACCGCAGCGAACCTCACCCATCCGGATCCCCTCCACGCGGATCCTCTCACGGAGGCTGCAGTGCTGAACGCCCTCGAGGCGAACTCGTCCACGCCCCTCGCCCTGCTCGCCGTCTGCGGACTGCTCGTCCTCGCGCTCCTCGTCTCGGTCCTGCGCCGCCGAGGGCCCCGCGGCGCCGCGGTCTCGGCGGACGAAGCCCTCAGGCGCGACCTGGCGGAGATCGGCCGCCGCCTCGCGGCGCTCGAACGGTCGACGGCGCAGATCGCCGAGGCGCTCCCCAAGGCGGTCCAGGGCGTCGGCGTCGTCCGCTACAACCCGTTCCCCGAGATGGGCGGGAACATGAGCTTCAGCGTCGCGCTCCTCGACGGGTCGGCCAATGGGGTCGTGATCAGCGTCCTCAACGACCGGAACGGCTCCCGCGCGTACGGCAAGGCGGTCGAGCAGGGCACGTCCACGTACCCCCTCTCCGACGAGGAACAGCAGGCGCTGGCGCTCGCGCGCGGAAGCCGCCGGTAAGCGACGCACGCATGCGGTTCCGGGACCGGCGGGACGCCGGGCAACACCTCGCCCGTGAGCTGGCGCCGCTCGGCCTCGCGCCGGCCACGCTCTTCGCGATCCCCCGCGGCGGGGTGGTCGTCGCGGACGCGATCGTGCAGGCGCTCGGGTGGCCGCTCGACCTGGCCGTCCCGCGCAAGCTGCGCGCACCCGCGAACCCGGAGCTCGCGTTCGGGGCGGTGACCGGGGACGGGACCGTGTACCTGGACGGCGCGCTCGCCCGCACGCTGCACGTCGACGACGGCTACCTGCGTAGCGAGATCACGGCGCAGATCGCGGAGATCGTCCGCCGGCAGGCGGTCTATCGGGGCGACCGGCCGGCGGCGGACGTGCGGGGCCGCACCGCCGTCCTGGTGGACGACGGGCTCGCGACCGGGGCCACGGCGATCGCCTCGGTGCGGATGCTCCGCTACCAGCTCGCGCGGGAGGTCGTGGTGGCGATTCCGGTGGGCCCGGCGGACGCGATCCGCCGGCTCGAGCGCGAGGCCGACCGCGTCATCTGCGCGCTGCGCCCGGCGTCGTTCCTGTCCGTGGGAGAGTTCTACGAGGACTTCACCCAGACGGCCGACGAGGAAGTCGTGGCGACCCTCGCGCGGGCGTGGGGGCAGGCCAAAGCGTCCTAAGCGAGGGATCCCGAGACGATGGACGACGCGCTCAAACGCACCCCTTTATATGAAGCGCACCGCCGGCTCGGCGGCCGGATGGTGCCGTTCGGCGGGTGGGAGATGCCCGTCCAGTATTCCTCCATCATGGAGGAGCACCGGACGGTCCGGACCCGCGCCGGCCTGTTCGACGTCTCCCACATGGGCGAAGTGGACCTCGTCGGGCCCGGCGCCCTCCCCCTCGTCCAGCGCCTGGTCACGAGCGACGTCGGCCGCCTGAGCGTGGACCAGGCCCTCTACAGCCCGATGTGCACGCCCGAAGGCGGCATCATCGACGACCTGCTCGTCTACAAGATGAGCGACACGCACCTGATGCTCGTCATCAACGCCGGGAACACCCCGGAAGACCTCGCCTGGCTTCGCGCCCACCCGGGCCCGGGCGTGACGCTGACCGACCGGACGGCCGAGATCGCCCTCCTCGCGTTCCAGGGGCCCCGCGCGGAGGCGATCCTCCAGCGCCTGACCCGGACCCCGCTCGGCGAGATCAAGTACTACTGGTTCCGGCGTGGGGTCGAGGTCGCGGGCCGCACCGTGATCGCCTCGCGCACGGGGTACACCGGCGAGGACGGGTTCGAGCTGTACGCCCAGGCCGGGGACGCGGTCCATCTCTGGGACGCGATCCTCGAGGCGGGGCGGGCGGACGGGGTCCTCCCGGCGGGGCTCGGCGCGCGCGACACCCTGCGCCTCGAGGCCGGGTACCTCCTGCACGGCAACGACATGGACAAGACCACGACCCCGCTCGAGGCCGGGCTGGGGTGGACGGTCAAGCTCCAGAAGGGCGAGTTCATCGGCGCGGACGTCCTCCGGCGGCAGAAGGCCGAGGGAATCCCGAAGCGCCTGATCGGGTTCACCTTGGAGGGGCGCGCGATCGCCCGGCACGGGTTTCCGATCCTCCAAGACGGCGCCGCCACCGGCCGGGTCACGAGCGGGAGCTTTGGGCCGACCGTGGAGAAGAGCATCGGGCTGGGGTACGTGCCGCCCCGGCACGCGGAGGTGGGCAGGCCGCTCGCGGTCGAGATCCGGGGCCGCGCGGTGCCCGGCGCCGTGACAAAGCTGCCGTTTTACGCGCGGGAGAAGACCGCGTGAGATTTCTCGTCGGAGGAGGGGCGCGTGTACCCTAAGGAGCTCCGCTATTCCAAGGAACACGAGTGGGCGAAGACCGAGGGGAAGCGGGTGCGGGTCGGGATCACGAAGTTCGCCGCGGACCGCCTCTCGGACGTCGTGTACGTCGAGCTGCCGGCGGTCGGCGCCGACATCGCCTTCATGCAGCCGTTCGGGGTCGTGGAATCGGTGAAGGCCGTGAGCGACCTCTACGCGCCCGTCTCCGGCAAGGTCGTCGAGATCAACAAGGCGCTCGTCGAGAAGCCGGAGGTCATCAACATGGACCCGTATGGCGAGGCGTGGATGATCCTCGTCGAGCCCAAAGATCCGGGCGAGCTCGGCCAGCTCATGGACGCCGCGGCGTACGCCGCGATGGTGGGTGAGGCGACGTCGTGAAGTACATCCCGGCCACCCAGGCGGAACGGGAGCGGATGCTGCGGTCGGCCGGGGTCCGGACGGTGGACGAGCTGTTCCGCGACATCCCCGAGGAGGTGCGCCTCAAGCGGCCGCTCGACCTGCCGCCGGCGGTCCCGGACCCGGACCTCCTGGCGCACATGCGGCGCCTGGCCGACCGGAACACCGACTGCGACCGCCTCGCGTGCTTCCTGGGCGCCGGCGCGTACGACCACTTCGTGCCCAGCACGGTCCCGCATCTCGCCCTCAAGCCGGAGTTCCTCACCGCGTACACGCCGTATCAGGCCGAGCTGATGCAGGGCGAGCTGCAGGCGATCTACGAGTACCAGACCATGATGTGCGAGCTCACCGGCATGGACGTGGCGAACGCCTCGATGTACGACGGGGCGAGCGCGACCGGGGAAGCGGCCAGCATGGCCGCCGACCTGACGAAACGCGCGGAGGTGCTCGTCAGCACCGCGGTGCACCCCGAGTACCGGGAGGTCTTGCGCACGTACACGAGCCACCTCCCGATCACCGTCCGGGATCTGCCCGCCCGGGATGGGGTGACGCCGCCCGAGGCCGCGCGGCAGGCCGTCACGGACGCCACCGCGGCGGTGATCGTCCAATCCCCCAACTTCTTCGGGTCGATCGAGGACGGCGACGCCCTCGCCTCGGCCGCCCACGCGCGGGGCGCCCTCCTCGTCGTCGCGATCGCCGAGCCGGTGAGCCTCGGCCTGCTCCGGCCGCCCGGCGCGTACGGCGCCGACATCGTGACCGGCGAGGGCCAGGCGCTCGGGAACGCGCTCAACTACGGCGGCCCGTATCTCGGGATGATCGCGACGCGCGACGCGTTCGTCCGCCGGATCCCGGGGCGCCTGGTGGGCCGGACCGTGGACACCGAAGGCCGGCCGGGCTACGTCCTGACGCTCCAGACCCGGGAGCAGCACATCCGCCGGGCCAAGGCGACGAGCAACATCTGCACGAACGAGGCGCTCAACGCCCTCGTCGCGGCCGTCTACATGGCCACCTTGGGCAAGCAGGGGATGCGCGACGTCGCCGAGCTGTGCGCCCGGAAAGCGCACTACGCGCGCACGCGGATCGCGGCCGTCCCCGGCTACTCGATCGCGTGGGACGCGCCGACGTTCAACGAGTTCGTCGTCCGCTGCCCGATGCCGCCGGCGGAGATCAACCGCCGCCTCCTCGAGCACGGCATCCTCGGCGGGCTCCCGCTCGGCCGGTTCTATCCCGACCTCGCCGACTGCTGGCTCCTCTGCGTCACGGAGCGCCGGACGCGGGAAGAGATCGACCGCCTCGCCGGCCACCTGGAGACGCTCCAATGAGCGGACCCGAGACCACGGCCGCCGCACCGCGGCTGTCGAGCCTCCGGAAGCGCCCGGTGCCCGTCATCTTCGAGCGCGGCGCGCCCGGGCGCATCGGCTACAGCCTGCCGGCGAGCGACGTCCCGGAGGCGCCCCTCGACGAGATCGTCCCGGCGGCGCACCGCCGCGCCGAGCCGGCCGCCCTCCCGGAAGTAAGCGAGCTCGACGTGGTGCGCCACTACACCGCGCTCAGCCACCGGAACTTCTCGATCGACGAGGGGTTCTATCCGCTCGGCTCGTGCACGATGAAGTACAACCCGAAGATCAACGAGGACGCGGCGCGGCAGCCCGGGTTCGCCCGCCTCCACCCGTACGCGCCCGAGGAGATCGCCCAGGGCGCGCTCCAGCTCCTGTGGGAGCTCGAGCACGACATGGCGGAGATCACCGGCATGGACCGCGTGACGTTCCAGCCCGCCGCCGGGGCGCACGGGGAGCTGACGGCCCTGTTGATGATCAGCAAGTACTTCGAGGAGAAAGGCGAGCGGCGGCACACGGTGATCGTCCCGGACTCGGCCCACGGGACCAACCCGGCGTCCGCAACGTTTGCCGGCTACAAGGTCACCGAGGTCAAGAGCGACGCCCGCGGCAACATCGACCTCGCGGCGCTCACGGCGGTCCTCACCACGGACGTCGCGGCGCTGATGCTCACGAACCCGAACACGCTCGGCCTCTTCGAGGAGCAGATCCTGGAGGTCGCCCGCGCGGTCCACAACGTCGGCGCGCAGCTGTACCTCGACGGCGCCAACTTCAACGCGATCCTCGGGATCACGCGGCCGGGGGACCAGGGGTTCGACGTCATGCACCTCAACCTCCACAAGACGTTCACGACGCCGCACGGGGGCGGCGGCCCCGGCGCGGGCGCGGTCGGCGTCCGGGCGCACCTCGTGCCCTTCCTCCCCGCCCCCACGATCGAGCGCGCCGGCGGGCGCTTCGCGCTCGACCACGAGCGGCCGAAGTCGATCGGCAGGATGCGGGCGTTCTACGGCAACTTCGGCAACCTGGTGCGCGCATACACGTACATCCGGACGATGGGCGCCGCGGGCCTCCGCGAGGCGTCCGAGATGGCGGTCCTCAACGCCAACTACCTGCTGAGCCGCCTCCGCGGGGCGTTCGACCTGCCGTACGACCGGGTCTGCAAGCACGAGTTCGTGCTCTCCGGCCGCCGCCAGCGGGACCGGTTCCACGTGACGACCAAGGACATGGCGAAGCGCCTCCTCGACTACGGCTTCCACGCGCCGACGATCTACTTCCCGCTGATCGTCGAAGAGGCGATCATGATCGAGCCGACCGAGACCGAGAGCCTGCAGACGCTCGACGCGTTTGTCGAGGCGATGCTCGCGATCGCCCGGGAGGCCGAGACCGATCCCGATCTGGTCCGCACCGCTCCGCACGAGACGCCGGTGACCCGGCTCGACGAGGTCACGGCGGCGCGCAAGCCCGATCTCAGGTGGCGGGCGAGGACGGCCTCCGACCCCCGGTGACCACCGCATACTCGGACTCCCGATTTCGTCTGACCAGCCGATAGACGTCTGTCGTGTGCCAGACCGTCGATGACGGGCGCCCCCCTCGCCGCGGCCGGGTTCGGCCTGGCCTCCGCGGCATCCTGGGGCGCGGGTGACTTCAGCGGCGGCCTCGCCGCCCGCCGCTCGCCGGTCCTTCCCGTCGTCATCATCTCGCAGAGCGTCGGGCTCGCGACGGTCACCCTCCTCAGTCTCGCGCGCGGGGAGCCGCTCCCGCCGCTCGCCGCCGTGGGGTGGGGCAGCGCCGCGGGCGCGCTCGGGGCCGCCGGACTCCTCGCCCTGTACCGGGCCCTCGCCGTCGGCCGCATGGGCATCGCGGCGCCGGTCGGAGCGGTGGTGGCCGCGGCCCTGCCGGTCCTCTTTGCCGCGCTCTTCCAAGGCTTCCCCTCGGTGGCGCAGGTCGCCGGTTTCGCTCTCGCGCTTGTGGGGGTGTGGTTCCTCTCGCGCCCGGAGGGGGCGCGGGGCCGTCCGGAGGGGCTCGACCTGGCCCTTTTGTCCGGCGTCGGGTTCGGCGGGTTCTACATCCTCATCGCGCAAGCCCCCGCGTCCGCGGTGTTCTGGCCGCTCGTCGCGGCGAAAACGACCTCGGTCGTCGTGATGCTCGCCCTCGCGGGCGGCACCGGGCGGTTCCGGCTGCCGGGGCGGGAGGTCTTGCCCCTCGTCGTCACGGCCGGCGTGCTGGACGTGGGGGGAAACGCGTTCTTCGTCCTCGCGGAGCACGCGGGGCGCCTCGACGTCGCCTCGGTCCTCGCATCGCTGTACCCCGCGACGACGGTCCTGCTCGCGCGTCTGATCTTGAAGGAGCGGGTGTCCCGGACGCAGGCGGTCGGAATCGCCGCCGCGCTCGCAGCGATTCCGCTGATTGCAGGGTAAGACCGGCCGCGGGGAGGCGATCATGATCGCGTTGGTGACCGGCGCCAATCGAGGGATCGGCCTTGAGGTCTGCCGCCAGCTGGCCCGGAGCGATCTGCGCGTCCTCCTGACCGCCCGCGACGAAGAGCGAGGACGCCGGGCAGCCGCGGGGCTGCGGGCGGAAGGGCTCACCGTCGAAGCGCATCAGCTGGATGTCACCGATCCGGACAGCGTCCGCAGGCTCATGGCGCGCCTCGAGACGGACGCCGGCGCCGTGGACATCCTCGTCAACAACGCGGGGGTGGCCCTCGACAAGGAGGTGCCGGGTCTGACGGTCGACCTCGAACGGATCAGGAAGATCATGGAGGTCAACGCGTACGGCGCCCTCCGGATGTGCCAGGCCGTAATCCCCACGATGGTCCGCCGCCGGTACGGCCGCATCGTGAACGTCTCGAGCCGCCTGGGCGCCTTGCACGCGATGGCCGGGGGGTGGCTCGGGTACCGCCTCTCAAAGGCGAGCCTGAATGTCATCACCCGCGTCCTCGCGGACGAGGTACGGGGCACGGGCGTGCTCATCAACGCCGTGGCCCCGGGCCACGTGCGGACCGAGATGGGCGGCCCAAACGCCCCCCGCTCCGTCGAGCAAGGCGCGGACACCGCGGTCTTCCTGGCCCTGCTGCCCGACGACGGCCCGACCGGGGGCTTCTTTTATGATCGCAAACCGCTCGACTGGTGACCCCATAGCAGGATCTGGGATCGTTTGAGCGTATCGTTGAGCGTACCGTGTCCTTACATGCCGGCTGGTCCGCCACACAATCCTGGAAGGACGGTGTGCGCCTGCCTGGTCCGAGAGATAGCCCCACGGTCATCCTTCAGGTCCGGGATGTGGACGTCCGCTTCGGCGGCGTGATCGCCCTCCGAAGCGTGAGCGCCGACGTCTACCAGGGCGAGATTCTGGCGATTATCGGCCCCAACGGCGCGGGGAAAACGACCCTGATCAACACGATCAACGGCGTGTATCATCCGGCCCCGGGCCGGATCCTCCTGAACGGGCGGGAGATTACGCACCTCCCGGCCCACCGCGTGGCGACCCTGGGGATCGCCCGTACCTTCCAGAACGTCACCCTCTTCCGCGGGATGACGGTGCTGGAGAACCTCATGATCGGCCGGCACGTGCACATGACCTCCGGCCTGCTGGCCGCAGGGATCTACTGGGGGTGGGGAGAGCGCGAGGAGATCCGCCACCGCGAGGTTGTGGAGGGGATCATTGACTTCCTCGAGATTACTCATCTCCGGCACACACCGGCCGGCACCCTGCCCTACGGCCTGCGCAAGCGCGTGGATCTGGGGCGCGCGCTCGCGGCCGAGCCGGCCATCCTCCTCCTGGACGAGCCGACGTCGGGCATGAACGTGGAAGAGAAGGAAGACATGGCCCGCTTCATCCTGGACGTCAATGAGGAGTGGGGGACGACGGTCGTCCTGATCGAACACGACATGGGCGTGGTGATGGATATCTCCCGCCGCATTGTGGTGCTGGACCACGGCGAGAAGATCGGCGAGGGAACGCCGGCAGAGATCGTGGCCAATCCGGATGTGACCCGGGCATATCTAGGCGTGGAGGGCCGGCGGAATGCGGCGACGTAACGAGACGGCGGAACCGCCGGCTCCGGAGTCCACGCTGCGTGACGGGAACGGGCGCCGCGCCGGGTTCACCTTGCCCGGGCTGCTCCTCCGCAACGCCGCGCGATACGGCCCGCATGCGGCGATGCGCGAGAAGGACTACGGGATCTGGCAGACCTACACCTGGGCCCGGTATCTCGACAACGTGCGCGCGTTCGCGATGGGACTGGCCCGTCTGGGAGTCGCCCGCGACGACAAGGTGGCCCTCGTGGGGGACAACCGCCCGGAACTGTATTGGGCCCTCCTGGCGGCCCAGAGCCTGGGCGCGATGCCGGTTCCCCTCTACCAGGATGCCGGAGCGTCCGAGATGGAGTACGTCATCGACCACTCCGAGTCCACCGTGGTCGTCGCCGAGGACCAGGAACAGGTCGACAAAATCCTCGAGGTCGTCCCGCGCGTGCCCCGCGTCCGGCACGTCATTTACGAGGACCCGAAGGGCCTCCGGTCGTACGACGATCCGCGCCTCCTGAGCCTCTCCCGGGTCCTGGAGCTCGGCCGCGAGGCCGGGCCGCAGCTTCGCGCCGCGTGGGACGAGGACGTGCAGAAGGGCAGCCCCGACGGGACCGCCATCATCAACTATACGTCGGGGACGACCGGCGTCCCGAAGGGCGTCATGCTCTCGCACCGCGCCCTCATCGCGACGGGCGAGAGCTTTCTGCAAGTTGTCCCCGTGGACGCGCGCGACGAGATGATCGCGTATCTCCCGATGGCCTGGGTCGGCGATACCTTCTTCTCCGTCGTCGTGTCGCTGCTCACCGGGGCCGTGATCAACTGTCCCGAGAGCACGGCAACGGTTCGCCAGGACTTCCGGGCCATCGGCCCCACGATCACGTTCGCCCCGCCCCGCATCTGGGAGAACCTGCTCTCCCAGGCCCAGGTGAAGATCGCGGACGCGGACCGTCTGAAGCGGGCGCTGGCCCGGTTCCTCATCGCCCGCGCGATGCGCGTCGCGAAGCTGACCCTGGAAGGCAAGGCGGTGCCGCTCGCCGACCGTGTCGTGCACGCGATCGGCGAGCCGTTGATGTTTGGCCCGCTGCGGGATCAGCTCGGCCTCCGGCGCGTTCGCGTCGCGATCACCGGCGGGGCGCCGATCGCCCCGGAGATGCTCCAGTTCTTTCGCGGCATCGGCGTCAACCTCAAGCAACTGTACGGCATGACCGAGTGCAGCACCCCGGCGACCGTCCAGCCCGACGGTCAGGTCAAGCTCGACAGCGTCGGGCCGCCGATCCCCGGCGTTCGGATCCGAATCGACGAGAGCGGAGAGGTGCTGATTGATTCGCCGGGCCTCTTCTCCGGCTACTACAAGGACCCGCGGACCACCGCCGAGGCGCTGCACGACGGCTGGCTCCGCACCAGCGACGCGGGGTTTTTGGACCCGGACGGCCATCTCGTGATCGTCGACCGCGCCAGGGATGTCTCCCGCCTCCAGGATGGCACGACGTTTGCCCCCCAGTACATCGAGAACAAGTTGAAGTTCAGCCAGTACGTCAAGGAGGCCGTGGCCGTGGGCGGCGAGCGGCCCTACGCGGCCGCGATCCTCAACGTCGATGCGGACGCGGTGGGCAACTGGGCACAGAAGCGCGGGATCCTCTACACGAGCTACACCGACCTCGCCCAGAACGCCGAGGTGTACGGGCTCCTCGCCGCCGAGGTCGAGGGGATCAACCAGATGCTCGCTCCGCCCCTCCGCGTGAAGCGGTTCGTGGTGCTCCACAAGGAACTGGACCCCGACGACGCCGAGATCACGCGCACCCGGAAGCTCCGGCGGCGCTTCATCATGGAGAGGTACGCCCCGATCGTCGACGCGCTGTACGACCCTCGGACCACCGAGGTCGCCGTCCGAGCCACGGTGACCTACGAGGACGGGCGGCGTTCCGAGGTCGAGCGCGTGCTTCGGATCCAGACGCTCTTCTGAGGGGGGCCGCGGCCGTGAGCGATCTCAGTTTTGCCGCCGAGTTGCTCGTCCGCGGCCTCCTGGTGGGCGTGCTCTACGCGATGGTCGCCCTGGGGTTCGTCCTGATCTACAAGGCCTCGGACGTCTTCAACTTTGCTCAGGGCGCGATGACCTTCTTTGCGGCCCTGGCCCTGGTGAGCGTGCTTCCCGCGGCCGGATGGGTGCCGGCGCTCGTCTTCGTCGTCCTCCTGATGTTCGCCGTGGCGATGGCGATCGAGCGGCTGGCGCTGCGCCCCTTGGTCGGCCAGCCTCCGCTTTCGTTGGCGATGGCCACGATCGGGATCATGTTCGTGCTGGGAGGCCTGGCCCAGGCGATCTGGGGGACGGAGCCGAAGCGGCTGCCATTCAGCGTCCCCGGGAACCCGATCGAGGTCGCCGGCATCCTGGTGAGCCGGACCGACCTCCTCGGCACGGGGTTGGTGGCGCTGCTCGTCGCCGGCCTGGTGTGGTTTTTCCAGCGGACCAAGATCGGCCTGGGCCTGCGCGCCGTCGCGGACGATCACGAGGCCGCGCTGTCGGTCGGGATCCCGCTGCGGAGGGTGTGGGCGGTCGCCTGGGGGCTCTCCGGCGTCGTTGCCATCGTCGCGGGGATCCTGTGGGGGAGCCGCCTCGGCGTCGGTTTCGCCATCTCCCAGATCGCTCTCAAAGCGCTGCCGGTGCTGATCATCGGGGGGATCGACAGCATCCCGGGCGCGATCGTCGGCGGGCTCATCGTGGGCGCCTCGGAGAGCCTGGCGGAGGGATTCATCGGCCCTCTCGTCGGCGGCGGGGTGCAGGACATCTTCGCCTACCTCGTGGCCCTGGTATTCCTGACCGTCCGGCCGTACGGGTTGTTCGGCCGTCCGGTGATCGAGCGGGTGTAGCGGGATGATCTACCGCGAGTGCGGCGTCTACCGGACCACCTACGCGGAGGACATGAGGCTGTTCCCCCTCCCCGCGGACCGCGCCGGCGTCGCGGCGCTCGTGGCCGCGGCGGTCCTGCTGCCGCCCCTGCTCGGCACATACTGGCTCAAGGGAATCTTGATCCCGTTCCTGATCTTTTCGCTCGCCACCCTGGGCCTGAACTTTCTGACCGGGTTTGCGGGGCTGCTCTCCCTCGGACAGTCCGGGTTCATGGCGGTGGGCGCGTACACCGGGGTGATCCTGTACGGGCGCTACCACGTTCTCCTTCCGCTCAGCCTCCTCGCCGCCGGCCTCATGGCCGCTGCGATCGGCGCGGTCGCGGGGACTCCGTCGCTCCGCATCAAAGGACTGTACCTCGCCGTCGCGACGCTGGCCAGCCAGTTCATCATCACGTGGGCGATCCAGCACGTCCGATGGATCAGCGGCGGGGTCTTCGCGACGGTGAACGCCCCCCCCGTCCGCCTCGGCGGCCTCGTCCTGGACACCGCGCTCGGGCAGTACTACCTTGCGCTGGCCATCGTGCTGATCCTGACGGTCTTCGGGATGAACCTGGCGCGCGGCCGGATCGGGCGGGCGTGGATGGCGATCCGCGACCGGGACATCGCCGCGGAGATTATCGGCATCTCCCTGCTGCGATTCAAGCTGCTCGCGTTCATGGTCAGCGCGTTCTACGCGGGGATCGCCGGAGCGCTGGTCGTCTTCTGCTGGTATGGGTCCGCCAACATCGAGGAGTTCAACCTCATCAACTCCATCAAGATCCTCGGGATGGTCATCATCGGCGGGATGGGCAGCATCCTGGGCTCGTTTTTGGGGGCCGGTTTCGTCACGCTCCTGCCGATCTTCGTCAGCCTGGCCATGCACCAGATCGGCGGGTGGAGCGGCGGGCTGGTGACGAACGACCTGATCTCCAGCCTGGAGGACGTCGTCTTCGGCGCGCTCATCGTGCTGTTCCTCGCCGCCGAGCCGCTCGGGCTGGCGCGGTTGTGGAACACCGTCAAGGACTACCTTCGGCTGTGGCCGTTTCCCTACTAGGCCCGGCTGGGCGACAGCGGCCGGGCCCGCAAGCTGGATCTGCCGCATCACATCGTTCGGGGAGGGAGACTCGATGAGAGAGTTTCGCGTCTGGAAGGTGCCGGCCGCAAGTCTCGCACTGGTCATGGCCCTGCTCGTTGGTTCCGCGCCTGCGCCGGGCGCTTCGTCCGGCGGCGTGCTCAAGGTGCCGATGCCCATCTACCGGACCGGGCCGTACGCGGCGGGAGGGAGCGGATTCGCGGGAGGACGTGAAGACTATTTCGCGCTGTTGAACGCCCGGGGCGGGCTCGATGGCCTGACGCTCCAGTGGAGCGAATGCGAGGACGCCTACGATACCGCCCGCGGGGTCGAGTGCTACGAACGCATCAAGAAGGACATGGTCGCCGTCTGGCCGGCCAGCACCGGTATCACGTACGCGCTCGTCGACCGGACGATCCAAGACAAGATCCCGATGATCACGCTCGGCTACGGCAGATCCGACGCCACGGACGGCAAGACGTTCCCCTGGATCTTCCCGGTGCTCGGCAACTACTGGAGCCAGGCGGCCGCCTTCATCCGCTACATCGCCGCGCGGGAAGGCGGCGAGACGAGCTTGAAAGGGAAGCGGATCGCGCTCCTCCATCTCGACATCCCCTACGGGCGGGAGCCGATCCCGATGTTTGAGGACATGGCCAAGCGGTTCGGGTTCGAGTTCCGCAACTTCCCGCTGCCGGCCCCGGGCCTGGAGCAGAGCGCGGCGTGGGTGGACATGGCCCGCCGGTTCCGCGCCGACTACATCATCCAGTGGAACTTCGGCCAGTCCTGCACCGTGCCGTTTGCGGCCATGCGTGAGGTCGCGTTCCCCCTCGAGCGATTCATGGGGGTCTGGTGGTGCGGCTCCGAGGAGGACGTCCGCCCGGCCGCCGGCCTGGCCACGGGGTATGTGACGTCCAACTTCACCGGGGTCGGACGGAACTTCCCCGTGATCCAGGACATCCTCAATACCGTGTACAAAAGCGGCAAGGGCAACATCGCTGAGGCGCGGGTGGGCACCGTCTACTACAACCGCGGCGTGATCGAAGGGATGATCTTCACGGAGGCGGTCCACAATGCGGTCAAGCAGTTTGGACTGCCGGTCACCGGCGAGAAGGTCCGCTGGGGGCTGGAGCACCTGAACTTCAGCGAGGCGCGCCTGCGGGAGTTGGGCGCCGCGGGGCTCATCCCGCCGGTCAAGACCACCCCGGAGGACCACGGCGGCGTTTCCAGCGCCTACTTCCAGCGGTGGAACGGCAAGGAGTGGGTTCGGATCCCCGGACTCTGGCAACCCTACAGCGATATGGTGTGGGACCAGATCCGGAAGTCGGCGGCGCAGTATCGGGAGCAGAAGCGGTAGCCGTGCCGCCGGCCCCCTTGCTCAACGTCAACAACATCGAGGTCATCTATGATCACGTGATCCTGGTGCTCAAGGGGGTCTCGCTGGAAGTCCCCGAGGGGGGCATCGTCGCCCTCCTCGGGGCCAACGGCGCAGGGAAGAGCACGGCGCTGAAGGCGATCTCGAATCTCGTCAGGGTGGAGCGGGGCGCGGTGACCCGCGGGACCATCGAGTTCGCGGGCGCGCGCATCGATACCCTCGATGCGGCCGAGATCGTGCGCCGCGGCGTCGTCCAGGTCATGGAAGGCCGGCGGACGTTTGAGCACCTGACGGTGGAGGAAAATATCCTGACAGGCGCCTACGTCAGGCGCGACGTCCGTGCCGTCCAGCAGGATCTGGAGGGCGTCTATCACTACTTCCCACGCCTCCGTGAGCGGCGCAGGGTCAGGGCGGGATACATCTCGGGCGGGGAACAGCAGATGCTGGCGATCGGCCGTGCGTTGATGGCACGGCCGAAGCTGATGCTCCTGGACGAGCCCTCGATGGGGCTTGCCCCCATGGTCGTCTCTGAGATCTTTGACATCATTGTCCGCCTGAACCGGGAGGAGCGGGTGGCTGTTCTGCTCGCCGAACAGAACGCGGTCAGAGCGCTTGAGATCGCCCGCTACGGGTACGTCCTCGAGAACGGACGGGTGGCATTGGATGGCACGGCCGGCACGCTGGGCGCCAACGAGGACGTCAAGGAGTTCTACCTGGGCTTGTCCGCGGTGGGACAGCGGCGGGGCTATCGGGACATCAAGCACTACCGGCGGCGCAAGCGGTGGCTGTCCTAAAGTAACAATTCCATCTTAAGGGAGGTCAGTCATGGCAAATCCGTTCGTGCACGTGGAACTGAATACCACGGATGTGGCCAAAGCGAAGGAGTTTTACGGGAAGCTGTTCGCTTGGAAACTGGAAGACGTCGAGATGCCGGGCATGCAGTACACGATGATCAAAGTGGGCGAAGGGACAGGCGGAGGAATCATGAAACAGCTGGTACCCGGCGCGCCTTCGGCATGGCTGGCCTACGTGCAGGTGGACGACATTGCCGCCGCAACGCAAAAGGCCAAGTCACTCGGCGCCAAGGTCATGAAAGACGCGACGGAAATACCGGGCACCGGCTGGTTTAGCATCATCATCGACCCGACCGGCGCTTGCCTCGCCCTCTGGAAGCCCAAGTAGCGGATCGCGAGTCCTAAAGGTCCCCGGTAGGAGTGGTCCAACCCACTCCTACCGGGGAGCGTAGCAGACGCCGAGCCGCCCGTTCTCAGGATCGTTCGAGCAGCCGTGCGCCAGTCGCGCGCACGAGATCGACGAGCAGGTCGAGATCCTGGCGCCGGGCCCTGGGATTCACGCGAGCGGAGCGCGCAGCGCCCGCCGGAGGACCTTGCCCGCGGGGGTCCGGGGAAGGGCCGGCCGAAACTCGACGATCTGCGGCGCCTGGTGCCCCTCCAGAAAGCGCCGGCAGTGCTCGATGACGTCGCCGGCGGCGAGCCCCTCCGCGACCACAACGGCCTTGACCACCGCCCCCGTTCCCGGATGAGGAACGCCCACGACCGCAACTTCTCGCACGCGCGGCAGGGCCGCGATGACCGCTTCGACCGCAGCGGCATCAACCAAAATTCCGGCGACGCGGATCTGTTGACTCGTCCTGGCGGTGAGAAAGAGGTACCCGTCCTCACTGACCCATCCGAGGTCGCCCGTGATCAGGCGGCTCCCCTCGATCCTCGTCCTGGCGTGCCGCTTCTTCAAGTATGCTCGGGCCAGGGCCGAGCTCTCGACGATGACCTCACCGACGTGGCCGGGACGGAGGCGCCGACCGGAACCATCGACGACGCTGACCTCCCGGCCGCGCACCGGACGGCCGACTGAGTCCCGCAGCCGTTCGGTCCACTCCAGGCGCGCGCTGATGACGCCCGCCTCGGTGGTACCGTAGTCCTGACAGATCCGGCGGCCGAACCGGGCGGCAAAGCCATCGTCCACGTCCCGAGGCAGGGGCGCGCCCGCACTGAAGCAAAGCCGGAAGGACGCCGCGTCCATGGCACCGGTTGCGGGGGCGGCCGCGAGCGCACGATACATGAAGGGCACAGCGTACATGATCGTCGGTCGCGTGCTCTGCATGAGCCCCGCGACCTCTTCCGCGACAAACCGCTCCGGCAACAGCACGCGCCCGCCCCGGCACAGTGGCGCGAGCGTGCCGCCGATCAGACCGTACGAATGGGCAATTGATGGAAGGACGAGGGTGACATCGCGCTCCCGGAGGCCGATCTCATCAGCGAAATCCTGGATCTCTCCATGAACGGCGGCGTGCGTTCGGATGGCGATCTTTGGCGGCTGGTCCGCCCCCGAGGTGAGCTGGCCGATGAAGTCTGCCGGCTCAAGCCCGTCGGCCGCGGGCGCATCAAACGCGAAGGCCTCCACCCCCATCTCCCCTCGCCGCACGAGGCGGCCGCCTGCCGCTTCCACGGCCTCCCGGTGACCCGGGCCGGACAGCACCACGCGGGTCCCGGCCTCCTGACAATACTGCCGTAGCTCTCCGGCCGTGAAGGTCGAGGGGAACAGGATCGCGGGGCTTCCCGCGCTGGCGGCACCGAGGAGGGCTGTCACGAAGCGCGCGGAGTTGGGCAAGAACAGCCCGACCGGCTCGCCCGCCGCCCCGGCGAGTGCCGTGAGCAGATCGGCGCACGCGGCGATGCCGTCGCGGAAGCGCGTGAAGGTGACTTCCCCCTCGCGGTCGACCACGGCCACACGCCCGGGGGAAACGGCCGCCCAGTGGGCGATCTCATCGGCGATGGGGCACCGGCTCATCTATGCGTGGTGGCTCCTCTCTCGACGGGCGCGTCGGGCGTGATCCGGACGGGCAGCCCATCGCCCCATCCATACTTCTCGCGCGCGCACGCCTGGACCGCCTGCCATTCCGCGGCGTCCCCCACCGGGTCAAGCACGGTCGCCGCCGCTTCGTACTGCCCGCCCGCGACGCGGACGCGGACCCTCGGGGTCCTCAGGATGTTCCGAACCCACTGGGCCTTGTGGAAGTGCTCCGCGAGCACGTAGAGATTCTTGTCCCTGGCGACAAACCAGATCTCGATCTCACGGGGCAGGCCGGTGGTGCGGCCGGTCGTGGTGAGGTACAGGTATGGAACGTCGCGGAGGTCATCCGGTTCCCGCATCATCGAGATCCTGCGCGCAGAGATGTCGCGGCCGGGCTCCGACATGACCGGCAGCCCGGCCGCGGTACGGCTGACGTGAGGGCTCACCCTGCCTGAGTCTTCGGCAGAGCCGCCAGCATCTCCCGGATCTCCCTTCGAACGGACGGCATCTGCTCCCTGGCCAGATGGGACAGGAGGATCGGCTGGCTCTGTCCGTTGAGAGAAAGGGTGAGGGCATGCGCCGCCGCGGACCGCACCTGCGGATCTGCCTCGGCGAGCCTCCGCCTGAGAAACTTCAGGACAGCCGGATCCTTGACACCGCTCACGGCTCGGACCAACTCGCGACGGACGCTGGCGTCCCGCTCACGAGGATACACCCGGACGATGCGCCGGGCGGCTGCCGGATCCGCGTAGCCGACGAGGCAGCTCGCGCTCTCCCAGCGAATCCATGGATCCTCCGCCCGCAAACCCTCGCACAGCACCGGAACCGCCGCAGGATCCCGGAAGAGGCTCAGGGCCACCGCGGCGTGTCGGCGCCGGAGCCCGGAGTTCCGGGTCACCTGCGCTCGCAGGATCCGCGCGGCGCTGCCGTCATCCACTGAAGTCAGCGCCCAGATGCTGCGCCACCGCGGGTGGAGCTCGGGATCGTGAATCCCCCGGTGCGCCAGTAGGCCCAGGGCGCGGGGGTCCCGCGTGTAGCCGAGGAGATTCACAATCTGCCACCGGAAGTGCTCGGCCGGCGAGTCATATGCCCGGCAGAGGGCCGGAGTCGCAGCCGAGCCGATCTGCTCGAGGCGCCGAGCCGCCCGCTTCCCGGCGGACCCTCCCTCCTCTAACATCCGGAGCAGCCCGGCGATTTCAGCGCGCACTGCACGCGCTCCCCGCCTGTGACTCAGGGGGCGAAACGTTCGAACGATCCCTCGACGCCCAGGGCGTTCTTGCATGGAACGTTCGCGGCTGCCGCCGCGTGGGGAGGTTTGCGTTCGATCGAGGGCCTCCTCCGCTTTGTCGAATTCCTTCTCGGCTGCATCGACGTTTTTCTCCCGTGTATCGTATATGTTTTCGAGTTTGTCCATGATGTTTTCCAACTTATCGAGGTTCTCTTCTTCCTTGTCGTATATCTCTTCAGCCTTATCGAGGTTTGATTCACGCTCATCCAGGTCTTTTTCAGTCTCATCGGCCAATCGCACTCCCTGGCCGCGGACTCCCAGTAACCATCGCAACGGGTGGACCCGGCTCCGGGCAACGGACAGGGCTCGGCTCGATGCCAGGGCCACGGCAGAGCCGGCGAGGTGATCGTCGCCGGACCTCAAGAATGCGGCGGGCACGGTGACCTTCATGGCGCCCTTCTTGCCGTCTTTCTTGTCTTTCGGTTTGTCGAGTTTCTTCTCGATCTTGTCCAGCTTGGCTTCCATCTTGTCATACTTCTTTTCCAGCTTGTCCAGCTTTGGCTCCAGCTTGTCAGCTTTCTTTTCAAGCTTATCGATCTTCCCCGTCAGGCCGTCGAGTTTCTTCTCAAGCTTGTCGGCTTTGCCTTCCAGTTTGTCCCGCTTTTCCTCCTCTTTATCCTGATCTTTCTCCTGAAGCTCCAACGAGCGAGCGGCCGCGATCATCTCGCGGCCGACGTCTGTCACTGCCGGCCGGCTTGGTGCCGTTCCGCTTCTGCGCTTTGGCATGCGTCGCTCCTCCCAGGGTGCCGGGCTGACTCGTCCTTTCAACGACCGGTCACGTTATTTCTTGTCCTTCTTCTTGTTGATCTTGTTGAGCTTTTCCTGAATTTTCTTCTTCTTGTCCGCAAGGCTCTTGATTTTCGGTCCCAGTTTTTCGTACTTGCCATCGAACTTGTCTCTTCCGTCTTGGAAGTCCTGACCTTTCTTGACCAGCTTCTCGAGCTTATCTTGGAGTTTGTCGGCCTTTCCGGTCTGCTTATTGTCCCCGGCCGCGAGACGCTCGGCGAGCCGCTCAAGGTGTCGCGCCGCCCGGATAATCCCCCCCAACTCCCGACCCGTCTTGGTATCCATGCTGCCCCCTTCCTCACAGAGTCATCGCCGGCCGCGATGTCGTCCCCTATGGCGAAAACCTCCGGCCGTGGCCGGTCGTGGAAGACACATCCGGTCCGTTGCATGGCAGCATCGGTTTCGCGGGACTCGGGGGACAATGGTTGGTCCGAGCGAATGTGGAGGATGCGTTGGGTCGGTGTTGCTTCGTGAGGCTGGTGTTGGTCTGTGTCTATTAATGAGTGTGTTGATTCACAATTGACTGCCGCTGTGTGTCTTAAACCCGCTCCGGCTGGAGTCCTGCTGACTACGCCTTGTGGAACGCCTTCACCATCCGCGTCCAGCCCGCCCGCTCTTCAAGCGTGAACGGCCAGTAAGAGCCGACGCGGTCCGCGAGGCCTGTGTATCGGTCCCGCAGCTGGTGCCCGATCTCCTCGTATGTCCCCCGGACGACGATCGCGTCGAGCATCGCATCGGGCACCTGACCCGGAGTCTCGTCCATCCGGCGCTCGGCCACGAGCGCGTGCAGCCGGTCGGCGACGTCGCCGTAGCCGATGATATCGAGCAGAAGGCGGTAGGTGGGGGTGGACCCGTAGAACGCGATGCGCGCCCGCGCGCGGGCGACCGCCGCGGCGAGCTCGTCGCGCGTCTCCCCCGGCGCGATGATTACCGGCGCGTACAGTTGGAGGTCCGCGCGGCTCCGCCGCGACTTGGCCAGGCCCTCCTGGATGTGCGGGAGGACGAACTCGCGGAGATAGCGCCCCGAGTGCATCGGGTGCGCGACAAAACCGTCCGCCACCTCCCCGGCCAGGCGGCAGAGGCCGTCGTTCACCCCCGCGATCAGAACCGGGATCGAGGGCCGCGGGTTCGGGCCGGGGTTGAAGAACGGCCCCATCAGGCTCAGCCGGTAGTACGTCCCCTCTACGCGGAGCGGGACGCCTTCCTGCCACGCGCGCCACACCGCCCGGACCGCGTGGATGTACTCGCGCAGCTTGGGCACCGGCGGATCCCAGCGCATGCCGAACCGCCGCTCGATGTGCGCTTTGACCTGCGTCCCGAGGCCCAGGAGGAACCGGCCGCCGGACAGGCGGGCGAGGTCCCAGGCGGTCTGTGCCGTGACCATCGGGCTGCGGGAAAACGCGACGGCCACGCCGGTGCCGAGCTCGAGGCGGGTCGAATGCAGGGCCGCGATCGCGAGCGCGACGAAGGGGTTGTGCTTCGTGTCGTTGGCCCACATGCCCGCGAACCCCGCCTCCTCGGCGGCGCGGGCGACCTCGCGCACCTCGGCGAGGGCGTCCATCGCGAGCGCGCAGTCGAGCTTCACGTCCACACCATCACCCACACCTCGGTCTCCCGATCAGCACGGCCGCCGTCTCCACCTGGGGGACGGGGTGACGCGGCGTCACGCGTGCCGGCCGCCGGTCATGCCCCCGTCAATGATGAACGGCGCGCCGGTGACGAACGCGGCGTCGTCCGAGGCTAAATACAGGGCCGCCGCGGCGATCTCCTCGGGCCGGCCGAGCGTCCGGGTCAGCTGCCGGTCCTTGATCCGCTCGAGCGCGGCCGCGGGATCGCTGTAAGCCGCCTTGAGGTACCGCTCCACGAACGGCGTGTACACGGTGCCGGGGCAGAGCGCGTTGACTCGGATGTGGTGGTCGGCGTAGTCGACGGCCATCGCCCGGGTAAGCGCCAGTACCGCCCCCTTCGTCGCCGAGTACGCAGCCCGCCGCTCGAGGCCGAAGAGCGCCGCGCCGGAAGACATGTTGATGATGCACCCGCGCTTCTGCGCGAGCATGTAGGGCACGACGTACTTGGCCATCAGGTACACGCCGCGGACGTTCACGGCGAACACGCGGTCCCACTCCGCCTCAGGGACCTCGTGCAAGGCGCCCACATGGCTCACCCCGGCGTTGTTAAAGAGAATGTCGAGCCGGCCGCCCCAGCCCGCCACGGTCTCCGCGGCCCGCCGCGCGTCCTCTGTGGCGCTCACGTCGGCGCGCACCCACAGGGCCGCCCCGCCGGCGCCCGTGATGGCGCGGACGGTCTCGCGGCCTCCCGCCTCGTCGACATCCACCACGGCGACGCGAGCGCCCTCGCGGGCGAACAAGAGCGCGGTGGCCTGGCCGATCCCGGAAGCGGCCCCCGTGATCAGCGTCACCCGTCCCTCTAGACGCATTGCCCCGGCCTCCCTTGTGATCGTGCGTCCCGGCTACGCGGCGCCGCCCAGATGCTGCTCAAACCACGCGCTCGTCCGCCGCAGCACGTCCACCTGGTGCGCCTTCTCCTGCGGGGCGTGCCCCTCGCGCGGGTACACGGCGAGCGCGGTCTCGACGCCGTGCTCGCGCAGCGCGCGGTAGAGCTCGTACGCCTGGCCCACGGGGACGACCGGATCCGCTTCGCCGTGGAGGATCAGCGCGGGCGTCCGAACGCGGGCGATGTGCGTGAGCGGCGAGAAGCGGTCGTACGCGCCGCCGGCGGCATACGGCCGGTCGCGGTTGTAGAGCGCATCCCAGGTGAAGATCGCGCTCGTCCCGTGGAACGACCGCCAGCTGGCGATCCCGGCCCCGATGGTCGCGGCGCGGAACCGATCAGTTTGCGTGATCGCCCACGCCGCCATGAACCCGCCGTAACTCCATCCGCCGATCCCCAAGCGCCCGGGATCGGCGATCCCCGCGCGCACGCAGTGATCGACGCCGGCCATGATGTCCTGGAAGTCGCCGCCGCCCATCTCGCCCAGGTTGGCTTCGGCGAACGCGCGGCCCCAACCGACGCTCCCGCGCGGATTGGGCAGGAGGACGGCGAACCCGCGCGCGGCGAGCAGTTGCGGGAGACCGGGCGCGTCGGCGTACAACCGGTGGCCCCACAGGGCCGTCGGCCCGCCGTGCACCTGCACGACGAGCGGAAGGGGGCGGGCCCCCGCATCCCCGGGCGGAGTGAGCAGCAGTCCCTGGATCTCGAGACCGTCTGGGGCGCTCCAGCGCAGCACCCGAGTCTCGCCGAGACTGAGCGTTCCGGCCTCGGGATGCAGGTCTGTCAGGCGGCGCCACTCGAGGGTCTCCTCACCGATTGCCGCCACCCACACGTCGCGCGGGTGCGTGCCGTCCTCCCGGATCGCGGCGATCGACCGGCGATCAGCCGCCGGGCTGAACCGCTGCCATGCCCGTTCCGTGAACGCGACCGGCGCGCGCCAGAGGCGCACCGGTCCGCCCCCGATCCCGAGCGTCGCGACCGCCGTCTCGCCTTCCTCGATCGCCGTCACCAGCAGCGTCTCGGCGTCTACCCATTCCATCCATGTGACGCTGCCGGGATAGCCCTCGGTGAGATTCCGCACCCGCCGGCCGTCCGCTGAGACGAGCAGCAGGTCGCCGGCGATCACGCCGCGGTCGCTCCATGTCGCCGATAGGACCGCGAGGCGGTGGCCGTCCGGAGCCCACAGCGGCCTGGCGAGCTGCCGGTCCGGAGCCCACACCGTCTCCACGTCGCCCCCTGTGGCCGCCACCCGGGCGAGGCGCGCCTGGTACCAGGACCATTCGAACGGCGCATCGCTCACGAGGAGCGCGAACTCGCGGCCAGAGGGCGCCCACGCGTACTCCCAAATCTGCGCCGCCCCGCGTGTCACCTGCCGGGTCTCGCCGGTTTCGACATCCACCGTCCACAAGTGATGCCACTTGGGATGCTGTTCAACCTCGATGGTGTCGTCCTTCTCCAGCCGGCGCCGCCTCTCGTCCTCCGTCTCGAGCGCTTCCATTAAGAATGCGAGGCGCGTGCCGTCCGGAGACCACGCGAGGTCGTGAATCTTCCCTCGGAGGTCCGCCACAGGACGTGCCTCGCCACCGGCCCGGGAAAGCCGGTAGACCTGCATCATCCCGTCTTCGATGCGGTCGGAGAGAAACGCAAGTTGGGTGCCGTCGGGGGACCACCGCGGCGAACGATCGGTTCTGGGTCCCCCGGTCAGGGGACGGGGCGTCCCACCGGCCGTGTCGACGCACCAGATCCGGCTCCGTGGGGCCTTGGTATCCGTCTTGAAGTTGTCGCCGAGCACGAATGCGATGAGTTGTCCATCCGGGGCCATCTGCACGTCGGTGAGTGCGGCGAACCCGACAGCATCATCAGGGGTGAGCAGGCGAGAGGCGGGCAACGGAATCCTCCTCGCGACAGGGCCGCAGCGAAGGCCGGGGTCGAGATGGCGCCACCGCTCCGCCGTCCCGAATCGCGTGCTCTCCTCTTCGGCGGTCCCGAACGCCATCCCTCGGTTGCCCAGGGGCCGCAATGAAAGCACGTAGCACGGATTTCTCGTGCACGTCACCGCGACCTCGCCGTGCGCGGCACACGGTACCCCGCCGCAATGAAAGCACGTAGCACGGATTTCTCGTGCCGTGGCCTCGCAGGGGGAGTTCAGATGGGCCTACGGTCTGACCGCTCATACGGCTGATATGTCCATGGCGGGTGCGGAGCCGAAAAACGACGTCCGAACGAGATTAGACGACCATTGGCGAGATGGAGCTGCATACGTACATACGTTCGATTTCCTTGGGTGTTGATATACCGTACAACAGTTCGCTATAATCCGGGTAGAACCTGGCGAGTGCCAGGAACCTGTCCAAAAACTCCGGGAGGGGGTCGAGGAGTGAAAAGACGGGGGCTCACAGGCAGGCAGCAGCAGATCCTGAACTACCTGGCTCACGAAGTCCAGGAGAAAGGCTACGCGCCCTCCGTCCGCGAGATCGCAGAGGCGTTGGGCCTTCGGTCTCCCTCAACGGTGCACCAACATCTGACGGCGCTCGAGCAGAAAGGGTGCATCCGTCGCCATGGCGAGCGGATGCGGGCGCTCGAGGTCCTCGATAAGACTCTCATTAAAGGAGGGGATGCGATCGCGCTCCCGCTGGTCGGCCGGGTCTCGGCTGGTCCGCCGTCGCTGGCCGACGAGCAGGTGGAAGAACACATCGAGGTTCCCCGGAAGCTGCTGGGGGACGTGCGGGAATGTTTCCTTCTTCGCGTGCGCGGGGACAGTATGAATGGGGCCGGGATCATGTCAGGCGACATCGTGGTCGTCCGGCGACAACCGGTGGCTTCCCCCGGCGAGATCGTGGTCGCGCTGCTGGAGGACGAGGCCACGGTGAAGCGGCTCGCGATGGATGAGGGTACGCCGGTCCTGATGCCCGAGAACCCGGCGTACCGGGCGATCCGGGGCGAGTTCCAGATCATCGGACGGGTCGTCGGGCTCATGCGGGCGTACCGCGAGGTCTACGGATGGTCATGAGCGCGGCGCGCCTCGCCGGGACTGCCGCGCCGGCCCGCCGGACCTGGAGTGGCCAGGCGCGATGGGCTCGGGATATCCGGCGGACCCGCTGGACATCGGGGCACCGGGGACACCGGGCGGAACTGCGAAGCGTCTGCCGGCGTTTTACAGATGACGGGGACCTGATCGGCCTAAAGCTGATGGTCCTGGCCGGACTGGTCGCTCTCACGGCGCTGCTGGAACGGGTGGTGTGATGATGCGGACACGAGAGGCCGAGGTGAGCGCGAGAGCCATTCACGCCCACGTCGCGGCGGCGGAGCCCGTCGCCGGCCGGGCGGGGATGGGCGTCGTGTTCGTGGACACCCACGGGCGGGTGCTGCGGCGGATCGGACGCATGCTGCCCGGGGTGGCGACGCGCGAGCTCGCGGCGTTCCGAGGCATCTTGTACGCCTTGTGGAACTCACGGCGGCTGGGGTCGCGCTGGGTCGTGGTGCACAGCGACAACCCCGATGTCGTCGCCCAGATCAATGGGGTGCTGGACGTCGACCCGGCGCTTGTCGGCCCCTACCTCGAGGTTCGCGCCCTCCTCCACGCCTACCGGGGCGCGCGGGTCGAGGCCGGCGAGACGATCATGGGCCGCGAGGCCGCGGCGGTGGCGCAGGCGGCGATCGAGCACGACACGGATGACATCGTCGAGGACCTGCCGCTGTGGGCAGGCCAGCCAAGCTTGGTGCAGACGCCCGCGTAACGGACACGCAGTCAATCCCCTGGTCCGGCATCTCGATCCGCATCTGAGCCCGGTTTCCAAAGGAACCCTCCGCGCCGCCTGCGAAGCACCCGACGATGAGTACCCAGGACATCACCCCGCTCCTCACCGAGGCCGAGGCGCGGCTGGCCGCGGACGACTTCGACGGCGCGGTGGCGCTTTGTCACCAGGCCGTCGCGGCGGCACCGACGTCGGCGCTGGCGCACAGCAAGCTCGGCGTCGCCTTCGTGCGCCGGCGGCAGTGGGAGGAAGCTCGCGCCGAGTTCTCCCGGGCGGTCCAACTGGATCCCCGGTATGCGCCGGCCCACAGCAACCTGGGCAACGTGTACCGCGAGCAGGGACGGCTCGACGAGGCGGTCGCGTGCTATCAGAAGGCGGTCGCGGTCGATCCGGACTACTGGATCGCGCATCAGAACCTGGGCATCGTGTACAAGCAGCAGGGCCGGGTCGCCGACGCGGTTCGGGAGTTCAAGACCTCGACGCGCCTCTCGCTGCGGTCCTCCCGCACCGCCGACGGCGCCGTGCCGGGCACCCGGACCAAGCGGGTCGGGTGCCTGGGCGGCGGGATGGCCATGCTGCTGGGGGTGGCGCTGGCGGCGCTTCGCCGGCAGTAACACTCCCCGCCGGTGCCCCTCGCCGACGCCGCGGGAATAAGTGAGGGGAGCCCAAAGTTACACTTCATGTAGTGGTCACGTGTGAGATCCCAATACAGGAGGGCCACGGATGGCCGGGCAAACGCAGAGTGTGACGGAGCAGACGTTCGACGCGGAAGTCCTAAAGTCGGCGACGCCGGTGCTGGTCGACTTTTGGGCGACGTGGTGCGGGCCGTGCAAGATGATCGCGCCGATCGTAGAGGAGCTGGCCGGCGAGTACGCGGGCAAGCTCGTGATGTTCAAACTGGACGTCGACGCGAACGGCGGGGTGGCGGCCAAGTACAGCATCATGAGCATTCCGACCCTGGGGATCTTCCGGGGCGGGGAGCTGATCGAGCGGATCGTCGGCTACATGCCGAAGGAAGCGCTCAAGAAGCGGATCGACGCGGCCCTGATGCCGCGCGCCTAAGCGTACAAGTTCGCAGCCCGCGGGCAGCCGGGCCTCCACTCGGCTGCCCCCCTTGTGCCCGTGAGTTGACAATACCATTGTCAGATCTCTTGACATACCACATCGTAGATGTTATAGTATGAATCGGGTAAATCAGGGAGGGAGCATGCGGTGAAGGAACGGACGCCGGACACCCCGGTTTATGTGATCAGCATCGCCGCCGACCTGTCGGGATGCCACCCGCGGACCCTCCGGATCTACGAGGAGCGCGGCCTGCTGTCCCCGGTCCGGAGGCACCGGATCCGGCTGTACTCGGAGTTGGACATCCAGCGGGTGCGGATGATCCGGTTTCTCACCGAGGAAAAGGGGCTCAACCTGGCCGGCGTGCGGATGCTCCTGCAGATTCAGGAGCACTATCACGAGGAGATCACCTGGGTGTTCGAGGATCCGGAGGCGGCCCCAGCCGGGGCGCGGCCCCGGACGACAGGCGACGAAGAGACTCAGACAAAAAAGAGAGGAGGGCGAGGGCGATGAGCATTCTGCGTTGGGATCCGTTTGACGACGTGAGCACGCTGCGGCGGTCGATGGAGAAGCTGTTCGATGAGGTCAATGTCCGCCGTCCGTCGCGCGACTTCGCAGTGCTGGCCTGGGAGCCGGCGGTGGAGATGTTCGACGCCATTACGCTCGCCGGCGAGACGAAGCACGAGGAGGAGCAGAAGGGCCGGAACTACTACCGGCGCGAGCTCCGCCACGGCGCGTTCTCGCGGACGCTGCCGCTCACGACTGAAGTGAAGAACAGCGAGGCGCAGGCGACGTACAAGGACGGCGTGCTCGAGGTCAAGATTCCGAAGTCGGAGCGCGTCAAGCCGGCGTCGGTGAAGGTGCAGATCGGGTAAGGCAATATGCGGGCCGGCGCCCGGGATTCCGGGCGCCGGCCGAAACGCACACGCGGCGCCTAGCGCCGCCGGGAGGATACGCGCATGGCAAAGGTGGTAGGGATTGATCTGGGAACGACCAACTCGGTGATCGCGACGATGATCGGCGGGGAGCCGACCGTGATCCCGAACTCGGAAGGCAGCCGGCTGACGCCCTCGGTCGTCGGGTTCACGAAGACGGGGGAGCGCCTCGTCGGTCAGATGGCCCGGCGGCAGGCGGTGCTCAACCCGGAAAATACCGTCTCTTCGATCAAGCGCTTCATGGGCCGGCGGTACAGCGAAGTCGAATCGGAGCGCAAGATCGTCCCGTACAAGGTCGAGGAGGGAAAAACCGGCACCGCCGTCGTCCACATCCCGGCGGCCGGCAAGACGTTCACGCCGGAAGAGATCTCGGCCATGATCCTCCAGAAGCTCAAGACCGACGCCGAGGCCTACCTGGGCGAGAAGGTCGACCAGGCGGTGATCACGGTCCCGGCCTACTTCAACGACGCGCAGCGCACCGCGACGCGGAACGCCGGCGAGATCGCGGGCCTCAAGGTGCTGCGGATCATCAACGAACCGACGGCGTCCGCCCTCGCGTACGGGCGCAAGCTCGAGGAGAAGCACGCGAAGACGATCCTCGTCTTCGACCTCGGAGGCGGCACCTTCGACGTCTCGATCCTCGAGATCGGCGAGGGCGTCTACGAGGTGAAAGCCACGAACGGCGACACGCACCTGGGCGGCGACGACTTTGACGAGCGGATCGTCAACTGGCTGGCCGACGAGTTCCGCAAGCAGAACGGGATCGACCTCCGGGCGGACCGCCAGGCGCTCCAGCGGCTGCGCGAGGCGGCCGAACGGGCGAAGATCGAGCTGAGCACCGTCGTCCAGACGTCGATCAACCTCCCGTTCATTACCGCGGACGCGACCGGGCCGAAGCACCTGGACGTGGTCCTCACGCGGGCGAAGTTCGACGAGCTGACGGCCGACCTGGTGGAGCGGTGCATCGGGCCGTTCAAGCAGGCGCTCGCGGACGCCAAGCTCAGCGAGAAGGACCTCGACGAGGTCATCCTCGTCGGCGGCGCGACCCGGATGCCGAGCGTGCAGGAGCTCGTGCGCCGGCTGACGGGCAGAGAGCCGAACAAGGAAGTGCACCCGGACGAGGTCGTGGCCGTGGGGGCGGCGATCCAGGGCGGGGTGCTCGCGGGCGAGGTGCGGGAAGTCGTGCTCCTCGACGTGACGCCGCTCTCCCTCGGGATCGAAACGCTCGGCGGGGTCGACACGATTCTGATCCCGCGCAACACGACGATCCCGACGCGGAAGACTGAAACGTTCAGCACCGCCGAAGACAGCCAGACGGCCGTGGACATCCACGTCCTGCAGGGCGAGCGGCCGATGGCGCGCGACAACCGCACCCTCGGCAAGTTCCTCCTGGACGGGATCCCGCCGGCCCCGCGCGGCATGCCGCAGGTCGATGTCACGTTCGACATCGACGCGAACGGCATCCTGAATGTGTCGGCCAAGGACAAGGCGACCGGACGCGAGCAGTCGATCAAGATCACCGGCACCGGGACGCTCGACAAGGGCGAGGTCGACCGCCTCGTCAAGGACGCCGAGGCGCACGCCGCCGAGGACCAGCGGCAGCGGGACGCCGCGGAGATCAAGAACCGCGGGGACAGCCTGGCCTACCAGACCGAGCGGATGCTCAAGGAGGTCGGGGAGAAGGTCTCGGCGGAGGAGCGGGGCAAGGTCGAGACCGCCCTCGGGGAACTCAAGGAAGCGCTCAAGGGTGACGACGGCGACCGCATCAAGCGCGCCACCGAGGCGCTCCAGCAGGCCAGCTTCAAGCTCGGGGAAGAGATGTATAAGCGGACGACCGCTGAGGCCGGCGCAGGCGCCGGGACCGGCGGGCCGGGCGCTCAGCCCGGGGACGGGGGCAAGAGCGGCAGCGAAGACGTGATCGACGCTGAGTTCAAGCCGTCCGACAAGTCCTAGACGGGGTGCGGGGATGACGATGGAAGAGAGGGGCGACCGTCCCGAGGCCGAAGGCCGGCTCGGAGACGGCGCGACGGAAGGGATGACGCCGGCGGACGCGCCCGCCGGCGCCGCCGATGACCTGGCGGGGCTCTCCGCCAAGGAGCTCGCGGCGAAGGTCCGCGAGACTCGGGAGGAGGCACAGCGGAACTGGCAGCAGTTCCTCCACTCGGCCGCGGACTTGGAAAACTACAAGCGACACGCGGCCCGAGACCGTCAGGATGCGGTCGAGCGGATCCGCCGGCAGATGCTGGGGCTGGTGCTCGGCGTGTTGGATAATCTCGAGCGCGCGCTCGCATTCGGCGCAGCGCCGGATGCCTCCGCGGCCGGGCGCGCCTCCGGCAAAGCGCTCGTGGACGGGCTCAGGATGACGCACCGCCAGATCCTCGACCAGTTGGCGGCGATGGGGGTGCGCCCGATCGAGGTGGTGGGGAAGCCGTTCGACCCCAGGCTCCACGAAGCCGTGAGCCTCGTGGAACCCGAGCAGGCCGCGCAGGAGGCCGGGACGGTGGCCGACGAGGTGCTGAAGGGGTATCGGTTCAACGACGATATCCTCCGGCCGGCCAAGGTCACGGTCGTGGCCGACCGGCGATCGAGCGGCAAATCGGCAGGAGGGGGCGCGTAGGCACGGGCGCGCCGGTAGCAGGGCGATGGAGTTCAAGGACTACTATAAGATCCTCGGGATCGAGCGGACGGCCGACCAGAAGGCGGTCCGCCAGGCGTTCCGGAAGCTCGCGCGCACGCATCACCCGGACGTCAACCAGGGGAACACGCAGGCCGAAGCGCGCTTCAAGGAGATCAACGAAGCGTACCAGGTGCTGAACGACCCCGAGAAGCGCGCCAAGTACGACGAACTCGTCGAGCTCCGGCAGCGCGGCGGCGGCGGCTGGGAAGAGCTGCTGCGCCGCGGCGGCGCCCGGCCCGGGGACGGCGGCGCCTACACGGTCTACGGATCCGCCGGCGACCTGGGGCAGTTCAGTGACTTCTTCCAGCAGTTGTTCGGGGACCTCGGCGGCGCGATGGGGCGGGGAGGACGCAGAGGCCGGCGCGGTGGGGCCGGCGCGTTCAACCTCGAGGACCTGCTCGGACAGGCCGCCGGGCCGCAGGCCGGCGGTGGAATCGCGGGCCACGATGTCGAGGGGACCGTCGAGATCTCCTTGGAAGAGGCGTACCACGGAACGCGCCGGACGGTGACGATCCCGGCCGGCGGCGGCGCACCCGAGCGCACGATCGACGTGACGATTCCGCGGGGCGTGCGCAGCGGCCAGCGCATCCGGGCGGCCGGACAGGGGCAAGGCGGGGATTTGTATCTGATCGTGGAAGTCCGCCCGCACCCGGTGTTCACCCGGCAAGACGATGACCTCATGTGCGAGGTCGCCGTCCCGGTCTGGACCGCGGCACTCGGCGGCGAAGTCAAGGCGCCGACGCTCGGGGGGCCGGTGACGATGAAGATTCCCGCGGGGACCCAGGCCGGCCGGACGTTCCGCCTGCGCGGCCGTGGGATGCCGCACGTTCGCGGGGAGGGCGCCGGCGACGAATTGGTCAAGGTCCGGCTCGTGCTGCCGGATCCGCTGACGCCGAAGGATCGGGAACTGTTCGAAGAGATGCGGCGGCTGCACGAGGCCGAGGCCGCAAAACCATAAGCGAGGAATACGCGAAGAGGCGAGACACCGATGGCGATGAAATTTGATCGGTTCACTGAGAAAGCTCAAGAAGCCCTTGTCACGGCGCAGACGCTGGCGCGGGAGGCGAACCACTCGCAGGTCGATGGGGAGCACCTGCTCCTCGCGCTCCTCACGCCGGCAGACGGCATTCCGGCCGCGGTGCTCTCCCGGATCGGCGCCAACGCGGGCACGCTCCGCGCCCGGGTCGAGCAGGACCTCGCCCGCCGGCCGAAGGTCCACGGCGGACAGGAACCATCGGCGGCGCCCGACTTCCGCCGGGCGCTCGAGACCGCCCAGGCCGAGGCGGAGCGCCTCAAGGATGAGTACGTCAGCACCGAGCACCTGCTGCTCGGCGCCGCCGCCGACCGGAACGCGCCGGCCGGCCGCCTGCTGGCCGAGGCGGGCGTCGACCGCGAGAAGATTTATGGCGCGCTCCAGGCGGTCCGCGGCGCGCAGCGCGTGACCGACGCGACGCCCGAGTCCAAGTACCAGGCGCTCGAGCGGTACGGCCGCGACCTGACCCAGATGGCCCGCGAGGGCAAGCTGGATCCGGTGATCGGCCGGGACGAGGAGATTCGCCGCGTCGTCCAGGTGCTGGCCCGCCGCACCAAGAACAACCCGGTCCTGATCGGCGATCCCGGGGTCGGCAAGACCGCGATCGTCGAGGGGCTCGCCCAGCGGATCGTGCGCGGGGACGTGCCCGAGGGCCTCCGCCGGAAGCGCGTCATCCAGCTCGACCTCGGCGCCCTCATCGCCGGCACGAAGTACCGCGGCGAGTTCGAGGACCGCCTCAAGGCGGTCCTGCGCGAGATCACGGAAGGGGCCGGAGAGATCATCCTCTTCATCGACGAGCTGCACACGGTCGTCGGCGCGGGCGCCGCCGAAGGGGCGATGGACGCGAGCAACATGCTGAAGCCGATGCTGGCGCGCGGCGAGCTGCACACGGTCGGCGCGACGACGCTCGATGAGTACCGCAAGCACATCGAGAAGGATGCGGCGCTCGAGCGGCGCTTCCAGCCGGTGCTCGTCGGCGAGCCGAGCGTCGAGGAGACGATCTCGATTCTCCGCGGCCTCAAGGAGAAGTACGAGGTCCACCACGGCGTCCGGATCACAGATGGCGCCGTGATCGCGGCCGCGACCCTCTCCGACCGGTACATCAGCGAACGGTTCCTGCCGGACAAGGCGATCGACCTGATCGACGAGGCGGCGAGCCGGCTTCGGATGGAGATCGACAGCAAGCCCGCCCCGCTCGACGAGGCCGACCGGCGCATCATGCAGCTCGAGATCGAGCGCGAAGCGCTCCGCAAGGAGACCGACGCGGCCTCGAAAGAGCGCCTGGGGAAGATCGAGCGGGAGATCGCGGAGCTGCAGGAGCAGAGCCGCGCGCTGCGTACCCGGTGGGAGCAGGAAAAGGCCGTGATCGCGGACCTGCGCGCGACCCGGGCCAAGCTCGATGAGACGCGGGTCGCGATCGAGCAGGCGGAACGTGCCGCCGATCTCGAGCAGGCCGCCCGGCTGCGGTACGGGACGCTCCGGGAGCTGGAAGAACAGCTCCGCACCCAGGAGCATCGCCTCACGGCGCTCGGCGAGGGGCGGCTCCTCAAGGAAGAGGTCGGCGCCGAGGACGTCGCCGACGTGGTCAGCCGGTGGACCGGGATCCCGTTGACGCGGCTCATGGAAGGCGAGATGGCGAAGCTTCTCCAGCTTGAGGATCGCCTCCACGGCCGGGTCGTGGGCCAGGAGGATGGGGTGCGCGCGGTCGCGGATGCGATCCGCCGCTCCCGGGCCGGGCTCGCGGACCCGAAACGCCCGGTCGGCTCGTTCATGTTCCTTGGACCGACGGGCGTCGGCAAGACCGAGCTGGCACGGGCGCTGGCGGGACTCCTCTTCGACGACGAGGAGGCGATGGTGCGCATCGACATGTCCGAGTACATGGAGAAGCACACCGTGAGCCGCCTGATCGGGGCGCCGCCCGGGTACGTCGGGTACGACGAAGGCGGCCAGCTCACCGAGGCGGTGCGCCGCCGGCCGTACCGGGTGATCCTCTTTGACGAGATCGAGAAGGCGCACCAGGACGTCTTCAACATCCTGCTGCAGATCCTCGAGGACGGGCGCCTGACCGATGGGCACGGACGGACCGTGGACTTCCGGCACGCGATCATCATCATGACGAGCAACCTCGGGAGCCAGTATCTCAGAAACCTCGATCCCGACGACCGGGCGGCATTCGAGCTGGTCCGCGTCCAGATCCTGGAAGAGCTGCGCCGGACGCTCCGGCCGGAGTTCCTCAACCGGATCGACGAGATCATCATCTTCCATCCGCTGTCGAAGCGGCATCTCGAGCAGATCGTGGACCTCCAGATGGAGACGCTCATCCACCGGCTCCGCGGGCTCCACATCAGCCTCGAGGTCACCCCCGAGGCGAAGGCGTACCTCGCGCGCGAAGGCTACAGTCCGGACTTCGGCGCCCGCCCGCTGCGGCGCCTGATCCAGCGCGCGGTGGAGAACCCCCTGAGCCGCCGGCTGCTGGCCGGCGAGTTCCGGGAGGGCGACACGGTCGTCGTCGACGCAAAAGCCGGCGAGATCGTGCTGCGGAAGGCGGGAACGAGCCAACCGGCCGCCGTGTAGCCCGTGCGGGGCCGGACCGGCGTCCCCGTCCGAGTGCGGCCAGGGGCGAGTCTCCTGGATGGAGGCTCGCCCCCGCGCATTCAGAGAGGGCCTGAAGCGTCGTTAGCGAATGGCAGTGTCCGCGAAGCCCCACACCTCCCCGGACCGAGGAGCGGACTCATTCTCGAGCTCATCGTCTTCATCAGCGGCGGCGTGCTTCTCGCGCTCGAGATCGTGGCAAGCCGCGTGGTCGCCCCGTTCTTCGGCAACTCCATCTACGTCTGGGGCAGCCTGATCGGCGTCTTCCTGGCCGCGCTGAGCCTGGGGTACTTCCTCGGCGGGCGCGCGGCCACGCGGTGGCCGTCGTGGGGACCGTTCCTCGCGCTCGTGTTCGTGGCCGGCGCGTGCATCTATCCGATCCCCCACGTGTCGGGGGAGATCCTGAGCCGGATCGCGAGCCACGACTACGGGCCCCGGGCCGATCCGTTGATCGGCTGCACCGTGCTGTTCTTCCTGCCGAGTGTGCTGCTGGGCACCGTCTCCCCCTACGCGGTGCGTCTCCGCGCCCGAACCGTGGAAGGCGTCGGCGGCGTCGCCGGGATGCTGTACGCGCTGAGCACGCTTGGGAGCATCGCCGGGACGCTGCTCGCGGCATTCGTGCTGATCTCCGCGGTGGGCGTGCACACGATCATCCAGATCCTTGGCGCGGCGGAGATGGGTCTGGCCGTCCTCGGGTTCCTGTGGACCCGCCGGGCGCGCGCCGCGGCCGGCGCGGCGGTCCTCACGGCGGCCGTGCTCGCCCTCGGAAGCGCCGTGCCGCCGGACGGCCCCGAGGTCGTCTACGCGCACGACACCGTGTATCATCGGATCACGGTCAGCGACGAGGGAAGCATGCGCTACCTCAGGCTGGACCGCTACTGGCAGAGCGGCCGGGACCGCCAGGCGCCGCTGCGCACGGTGTTCCAGTACACGGACTACCTCCACCTCCCCCTCGTGTTTCACCCGGACCCGCGCCGCGTGCTCTTCATCGGGATGGGCGGCGGGACCGCGCCGGGCCGCTTCTATCACGACTACCCGGACGCGCAGATCCAGGTGGTCGAGATCGATCCGGACGTGGTCGAGACGGCGCGCCGGTTTTTCGCCCTCCCCACGGGCCCGCGCCTGGCGGTGCACGTCCAGGACGGGCGCCTGTGGCTGCGCCGGACCCCCGAGCGGTTCGACCTGATCGTCCTCGACGCGTACCTCATCGACACGATCCCGTTTCACCTGGCGACGCGTGAGTTCTACGCGGAGGCCGCCGCGCGGCTGACGCCCGGGGGGGCCGTGGCGAGCAACGTGATCGGCGCGATCCAGGGGCCGGAGAGCCGCCTGTTCCGCGCGATCTACAAAACATTCCGCGCGGTGTTCCCCGCGGTCTATGTCTTCCCGGTCGGCGGCGGCGCGCCGGGCGCCCTCGCGAACATCATCCTCGTCGGGACGTCCGGCCCGCCGCTCGGCCGGGATGAGATCCTCGCCCGGGCCGCCGGGGCCCAGGCCTCCGGACGGGTCAGGATTGCCGGCTTCGCCCGCGACGCCGGCGACCTGTTCGACGGGCCGATCGAAACGCGCGACGTCCCGCTCCTGACCGACGACTACGCGCCCACGGACGCGCTGCTCTCGTCTCGTCAATGACCTGATGCCGGTCCTCCAGCTGCTGATCGGGGACGTGGTCCGGACCCGCAAGACCCATCCGTGCGGGAGCGACCAGTGGGAGATCGTCCGCCTGGGGGCGGACATCGGCATCCGCTGCCTGGGGTGCGGCCGCCGGGTCCTCATGCCGCGGGTGAAGCTGGAGCGGCGGATCAAGGCGTTCGTCCGCCGCGGCCGCGAGGGCGGATCCCCGGTCTAAACCGGCCACACTTTTGGGCATATAACTTAGTTGTAAGTGCCGGTTTCCGAGTAATTGTAGGTGCCGGTTCCCGGAAGGCCCGGGGCACGGCGGAGTTGTGCTTGCACAAACGCAGTTCCTTTAACTGGGTTGGATTGATCACGTGGGGCCCTCCGATTGCCGCGGGCTTAGCCTTGCTGGTGACCGGGTACGGTGTCGAGTTTCCCCCTCCGCGCCTCCTGGTGTTGTTCGCGGTGCTCGCGATCGTCGCGGAATGGGCCGCGGTTTCCCTGACGCGCGGCGGCTACCAAACGTTCGGCCCGCTCGTGACACTCCCCGCGATCGTGATGCTCGGTCCCGTTCCGGCCGCGCTCGTCGCGGCGCTGGGCGTGGCGATCGGGAACGGCATTCTGTGGCAGCGGCCCGGGGCGACGACCGCATTTAACATCGGCCAGCGCGCGCTCGCGATCCTGCTTGCCGGATATGCCTGGACCACACTGCTCAGCGGGTCGCCGGCGTTCGGCCGCCCGGCCCTCGCGTTCCCCCATGAGATGGTCTTGCCGGCGTTCGCGGGCACCCTGCTGGCGTATGCGGTGGCGACGGCCCTGCAGGTGAACCTCTACGTGGCGGCGGTGCGCCGGCAGCCGTTCTGGTCCGTGCTGCGGGTGAACGCCATGTGGCAGGTGCCGATGAACGTCGTCCTAGGCGCGTCGGGGCTCGCGGTCTCGCTCCTATTCTCCGGCGAGCTGTCCCAGATGGACATCTACTCGCTGATCCCGCTCCTGATCGCCGGCTTCGTCGGCCTGCTCTACGCCGCCCGCCAGCAGGTCGTGCGGCAGTTCGAGGACGTGCATAACGCGGTGAGCGACATCCTCCGCACGCTGGACCCCGATGAGCTCCTCACCCTTCTCGCGGACAGGGTCGAACGGCTTGTCGATCCCGATATGCTGTGCATCATCCTCCACGGCCCGGACGAGGCGCAGCACGTCGCCTTGGCCAGGGGGGCGGATCCCGCCGCGCTCCAGGCGAGCATCCCCCCGGCCGAGGCGGGCGCATCGGGCTGGGTTCTTCTCCACCGGCGGCCGCTGCGCATCGCCGACTACACGCGGGACCCACGGCGGCGGCCGGAGCGCGAGGCGGCCTTCGGCCCCGGGCGCGTCCGGTCGGTCATGGTCGTCCCGCTCCTCGTGGGCACAGAGATGCTCGGCCGGCTGGTCCTCACGAAGGGGATTCCTGCCTACTTTACAGCGTACCATGAACAGATGATCATGACCCTGGCCGCGCAAGCGGCCCTCGCGCTGAACAACGCCCGGCTCTACGAAACGTCCCGGCGGAGCCTCGCCCGGGTCGAGGCCCTGCAGCAGGTGGCCCGGGCGGCGGCGGCGGGCGCCGATCTCGGCGAGATCGAGCAGAAGATCCTGGACCTGGCGGTCGAGACGCTCGGCGCGCACCGGGGCATCCTGGCGCGCTATGACGAGCAGGAGCGCACCCTTTCGGGCGTCGCGTTCCAGAACGTCCTCCCAAACGAGGCGGCCCTCTGGCGGACCTCCGTGACGGACGCCGACTGGCGGTTCTACGCGTCCGTCCACGCGATTCGCGAGATGCAGCCGGTTGCGATCACCGACCGCTTCGAGCTGCCCGACGTCCCGGCCACGCTCCCACCGGGCGTCTCCCGCTCCGTCATCGCGGTCCCGATGGCCGTCCAGGGCCGTCCGGTCGGCACGATCGCGATCGGGTACCGCGAGGCCCACGTCTGGACCGCGCAAGAGACCGACCTGCTGCAGGCCCTGGCCAGCGAGGGCGCGGTGGCGATCGAGAACGCCCGGCTGTCCAAATCCACGAACGAACAGCTCCAGCGGATGAAGGCCCTCGAACGCATCTCCGAGCGGATCAACTCCCAGCACGACCTCAACGCCATCTTCGGGCTGATCGCGGAGAGCACCCGCGAGGTGCTCGGCGCCGACCGCTGCGACATCTTCCTCGGGGGGCCGGACGCGGTGCCGACGCACATCTTTGCCCGGGGGATTCCGGAGGCGCACATCCAGGCCTCGACCGAGAACATCAAGACCGGGATCGGCCCGTCGAGTCTCGCGATGCGGCTTCGGGAACCGATCGTGATCGCCGACGTGCTCACCGACCCCCGCGCGAGCGGGATCCGCGAGGCGGCCGCCTTGGTGGGCTATCGCACGGTGGCGCTGTTCCCGCTGATCTACCGGAACAAGGTCGTGGGCGTGTTGCGGCTCTACCACGATGCGGTCCGTCCGTACGAGCCCTCCGACGTCGCCCTCGGCGCGGCGTTCGCCAACCAGGCTGCGATCGCCGTGCAGAACACGCGCCTGCTCGAGGAGGCGGAGTACCGCGCGCACCAGCTCGGCCTCCTCAACCGGACCGTGACGCGGGTGGCGAGCTCGCTCCGGCCGGAAGACCTGTTCGAGACCCTCGTCGAAGAGCTGCACACGACGCTCAACTACCCGTTCGTCGCGATCCTGCTCGTGCGGGGGGACCGCCTGCGCGTGATGGCGTACCGGGGCTACGACAACTTCCGGACGGAGTTCGAGTTTACGCAGGGCGTGATCGGGCGGGCGGCGCGCACGCGGCAGGCGGTGCTCGTCGAGGACGTCTCCCGCGACCCCGACTACTTTACCGTGGATCCGAGAGTCACCCAAGAGGCGTGCGTCCCGATCTTCCAAGACGGCCGGTTCGCCGGCCTGATCAACGTCGAGGTCATCGAACCGACGCTCAGCCACGCCGATCTCGATCTCTTGACTACGCTCGCCGGCGAGGTCATGGCGGCGATGCGGAACGCCGACCTGTTCGGCGAGGTCCAGCAGGCGCGGGACGAGCTGCAGGCGCTGTACGAATCCGCCCAGGCCCTGAGCTCCTCGCTCGAACTCTCCACGATCCTCGAGCAGATGGTCTCGGTGACGTGCCGGGCGTTCGGATACGACCGCGGCGCGATCTTCCTCCTGGACGCCGCCGGGGACCTGATCGTGCACGCGACGTACGGCGATCCCGCTCCCGCGGGACGCATCCAGATCGGGCAGGGCGCCGAGGGACGGGCCGCGCACGAGGCGCGGCTGGTCCTGGTCGCCGACGTCTCCCGTGACCTGCCGCAGGCCGGCCCGTCGCTCATGGTCGGGGCGACGCTGGCCGTGCCGCTGCTCCGCGAGGGCCGGGTCATCGGGGTGTTCAGCGTCGGCACGGCCAGGCCCGGCGCGCTCGGCGAGCGCGACCAGCGTACCCTGACGACGCTCGCCGGCTACGCGGCGGTCGCGATCGAGAACGCCCGCCTGTACGAACAGGCGCGCCACCTCGCCATCACCGACGGGCTGACCGGCCTCTTGAATCACCGCGCGTTCCGGGAGACGCTCGACCAGGAACTGGAGCGGTCCAAGCGGTACGCCCTCCCGCTCTCGCTCATCATGATCGAGATCGACAAGTTCAAGCGGTACAACGACTCCTACGGCCACCTGCGGGGGGACGAGGTGCTCCGCCTGGTCGCCCGCATCCTCGAAAAGGAGCACCGCCAGCACGTGGACATCGTCGCCCGGTACGGCGGCGATGAGTTCATGATCCTGCTCCCGCACACCGACAAGGACGCCGCGGCCGAGGTCGCGGAACGGATCCGGCGGGCGGTCGAGGCCACGCCGTTCATCGTGGGCTCGGAGGTCACCTCGGTGACCCTCAGCCTCGGCGTGGCGGCGTTCCCCGGCGACGGCGACACGACCGACGCCCTCGTGGACACCGCAGACCGCCGCATGTATACGGCCAAAGAGTCCGGCGGCAACTCGGTCGCGCTGACGACGACCCCGTAACAGCTCTCGTGCCTCTGACCTGCGGCCTCGTCGGCCTCCCCAACGCGGGCAAATCCACCCTGTTTCGCGCGATCACCGCCGCCCACGCGGAGATCGCCCCCTACCCGTTCACGACGATCGCCCCCAACGTTGGGGTCGTGCGGATCCCGGACCCCCGCCTGGAATCGATCGCGACGCTCACCCAGGCGTCGCGGATCGTGCCGGCCGCGCTTGAGCTGGTGGACATTGCGGGCCTCGTCCGCGGCGCGCACAAAGGGGAGGGCCTCGGCAACCAGTTCCTCGCCCGCATCCGTGAGGTGGACGCGATCGTCCAGGTCGTCCGCTGCTTCGCCGGGCCGGTGGCCCACGCCGAGGGCGCCGTGGATCCCGTCCGCGACATCGAGATCGTCGAGACCGAGCTCCTGCTCGCCGATCTGGGGACGGTCGAGCGCGGCCGGGCCCAGGTCACGCCCAAAGCCCGGACAGGCGATCGCGCGGCCCGGGAGGAGGACGCGATCCTGGCGGACCTCGAGGCGCACTTGGCGGGGGGCCGGCCGGCGCGGGCGTTTGCCGCCGGATCGGCCGCGCCGGAGGCCGCGGCCCACACGGTCGGCCGCCTGCATCTCCTCACCGCGCGCCCGGTGCTGTACGTCGCCAATGTGGACGACGCGGCGAGCGGACCCAGTCCGTGCCTGGGTGCGGTCGAGCGGCGCGCCGCCGCGGCCGGCGCCCAGGCGCTGGGCATCTCGGCGAAGCTCGAGCTGGAGCTGTCCGAGCTGCCGGAGGAGGAGGCAGCGCAGTTTCTCTCCGCGCTCGGCCTGGCGGAGCGCGGGCTTCCCCGGTTTGCACGCGCCTGTCAGGCCGTGCTCGGGCTGCGCACCTTTTTCTCGTTCGCCTCCGGGGAGGTCAGGGCGTGGCCGGTTCCGGCGGGCACCCGGGCGCCTCAGGCCGCGGGCCGCATTCACACGGATATGGAACACGGGTTTATCCGCGCCGAGGTGATCGCGTACGGGGATCTTGCCGCGTCCGGGTCCGTCGCCGCGGCCCGGGAGCGGGGCCTGGTCCGCCTCGAGGGAAAGGACTACGAAGTGCTGGACGGGGATGTGATCACATTCCGGTTCGCCGCGTAGTATGGTATAATGCGCGTTGCGGTCCCATTGATCTTTCACAGTAGGATACAGGACGGCCGCGCGCAGCGCGGCTGTGGCCTTCCTGCCCTGCCCGTTCCCGAGGCCACCGGCTAGCGGGAACGTCGTGCCAGGGCCGCGGGGTCGTACTCAGACCCGGTCAGTCCAGAGGAAGGAGGGTGCCGAATGAGCACCTATGAGCTCGTGGCTCTTATCCGCCCGGATCTCGATGAGGAAGGCCTGGGTGCGGCGATCGAACGCATCCAGGCGCGGATCACCGAGAACGGTGGCGCCGTCAAAACGACCGATCGGTGGGGCAAGCGCAAGACCGCGTTCCCAATCCAGAAATACCGCGACGGCTATTACGTTCTGACCATCTTCGACCTCGATGCGGGGCACATCGCCCGGCTTCGCCAGACGTTGGGCCTGAACGAAGACCTCCTGCGCTTCACCGTCGCCACCCACCACCCAGCGCCGCCGCCCACCGCTCGCCCCGCGGCCGCAGCCGCGCCCGCACCCACTGCAGCACCCGCACCCACTGCAGCGCCCGCACCCGTTTCCCCTCCCACAGGCGCATCGGCGCCGCAGCCCGCGCCAGCAGCGGCTCCGGCCTCCGCGACACCGCCCGCCGCCACGTCGACCGCACCGCCGGCAGGCACCGCCGGCGCGCCGCAGACGCCGGCAGGCCCGCAAGGAGGGCAGGCGCAGACTCCACCGGACAGCTCACATGTATAACCGGATCATTCTGATCGGCCGCCTCACGCGGGACCCGGAGCTCAGGTACGTTCCGAGCGGCGCCCCCGTGGCGAGCTTCACGCTCGCGGTCGACCGGCCGTTCAAGGATCAGCAGGGCAATCGGGAGACCGACTTCATCGACATCGTGGCGTGGCGAAAGCTGGCCGAGCAGGTCAGCCAGTACATGTCCAAAGGGCGGATGGTGGCCGTCGAGGGCCGGCTCCAGATTCGTTCGTACGAGACGCAGGACGGCCAGAAGCGGAAGGTCGCCGAGGTCGTCGCGGACGGCGTCCGCTTCCTGGACCGGGCGCGAACCGCCGGTCCCGGGGCGCCGGAAGCGACTACTCCGGCAGCGGATGAGCCTGCGCAGACCGGCCCGGACGAGGACGTACCGTTCTAGGTGAGCACACAGGAGGAACACGATGCCGGAAGGTAGGGATAGAGAAACGCGCCCCCGCCGCGACTACCGGCGGCGGCCGAAGCGGAAAGTCTGTTCGTTCTGCACCGAGAAGGCGACGTACATCGATTACAAGGACGTCGGCCGGCTCCGCCGGTTCGTCACCGAGCGCGGCAAGATCCTTCCGCGCCGGGTGTCCGGCAACTGCGCCAAGCACCAACGGGGCCTGGCGGTCGCGATCAAACGCGCGCGCGAACTGGCGCTGCTGCCCTACACCGGGGAGTAGCCCGCCGGCGGCGCCGCTCGCCGAGCGCGCGCCGCCGCGGCACCCGCACTGTGATGCCCAGCAATCCCGGACAGCGCCACCAGACCCGAGGGCTGACCGAAGGCGCGATCCTCGCCGCCCTCACCGTCGTCGTGGGTGCGGTGGGTCTGGTTGCGCCGTTCGTCGGCATCCTGCTCGCGCCGCTGCCCACCATGCTCCTCGTCATCCGGTGGGGACTCCGCACCGCCGTGCTCGCGGCCGTCGTGGCCGGGCTGATCCTCTTCCAGTTCTTCGGGCCCCTCAACGCGGTCTCGGTGGCCGCCATGTTTGCGCCGCTCGGACTCGCCCTCGGCTGGGGGGTGTGGCGGGGCATCGGCGCGCAGCTCACGATCCTCGCCGGCGCCGCTGCGTTCCTCGCCTCCACGGTCGCGGCGCTGGCCATCACCACGCTCGTGCTCCACCAGGATCTCCTCGGGCAGTTCATCCAGAGCCAGGTCCAGGCGATGCAGCTGGCGCTGTCTCTGCAGCAGCGGATCGGGGCGCCCCCGCAGCAGATCGACGAGATGCGGAAGACGATCGCGATCATGCCGCAGTTCCTCCATACCGCGCTCCCGGTGATGCTTGCGCTCGGCGCGCTCATCTGGGCGTATCTCTGCTACACGGTCGCGCGTGCCGTGCTGCGCCGGGTCGGCCACGAGCTGCCCGGCGTGCCGCCGATCCTGGCCTGGCGTCTGCCGCCGGTGCTCGCCTCCACCCTCCTCTGGATCGCCGCCGGCTTATCGCTCCTGAGCCTCCGGATCACCGCGGGCAACGCCCCGGCGATGGACGCCATGCTCGTGAACCTCTTCGTCTTCGGGTTCCAGGGCGCGCTCGTCGCCATCACCTGGGCGAACCGCCGCCAGATCCCGCGCTTCATCCAGGTGATGGCCGGCGTCCTGTTGATCACGGCGGGGCTGCTCCCCATCTTCGCGCTCGCCGTCCTCGGCATGCTCGACACGTGGTTCGACTACCGGCGGCTGCTCGTCGCCCCTGCGTCCGAGCAGCCCACGGCGGACTCGGACCTCTCCGACGGCGGGCCTCCTCAAGACCCTCTCAAGGCGGTGCATCCGCGATGAAGGTCATTCTGCTGAAAGACGTGCCGGCGCTCGGCCGCTCCGGAGAGGTGCGGGACGTCAAGGATGGATTCGCCCACAACTATCTGCTGCCCAGGGGACTCGCTGCGAAGGCGACCGACGGCAACCTCCAGAGCCTGGCGCAGTCGCGCGACGCGGCTGAGACGCGCGAGGCGCGGGTCTTGCAGGAAGTGATCGCCCTCAAGAAAAAGCTGGAGGGTCTTGTCGTCGAAGTGCACGCCAAGGCGGGGGAGGAAAGACGCTTGTTTGGCGCGGTGACGGCGCAGGACATCGCCGAAGCGATCACGCGCAAAGGGGTCGCGATATCGAAGAAACAGGTCGAGCTGGACGAGCCGATCAAGACCGCCGGTTTCTACAAGGTATCGATCCACCTGCACCACCAGCACACGGCACAAGTCGAGGTCAATGTGGTGGGCACCCGGTAGATTCACGCTCCATCCCCGTCTTGTCCACACGGCGTATACAGGTTATCCCTGACAGAAACTTCGAGGACCCACAGGTAGCCCCGAGATCTGAAGCGGTTATACCCAGAAAATTAGCCGAAAACGAGCATCTACCCAACACCTAGCCCACAAGGGATCACTGGTCTTCGCCACGCATTCTGGATCTCGTTGGATATCGCCCGCAGTCTTTCCCATGATACCCGACCCACACTCCTTGCATGGGCCGCTGGACGTATGCGAACATATGTTCTATAATTATAATCGCGAAAAGACTCGCGGAGGCCCCCTGGCGTGAGCATCGCACAGCAGCTGGAGCGCGTTCCACCGCAAAACCTCGAAGCCGAGCAGGGCGTCCTCGGCTCGATGCTGCTCGACCGCGACGCCATCGCCCGCGCGATCGAGGGCCTGCGGCCCGAAGATTTTTACCGCGACGCCCACCGCGTGATCTATGCCGCGATGCTCGAGCTGTTCGAGCGCGGCGAGCCGGTCGACCTCATCACGGTCACGAACCGCCTGACGGGCATGGGCAAGCTCGAGGACATCGGCGGCGCCACCTACCTCGCGTCGCTCCCGAACGTCGTCCCGACCGCGGCAAACGTCGACTACTACGCCAGCATCGTGCTCGAGAAATCGATGCTCCGCTCGTTGATCAACGCCGGCACGCACATCGCCGCGCTGGGCTACGAGGGCACCGACGACGTCGCGAACTTGATCGACAACGCCGAGAAGCTCGTCTTCGGGATCGCCGCGCGCCGGAACGTCCAGGACTTTCAGGCGATCAAGGAGATCCTCAAGCAGAGCTTTGAGAAGATCGACAAGCGCTACCAGGAAAAGGGGACCGTCACCGGCGTCGCGACCGGGTTCGCCGATCTGGACATGCTGACGTCGGGGCTGCAGCCGTCGGACATGGTGATCGTGGCGGCGCGGCCGAGCGTCGGCAAGACCACCTTCGCGATGAACGTCGCCCAGCGCGCCGCGCTGATCGACAAGATCCCGGTCGCGATCTTCAGTCTGGAGACCAGCAAGGAGCAGCTCGTGCAGCGGATCCTGTGCTCTGAAGCCCAGGTGGACAACACGAAGCTGCGCACGGGCTTCCTCGCCGACGAGGATTGGCGGAAACTCGCGAAGGCCATGGGCGGGCTCAGCGAGGCCCCGATTTTCATCGATGACTCGGCGACGCTTTCGGTGATCGAGATGCGGGCCAAGGCGCGCAAGCTCAAGGCCGAGCATGGACTGGGCCTGATCGTCATCGACTACATCCAGATGATCCAATCGTTCAAGCGGTCCGAGAACCGCACGCAGGAACTGAGCGAGATCGCCCGCGGGATCAAGTCGCTCGCCAAAGAGCTCGACGTTCCCATCATCGCGATCTCGCAGCTCAGCCGGGCGGTCGAGACCTTGGGGCAGAAGCGGCCAATGCTGAGTCATTTGAGAGAATGCGTCGCGAGCGACACCGTCGTGTGGGATGCGGACACCGGGCGCCGGCACACCGTCGGAGAGCTCGCAACGATGACGCGGTGGCCTCGCATCCTGTCGCTTGATCGGACGGGGAAGCTGGCGCCCGTCCGGCCGGCTGCCGTCCTCGACAAGGGACTGAACCAGGTCTTTGAGATCCGCACGACGACGGGGCGAAGACTGCGGGCCACAGCGAACCATCCGGTGCTCACCCCGGACGGCTGGACGACCGTTGGCCATCTCAGAGAGGGAGCGCTTGTTGCCGCCGCTCGGTCCCTTCCGGTCTTCCACCCGGATTCAGCGGCCCTCACGCCGGATCGCCTGCGGCTTCTCGGGTATCTGATCGGCGATGGAAGCTACCAGCGGCATCGGGGGATTTCGTTCATCAGCGCCGACTCGGCAACATACGAGGATTGCATCGCCATTGCTGATAGGGAGTTCAGCGTCACAGCCCGCCGTGGACAGGCCAATGGGACGCCGGAAGTCGATTTCGTCGCTGTCTATCCGAAGAGTGGTTCGGTGGGTCGCGCCTATGGGCGCCCTCATGGCAACCCATTGCGTGAATGGTTGCGTGAGCTCGGCATCGAGGGACAATCGGCATATGATAAGCGGATCCCCGAGCGGGTGTTCTACGACGCCGATCGCACGGGACTTCGAGCGTTCCTACGTGGACTCTTTTCAACGGATGGCTGTCTCACGCGTCGTACATACAGCGCGAACAGCTCGATCGTATGGTCACTGCACTACGATACGGTCTCGCTTGGACTCGCTCATGATGTTCGCGACCTCCTCCTACGATTTGGCATCGTCGCGCAGGTAAGCTCCGGTTACCGCAGCAAGAAGGCAACGGTGCCTATCTATCGCGTCTGCGTCGAGGACGTGAGTCATCTTGTGACATTCTGCAGACAGATCGGAATCGAGGGACGAAAGGACGAACTTGTCGCAGCCTGTTCAGCAGAACTTGCATACCGCCAACGCGTCAAGCCCTGGATAGATAGACTTCCATATTCGGTAACCACCGAGCTATGGGATCTGAAAAAGGCAGCTGGTGTGAGCTGGAAGAAGCTCGGCTTCCGGCTTCAGACGGGCAAGACACTCGACAGACCAACGGCCATCGCGCTTGCGGAGCGATTAAGCGCCACGCATGTGATGGAAATGGCCTGCAACGATCTCTTATGGGATCGCGTGGTCACTATTACACCCGATGGCACGGAGGCGGTGTATGACTTAGTGATGCCGGGAACGCACAACTTTGTGGCCGATGGCCTGGTCGTTCATAACTCAGGCGAGATTGAGCAGGTCAGCGACCTCGTCCTCTTCCTCTACCGAGAGGACTACTACGACGTCGAGAAGGCGCAGAAGGAAAATAAGGCAAACGTCTGCGAGATCATCATCGCCAAGCACCGCAACGGCCCGATCGGGACGGTGGAACTGTACTTCCACAAGGAGCACAGCCGGTTCTCGAATCTAGAGAAACGGCGATAAATGTAGTTGTAGGATACGGTTCTAGTTGAACATTTTCGAACATTACTTGAACACGGCTTGAACATTCCGAAGGGGATATCTGAACATTTGTGAAGATCCCGTTACATAATGTTAGCATTACTTAAACAATTTTGAGAATTTCTTAGCAATACGTGAGCTCCGGGCAAGTTGGAGGTGATGAACACGCGATGCGATACGGCGTGGCGCTTCCGAACGGCAGCCCCGACCTGCATCCCCTGGCTGAGCTGGCCGCGGTGGCGGAGGCGTCCGGGTGGGACGGCGTGTTCATCGAGGATTACATCGTCTATCAGGGGCGGTGGCGCACACTCACCTACGACCCGTGGGTGCCTGGCTGCCATGACCGTTCGCACCCGACACATCCGTCTGGGCACGATGGTGACGCCGTTAGCCAGGCGCCGGCCCTGGAAGGTTGCCCGCGAGACGGTGACGCTCGACCACCTCTCCGGTGGTCGACTGATCCTGGGCGTGGGAGTGGGCGATCTCGCAGACCCGACCTTCGAGCGGTTCGGTGAGGAGACCAATGCGCGGCGGCGCGCACAGATGCCGCGCCGCGGCCCCGCCAGGCGGATGCTGCGGTGGGACGGGTTTTGCCCCTACAAGAGCGGCCCCGGGGAGCCGTGGGAGGATCTGAACGCGGATGACGTGAGAGCGATCTGCGCAGCTGCGGGCGAGAGACCAGGAGCGGCCCCGTTCGAGATTTCGGTGGGCGGGAGACGCAGGCAGCCCGACTGGGATGCCGACCGGGCGCACATTCAGTCAGTGGCAGAAGCTGGGGCGACATGGTGGACCGAGCACGTTCCTCCGGATGACGTCGCGACGATGCGCGCAGCAATCGAGCTCGGGCCCTTGCGCGTGGGGTGAGTGGGAGCACTTGCCAAAGCTCACGAAGGCCGATTGATACGAATGCGGGCGGGTGCCGTATGGATAAGGAGTCAACCAGTCAACTTTGACGAAAGATTTGCGCCTGGGCAGAAGCACAACACGACATTCGGGCGCTTATCGTAACAGGCTCGCAGGCCCGAGGCCAGGCAGACGACTTGTCGGCAATGAGCAGGGCGTTCCGACCCGGCTCATCATCTTCGGTGGGTCCCAAGGAGGTCGCCATGGGCGTCCGGCGTGCGGTCGAGAGCGATCTCAAAACCATTCATCCGCTTCTTGAGCAGCTCATGAATGCAGAACCCGATCGAAGGCGTACGATGTGGAGCGAAGCCCTCGAGAATGAGGACTACGCCGCTTGGATTGCCGAGGCGGATGGCCAGCCGGTCGGATTCATCGATCTGTTCGTCTTCCCCGATGTTGCACATGGCAGGACGATCGGTCTGATCAACAATCTAGTTGTCGATGAGCGGTTTCGAGGTCGAGGGCTAGCAGGGTGCAGAAAAATTGAGATCAGGTGCGTTCATAGTGCTCACGCAGCGAGGGATCATGGCTAATCGAGGGCCTGCGACGATCCCTGCGTTCGGGATTCGGCCCGCCTTGCTGTTCTCAACGTCATCGAGAGACTCGTGTCCCTCATGCGGCGGCCTCCTGGAGATTGCGGAGCCGGACCAAATTGTAGACGGCACAGGCGAAGACAAACATCCAGTCGACCCGCTCCGTACCGCGATGACGGACCTTGCGCATCAGGCCCACCGTCTTCAGCCAG